>APMI01090331.1_pt1 | contig 12579 bp, 15 predicted proteins | sample 667938 | NCBI WGS metagenome assembly APMI01 (sample SAMN01084076, study PRJNA167559) | wastewater metagenome | biome: Wastewater | place: Denmark: Ejby Moelle, Odense | collected 2011-11-28 | reverse complement strand
TGATTGATACTCGTGAAGATTCATATTATTTTTATTATTTTATTTTAATAGTTAAAGGTTGACAAATTTAATAAAAAGACACGGAAGTTCAAGTTTATTGACTTAAAATTTAAACCACGACGGACTTGATTTTTAACATATCTATTAAATCTGCCTATTATTCACCATTTTTCTCACTTTAAATATCTGAAGATAATTGTCTAGGTAAGGAAAATAGTCTTTAAGCACGCAAAAAATAAGAAATCTAAACGATTCTTTTATGTTGATTATCTATTCAAAAGAAACTCCAAAGGCTTCGAAAGTCTTTTTGCCCATGCTTCCTCGCTGTGATTTTCACCGGGAAAGTATAACGTTTTCCAGTTTTTTTCAGAATATCCGTGTTTTCTGATAATTGCATCCGCTTTTTTCTGAATTTCAGGATACAGCGCATCCAGAGTCTGATCCCCGCAGTCAAAATAAATTTTGTGAGTTTTAGAATCTGGTAAATTTTTATCTAAATAGCGTAAAGCAGACGCCGGAAAAGGATTATTTTCATTGGTAAAAGTTCCTGTCCAGTGTGTAGAAAGACAGGCTGCTCCACCGAAAATCTGAGGATATTCGCAGATGGCATACATGGAGATCAGTCCGCCCATGCTGCTTCCGGCAATAAAAGTATGAGATCTGTCTTTAAAGGTTGAATATTTTTTGTCAATCAAAGGTTTCAGTTCCTTCACCAAAAACTTTAAATAATTGTCTGAATTGGGAGAAAACTTTTCATTCGCTCTTCCTGCTTTTTTCAGTTGATGATTAACGGTATCTTTTTCCACTGCGGATAACCTTTCAAAAGGTTTTTGCGGAAAATAATCAAAATGCCTCATCTTGGAGTCGTTCCATATTGCTACTACAATGGTATTCTGAATTTTTTTGGATTTCATCAGTTCAGAAACAGTTTCATCCACATTCCATGACTGTTTGTTCCACGTGAGATCAGAATCGTAAAGCATTTGTCCGTCATGCATGTACAAAACTGCATATTTTTTAGTTTTTGAATAATTTTCAGGAAGCCATACATCAATATTTCTCGGTGTTACAAACTGAGATTTAAAATCTGATATTCTTTCAATCTTTCCACTGCTCACTTTCGAAACCTGCGCCTCAACTACGGAAAATAGAGCAACCACAACAATTAGCAAAAATCTGTACATCGTTTATAATTTATCACAAAGATAATTATTGTAAGAGATGATTATTTTTTATCTTCATTCTGATATAAGGTGTTTTGTTTTTAAAATCTTAAAAGTGTTCCATATTGAGAATTAAGTCTGTCAATATCACTTGGCACAAACAAGTTATCATTGAGATAGATATTTTTAAGATTCTTCATTTTACTTTTGGGAAGATTAAAATCCTTAAGTTGATTATCGTTCAGATAAACTGATTCTAAATAGTTCAGTTTCCAAAAATTAGCAGGAAGTTTCTTTAATCCGTCGTTTTCTATATGCAATACTTTCAGATTTTTCATATTGCTGATCAGATCAATATTTTTAGAGAGATCAATATTTTTTTCGTCATTCAGAAACAATTCTTCAAGATTTTTGAGCTGAATAAAATTGGAAGGCAGCACCCTGAAATCATTACCACTCACATCCAAAACTTTTAACTTGGATAAAAAGCCGATCTCATCCGGAATTTTTTTAAGGTGGAGATCTTTCAGACTCAGATATTCCAGGTTCTTAAATTTTTTCCAGTCGACATCTTCTATATTTTCTGTTGCCAGATTAAGATTAAGTCTCAATACTTTCTCAGGATTTTCATTGGCTTCTTTAATATGTTTAAATTCATACTTCTCCTGAGAATTAATCATTATTCCTATGAGCAGGAAAACAAATGTCAGTTTTTTTAAAATCTTCATTTTGATAAGTTTTAGTTAAACAAATGCGGGCTGTAGATAAAAGTAAAAGTATATGAATCAAAATTAAATATGAAAGAAAAATTCAGCCCGCATACAATGTTTTCAGTTATTTATTTTTTAGCTTTGGGAAGATTCACAAGTGTTTCCGGTAAAAACTCTACTTTTCCTGTATGGATATCATATACAGCTCCCACAATTAGTATTTCTCCGTCCACATATTTTTTGTGCAGAATAGGATCTAAATCCCGTAAAGAATTTACCTGATCTATTACATTCTGGCGGACTGCATTATTTACCGGATCACCATGCATATGAGAACTTTTAACGGCTGCAGGTTTTATGTCATTTATCAAAGTAACAATATGTCCCGGAACATTTTCCGGTCTTTCCACCGCGGCTGCAACAGCACCGCATTCTGTGTGTCCCAGTACAACGATTAGTTTGGTTTTTAGCTTCAATACCGCAAACTCCATACTTCCGTAAGATGCCGCAGCCGAAACCTGACCTGCCGTTCTGATGATAAATAAATCGCCTAAACCTTGATCGAAGATCATCTCATTGGGCACTCTGCTATCTGAACAGCCTACAATTATAGCAAAGGGAGCCTGACCATTTTCCAGCTTTTTAATAGTCTCATAGTTTTGTCGGGGTTTTATACTTTTCCCTTCAATAAATCTCTTGTTTCCGCCTTGCAGTTTTTTAAGACCCAGTCTTGGATCTGCATAAGCAGAATCACGATTAACAATATAATGTTCTGCACGCCACTTCACAGAATCCACAACTTTTGCAGTCGTTTTCTTATTTTTCTGCGGTTTTGTTACCTGTGCGAATGAAAAGGTTGGGAGTGCAAAAAAAGCAAAGAGTAATAAAAAAATTCGTTTCATTTTTTCAATTATTTAATTGCCTACTTTTTAATACGGTGTTCGGCTTTTCCGTCTTTCATGTTTTCACAAATACAACAAAAACTATACCAAATAATAGTATTACTATCACCGATAATAATGTAAATATTTATGGTATGGGTTTTGCTTCAAAAAACAATAGTTGTAAATTTGTAATACTAAAAATGAAAAATGGAATTTCAGGTAAAATTTAAAGTCAACGAATACTTATATCTTAAAGATCCCGAAAACAGCGAGATCGGACGTGCCATTGTAAAAAATTCAATAGAACTGATCTACGAGACCGGTTTTGAAAGTTTTACTTTTAAAAAATTAGCCCAAAAGATCAATTCAACAGAGGCAACGGTTTACAGATATTTTTCTTCAAAGCATAAACTTCTTACCTATATTCTCAACTGGTATTGGTCTTACATTGAATTCATTTCCAAACTGAGGCTTCAGGAAATTAAAGAACCTCAGCAAAAAATGGAAAAGATCCTAGAAATCATTACGCATAATGATGAAACCGATGATAAAATAGAAGATTACGATCTTACAAAACTTCACAACATCGTTATTGCAGAAAGCAGCAAAGCGTATCTGGTAAAAGAAGTGGACGAAATCAATAAAGAAATGGTTTTCAGCCCATTAAAAAGTCTTTGTGCATTTATCGGAGAAATCATTGCAGAAGCAAAAACAGATTTTCCTTATCCGAAATCACTTGCAAGTACCTTACTGGAAACCGCTCATGATCAGCAGTTTTTCAGCGAACACCTTCCGAAACTTACCGACAATCATATCGACAGAATAGATCATAAAAAATATGTTTTGGATTATCTGCGTTTTATCACCTTTAACCTAATAAAATAATAAAACACAAATGGAAACTTCTCCTAAACAGCACGGTTACAACCTTTTCAAATACGTCACCAAGGAAAAGAAAGATGTTACCAACATTTATTTTTACGCCATCCTGAATGGTCTTGTTCAGTTAAGCGTTCCGCTGGGAATACAGTCTATCGTCAGTTTTGTAATGGGGGCAACCATGGCAACTTCTATTTATATTCTGATCGCTTTTGTAGTTCTGGGAACCTGGCTTGTCGGCTATTTCAGGCTGAAAGTAATGCAGATCATTGAAAAGATTCAGCAGAAAATTTTCGTTGAATTTTCCCTTGCTTTTGCCGAAAAACTTCCGAAAGTGAATCTTTCAGCGACACGAAAATATTATCTTCCCGAACTGGTTAATCGTTTTTTCGACACCCAGAATCTCCAGAAAGGGATTTCTAAAATCTTACTGGAAATTCCGACTGCGCTCATCCAGATTTTATTCGGAATCCTTCTTCTTTCCTTTTACCATCCGTGGTTTTTGGTGTTCGGAGCTTTAGTGGTGATCTGTGTGGTCATTATTTTCAGATTTACCATGGAAAGCGGAATTAAATCCAGCATCGAAGAAAGCGACAAAAAATACGAAGTGGCTTCCTGGATTGAAGATATTGCCGCATCTATCAAAACATTTAAGCTGAATTCAAAAACAGGAGCACATCTTTCAGGAACCGACGAAAGAGTGGTTAAATATCTCGACGACCGAACCTCACACTTCCGCGTTCTGGTTTTTCAGTATAAAACCATTATTGCTTTTAAAGTTATCATTACTTTGGTGATGCTCGTTATCGGAACCTATCTTTTGGTGAATCAGCAGCTTAACATCGGAGCGTTTATCGCAACGGAAATCGTTGTTCTGAGCATTATGGCGGCTGTGGAAAAGCTCATCATCAGTCTGGAAAGTTACTATGACGTGATTGCAGCTTTGGCAAAACTGAATAAAGTAACCACGCTTCAGGAAGAAAAATTCGGGGAAATTACCTTCGATCAGAATAACGATGGTTTTGAAGTTGAATTTAAAGACGTAAATTTTGCTTTCAACGATCATCACAAGATTCTGGAAAACATCAATTTTAAAATTCCGGAAAATAGTTTAACTGTCATTTCAGGGCAGCTCGGCGCAGGAAAATCTTTACTGCTGAATATGATGACCGGATTTTATGATCCGACTTCCGGAAGTATTTTATTTGATAAAATCCCTTTAAAAAATATTGATAAAGTATCGCTAAGAAGCCAGATCGGGATGTACCTGGAAGACATGACGATCATCAAAGGAACGGTTTACGAAAATATTATTCTCGGGCAGCATGAAACCTCCGCAGAACAGATTCTGGAAATTGCCGAAGAAATAGGCATCGAAGATTTCTCCAGCCAGTTCAGCAACGGATTCTTTACCAACATCAGCGAAACCGATACGGAAATATCCTTCAGTTCTAAAAAGTAAATTCTGCTCCTGAGAGCTTTGGTAGGCGAAAGAAGACTTTTAATCCTTGAAGATCCTTTAGATGGAATGAATGATGAATTCAAAACAAAAATGATGGAGTATCTTTTAAAACTGAAAGAAAAAACAACCATTATCATCGTTTCGGAAAACAAAAATCTAATATTGGAAGCCGATCAGCATCTTCAGGTGGAAGACGGAAATGTGAAAAAATTATTTAACAAAAACTAAAAGAGATGGAACTGCAGTCAGTCAATAAAATATACCACATCCACAGAAAATCAAGGGTTAAAAGATGGTTTCTTTTCATCCTGATTGGCGGAATTATCACTCTGTTTTTACCGTGGACACAGAATATTAAGGTAATGGGAAATGTGAGTACCCTTTATCAGGAACAGCGACCACAACAACTAAATTCGCCGATTCCCGGAAGAATTATCAAATGGTACGTGAAAAACGGAGATTATGTAAAAAAAGGCGATACTTTGCTTCAACTTTCCGAAGTAAAAGAAGATTATCTGGATCCGCTTTTGGTGAAAAGAACCGAAATGCAGGTAGAAGCCAAAAAAGGCGTTAGAGATTATTACGAAGCCAAAGTAGGAACCACCAATAGTCAGTTGCAGGCTTTAAATTCCGCCAGAGATTTAAAATTGAGTCAGCTTAAAGTGAAAATCAGTCAGCTCAATAATAAATTAGCCGGAGAAGAAGCAGAACTGGAAGCAGCAAAAAACGAGCTGAGAATGAGTTCCGACCAATACGAAAGACAGAAGAAAATGTACGATGAAGGTTTGGTTTCGCTCACCCAATTTCAGCAGAGAAGTGTTTCTTATCAGAATGCTTTAGCCAAAAAAACGGCAACTGAAAATAAACTGGCGCAAACCCGACAGGAAATTGTGAATGTAAGCATCGAACAAAATGCTACCATTCAGGATTACAATGAAAAGCTTAGCAAAACGGAAGGCGATCGTTTCCAGAGTATGGGACAGATCGAGGGAAGTGACGGCGATATTGCCAAACTCGAAAATCAGGTTGCCAATTACAAAGCTAGACAGGGTTTGTATTTCGTGATCGCTTCTCAGGACGGACAGGTTGTGCAGATCAACAAAGCCGGAATTGGCGAAATCCTGAAAGACGGTGAAAGCATCGGAATTATTGTTCCGGAAAAAGTAGATTATGCCGTAGAAATTTACATTAAACCTGTCGATTTGCCTCTGGTAAAAGAAGGACAACGTGTAATGTGTATTTTCGATGGCTTTCCGGCGATTGTCTTTTCCGGTTGGCCAAATTCCAGCTACGGAACTTTTGCAGGAAAAGTAATTGCGGTAGAAAACAACATCAGCGCAAACGGAATGTTCAAAGCTTTGGTGATTCAGGATAAAAATGAAAAACAATGGCCTCCGAAAATTAAAATGGGAACCGGAGTTCAGGGAATTGCGATTCTTAATGACGTTCCGATCTGGTACGAATTATGGCGAAACATCAACGGATTCCCGCCGGATTATTATGAAGTAAAAACCGAAAAATCTGCAAAAGATGAAAAGGCTAAAAAATAATCTGACTTATCGTTACAGGCAATATTCAGAAATTAATAATAGTAAAGTAAGTTTAGTCAACCGATCCTTCGACAAGCTCAGGATGACATTTCTGAAACTAACTGATTTATTTAAACGCTGTCAGGCTGAGCTTATCGAAGCCTTTATTGGTCACAGTAAATTAAAAAATAAATTTTCAGCACTTCTCATTCTGTTGTGTGTTCAGTTTTCCTTTGCGCAGGATTCCCTGAAGCTTTCGCATCAGGAATTTATGAATATTGTAAAGAATTATCATCCGTTAGCTTTTAAATATCAGCTTCAGAATAAAATCGCCAATGCTGAAATTACCAAGGCGAGAGGAAATTTTGATCCGGTACTTGCAGGAAAACTGGGGGAGAAAAATATTGACGGAACAAAATATTACGAACAGCGAAATGTAGAACTCGGCATTCCGACTTGGTACGGAATTGATATTACCGGAAGTTACAATTATCTGGATGGCGAAAAACTGAACAGCAGCGAAACGAAAGGAGGTTTATACCAATTCGGAGTTACGATTCCTTTGGCAAAAAATCTTCTGTACGATAAAAGAAGAGCCATGCTGGATCAGGCAAAATTCGGATTGAAAATGACAGAAGCAGAACAGACCGTTCTCACCAATGAACTTCTTTTGGATGCTGAAAATACGTATTGGGAATGGGTGAAAAATTATGAGATCTACAAATTGCAGAAATCTGCGGTAGAAATTAACCGAAAAAGACTCGAACTTACCAAAAAGACGTATGATTTTGGAGAAAGACCGGCAATAGATACGGTGGAAGCTTCTTCGCAATTGCAGAGTTTTGAGCTTCAGGAAAGAGACGCTTATTTGAATTTTGTGAAAAGTACGCAGGAACTTCAGATGTATCTTTGGAAAGAAAATCAGGAGTTTTATGAAATTTCAAAGCTTATTTTTCCGTCTTCGAATCTTGACGAGCATTCCGGATACACCGATTATGAATTTCTGGCGCAGAATTTAGAATCAAAACAACTACAGAATCACGCTTCACTGGAATATTATTTTCAGAAGCAGAATATCCTCGAAAGTGAAAAAAGACTGAAGTGGCAAAGCTTCCTTCCGAAACTGGATTTTACGTATAATTTTTTCAATAAAGAAAATTACCGTGCCGATTTTCTGCCTTTGTTTGATAATAATTTTCAGTACGGACTGAAACTGGAGATTCCCATATTTCAGAGACAGGCAAGAGCAGATTATGAAATTGCCAAACTGAAAATTTCTCAAAACCAACAGGATTCTCAGCTTAAAACCCGTGAACTGAGCACGAAAATTGAAACCTATAAAAATGAAGTGAATAATTATTTCAGCCAGATTGATATTTCCACCAAGAATCTGAATAATTACCAAAGACTTCTGAATGCGGAAGAAACGAGGTTCAGCAATGGGGAAAGTTCATTGTTCCTGATCAATTCCAGAGAAAATAAACTGTTGGAAGCGCAGGAAAAAAACCTCGAACTGAAAGCCAAATTCCTGAAAAGCTACAATAAGCTGAAATGGCTGAATGAAAATTTTTTGAGGTAATAAAAAAGGAATTCTGCGGTCAGAATTCCTTTTTAATTTATTTTAAGATAAAATGATTTCTATGTTTTTGATTGATTGTGTTTCTTAATTTGCCACAAAGGAATACAAAGGAGTTTCATTTTTTGGAGATTATTTTAAGAAAAACTAAGGCACTTTGTTTAGTAATGAAATACAAAGTTTTGTATTTCTTTGATAAGTTTTACGCCTTCGTTTAACTTAAATATCTGAAAAATGAAGAATTAACCCTTGTCTAACCTTGCGATTCATTAAATTTTATCTCAAACTGAAGTTTCTTTATTTTTAAGCTTTCATCTTCACGAAGTAAAAGATCAGCAACGTCCAGCTCAGGATCATCAGTAATCCTCCCAGCGGAGTGATCGGTCCGAGAAATTTAAGATTCATCCCGAAATAATCCTGCATACTCAATCCATAAATACTGAATGAGAAAAGCATCGTTCCGAAAATCATCAACCACGAAATCCAGTTCTCTGTTTTGGTTTCAAATTTTAAAATGTAGCCTGCAATTAAAAGAAAAAATGCAGCATACATTTGATATCTCACACCTGTTTCAAAACTTTCCAGTCTTTCCACAGACAATATTTTCTTTAAAGCGTGTGCTCCGAAAGCTCCCAGAATAACGGAAAGCATCCCGTAAACAGCACCGAAAATTAATGTTATTGTTTTCATTTATAATTTAAAATCTTGAATATTAATGATACCGGTCCGATTCCGATAAAAATCCATGCGAATTTTTTATTTTGGGTGAAACCCGGACTTTTGGTCAGTTTCAGAAAAATTCCAAAACCCAGCATAAAAGCAGCTACAATAATTCCAAACATTATTGTCCTCTCATTCGGTTAAACTCATTGATCACTTCGTGATGACTCACCGTTTTATCTTTGAAATACGTCACAAAATGTTGTTTTTCTTCTTCTGTTGCGCCCAATTGGTTCAAAATATTCAGCAAATGCATTTTCATATGCCCTTTCTGAATTCCAGTCGTCACCAAAGATCGTAACGCTCCAAAATTCTGAGCCAGTCCGGAAACCGCCAAAATACTCATCAGTTCCTGAGCAGAAGGTTTTCCAAGAAGTGCCAAAGAGAATTTTACCAAAGGATGAAGATTCGTTAAACCGCCAACAACCCCTACCGAAATCGGAAGATCAATCCAGAATCTGAAAATTCCGTTGTCTGTTGTACAGTGCGTAAGAGAAGAATATCTTCCGTTTCTCGCTGCGTAGGCGTGGGCACAGGCTTCTGTTGCACGGAAATCGTTTCCTGTTGCAATAACAACCGCATCTACTCCATTCATAATTCCTTTATTGTGAGTGGTCGCACGGAAAGGCTCAATTTCAGCAATCGTTACCGCCTGTTTGAATTTCCATGCAAATTCTTCGTTGGAGATTCCGCTGTCGTCTTTCAAATCTTCGATTTTGCAGGAAACCTCAGCTCTTACGATACAATCCGGGGTAAAATTGGACAGAATATTCATTACGATCTGTAAAGAATTCTTTTCTTCCTGAGAAAAATCCTCGCTTACCGCAACTTCCTGCTTCAATGTTTTTCCGAACTGTTCCAGACAGGAATTGATAAAATGTAGACGTTTTATCGACGAGTTTGATGTCTAAAATTCCGCCGCCGCGTTTTCTCATATTCGCAGTGATATCTTCCGTCGCTTCCAGTAATTTTTTCTTCAGTTTGAAGTTGAAAAAATGAAGCAGTTTATGAGATTCAACATTAAAAATAAAGTGGGTGTGTCCCAGTTTTTCGTTGTTGATGATCGTTGTTTTAAAACCGCCTTTATCAATCCAGAATTTTGCTGCCTTTGAAGCTGCCGCTACTACAGAACTTTCTTCCACTGCCATCGGAAGCGCAAACAGTTTTCCGTCGATGAGGAAATTCGGAGCAATTCCGTAAGGCATATAGAAATTGGAAATGGTATTTTCAGAAAATTCGTCGTGAAGCTTCTGCAAATCAGCATTTTCGTTCCAGTATTGGTTTAATATATTTTGATATTCTTCGTTTCCTTCAAGATACTCGTTTACGAGCCAGTCGATTTTCCCCTGTTTTGTTAATTTGGAAAAACCTTCAACGGGTTTATGATTCATAACATAAATTTAATGAGCGTAAATATACTAAATTTGTCACTTTAAACTGTTGATAACTTCTATCAAAAAAGATTGACATTTATCAATTTTGGAATTAAATTTGAACGGAAAATATAAAATTTTAAACTTAATTAAGTTTATTTTTTTAAACACTTAAGTGCTATTAGAATTAAATAATTCAAAAAATAAGAACACCTTAGTTTTTAAAATCTTTGATTTTCTTTCTTATGAGATATAAATATTTTCAAAGTATTTTGTTAGAAGCTGATGTAACTTATGTGTTAATAAAAAATTGGTAAAAGAAGAATAAAATGAATTTTGACCGTCTGAAAGAAAAACTTGAAATCCTTGCCGATGCAGCGAAATATGATGTTTCATGCTCATCAAGCGGAGGTTCGAGAAAGAACAAAAAAGGTGCTTTGGGAGACAGCTCCGCAAGTGGGATCTGCCATACTTATACTGAAGACGGACGTTGTGTTTCTCTTCTCAAAATTCTATTGACCAATCACTGCATTTACGATTGTGCTTACTGTGTTTCCAGAAGTTCAAATGATATTAAAAGAGCTGCTTTTACTGTGGAGGAAGTCGTTGATTTAACGATCAATTTTTACCGCAGAAATTATATTGAAGGCTTATTTTTAAGCTCAGGAATTTTTAAAAATGCAGATACGACCATGGAACGTCTGGTTCGTGTGGCAAAAAAACTGCGTCTGGAAGAAAACTTTAATGGTTATATTCATTTAAAATCTATTCCCGGAGCAAGTGATGAACTGATGCAGGAAGCGGCTTTGTACGCCGACCGTTTATCCGTCAACCTTGAAATCCCAACCGAAAGCGGACTGAAATTGCTGGCTCCTGAAAAAAACAGGCAGGATATGCTTAATCCGATGAAATATATCCAGAACGGGATTGCACAATATAAAGATGAGAAAAAACTGTTCAGGAAAACACCCAAATTTGCTCCTGCAGGACAATCTACGCAAATGATTGTAGGTGCTACGAATGAAAATGATTTACAGATCATTAAAGTTGCCGATCATTTTTATAAAAATTTCAGTCTGAAAAGAGTGTATTATTCCGGTTATGTTCCTGTTTTGGAAGATAAAAGATTACCTGCTCTTACGACTGAAGTTCCGATGCTTCGTGAAAACCGTTTGTATCAGTCGGATTGGCTGATGCGTTTTTATGGTTTTAAAGCTGAAGAAATACTGGATCCGAATATGCCGTTTTTAGATCTTGAAGTCGATCCTAAATTAAGCTGGGCTTTGCGACATTTAGATCAGTTCCCTGTTAATCTTCAAACTGCGGATTATCAGATGATTTTGAGAATTCCGGGAATTGGAGTAAAAACAGCACAGAAAATTGTAAGTGCAAGACGTTTTCAGGTCTTGAATATGGATCATCTTAAAAAGTTGGGAGCGGCAGTAAACCGCGCAAAATATTTCATTGATTTTAACGCAGGAAACGCCTTTTTAAAATATCTGACGAATCAAAATCTTAAGAAATTACTGATTGGCGGAAGTTCTTCGAAATTTCATAATCAGTTTTCGCAGCAGTTGACATTGTTTTAAATTCAATCCTTTGATTTTATCTTGTGGAGAAAACAATTTCCAATATCCATATTTGCTAAATTTGGATATAATTTATAACTTCGAAGAAAGAATTTATTATGAATGTCAGTTTCACAAAAAAGCAGGAAGAATATATTTCAAAGCAAATAGAATCCGGTGATTTTCAGAATGCCAGTGAAGTTGTGCGTGATGCATTGCGGCTTCATGAAGTTTATCGGCACCGTGTGATTCAGGATTTAAAAGCTGAAATAGAAAAAGGCTGGAATGATGTTGAAAGCTCTCGTTCTGTAAAGGATATTATTCAGGCTAAAAAGAACAGAATCAGCAATGTCTAAGAAAACCTATATCTTATCGGAAATTGCTGATAAAGATCTGGAAGATATTTTTGATTATACTTTGAATGAATTTGGATTTAATCAAGCAGAAACATATCTTTTGGAAATTGAAGAAATTTTTCAAAATTTATTTTTAAATCCACATTTAGGCAAAAAGCGAGATGAAATAAAAAAAGGTTTATATAGCTTTCCGAAAGACAATCACGTTATTTTTTACAGGATTTTAGATCATCATATCAGAATTGTGAGAGTTTTGCACGGAAGCAGAGATATTCCGAAATTTTTCCTGTAGCAAAATATTATAAATACTAAAATAACATCAACATAATAACACAAGATTACAAACTCTAAAACACTAC
>APMI01019241.1_pt1 | contig 12581 bp, 9 predicted proteins | sample 667938 | NCBI WGS metagenome assembly APMI01 (sample SAMN01084076, study PRJNA167559) | wastewater metagenome | biome: Wastewater | place: Denmark: Ejby Moelle, Odense | collected 2011-11-28 | reverse complement strand
GGCCGCGATGCGGTCGAAGGCGGCGTCGAGCGCGGCCGCCATGGCCCTGTGCATCGCCTGCGGCTCATGCCCCTCCACGAAGATCGGGTCGTAGCCGTAGCCGGTGAAGAGATGGGCCAGCTCCTCGTCCGGCAGGCGCGCCAGCACGGTCGGGTTGGCGATCTTGTAGCCGTTGAGATGGAGGATCGGCAGCACCGTGCCGTCGCTGACGGGGCTGAGGAACTTGTTGGAATGCCAGGCGGCGGCGAGCGGGCCGGTCTCGGCCTCGCCATCCCCCACCACGCAGGCGACGACGAGGCCCGGATTGTCGAAGGCCGCGCCATAGGCATGCACCAGCGCATAGCCGAGTTCGCCGCCCTCATGGATGGAGCCGGGCGTTTCGGGGGCCGCGTGGCTCGGAATGCCGCCGGGGAAGGAGAACTGCCGGAACAGCGCCTTCAGCCCCGCCTCATCCTCGCCGATCTCGGGATAGACCTGCGAATAGGTGCCTTCCAGATAGGTATTGGCCACCATGCCCGGCCCGCCGTGGCCGGGGCCGCAGATATAGAGGACATCGGCGTCGCGCGCCCGGATGATGCGGTTGAGATGGGCATAGATGAAGTTGAGGCCCGGCGTCGTGCCCCAGTGGCCGAGAAGGCGCGGCTTCACATGCTCCGCCTTCAAAGGCTCGCGGAGCAGCGGATTGTCCATCAGGTAGATCTGGCCCACCGAAAGATAGTTGGCCGCCCGCCAGTAGCGGTCGATCAGCGCGAGGTCTTCGAGGTCAGGATCATTCGCCATGCATTCTCTCCCTGCGGCCGGATCGAAAAGGCCGACGTTCGCATTCGAGGAGATTGCGCAAATAGGCCTAATGGTCCCTGAGCAACCACGACGCCGCGTCCGACCAAGGCCGATACAAGGTCATGCGGAGCGAACTCCTGTCTTCCGTCCGATATGGTCTCACCCTAGACGTTTTCGCGCAATGGATCTTGATTTAGCTCAACGAACGGCGAGACTCGCCAAAACGTCCTCTGTCCAAGCGCGCCGCCTTACCCCGTTTGATGGCAAACTGACGTTGACTCAACATCGGAGCAATCACCGACGGCAATCGATGCTCGCCCGAATCACAGTCTACACGGAAGGCGGTCGATCACCGTCTTTGAGGAGGCGTCTTACGGCCTCGCCATCCAAAGCCTGCGCATCGAACAGCGTGTTGGTGAGCGCATCAAGCTTATCGCGGTTCTCATAGACAATCTCGACCGCCCTCGCAAATGCCTTTTCCAAGCGCGCATGGATGCGGGCTGCGAGATCGGGATTAGCATCGAGCACGGCGGTCGGGTCCTTATCATCGCGGTAGAGCAGCGGCTGGGTCGCCCCGAAGCCGAGGGACCGCTCCATGGCGAGCGCCATCTTCGTGGCCCGTGCCAGATCGCTGTCATCGGAGCCACCCGATCCGGCGGACACCTTGCCGACGACGATCTGCTCGGCGGCGCGCCCCGCCATGAGCATGGCGAGCATGTCCTCACGGTAGCCCAGCGTATCGCTGCCGGATGCGGTGAATCCGAGCTGGCTGTAGCCGCCGCCTCCGGGCGCATCGATGTTGAGCCCATGGATCGGCCCCAACCTCAAGGCATGATGTACGACTGCGTGACCAGACTCATGGATGGCGAAGCGCCAACGCAAATCATACGGCACCTGCGGCCGGTCCATCCGGATACCATCCTCGAGATCTTCATACCGGATCGACCGCTTTTCGCGGCGGGCCTTCAGCCGCGCCTGGCGAACGATGCGTTCGATGTCTGCGCCGGTGAGGCCCATCGCCCTCGTTGCCAGCCGCTTCAGGAGGGACACGGCCGCCTCAGGCGTACCCGGTTCAATGTGCTTCGACGTCGTTGTCATGTCGCGGCTCCTTCCCGAGCTTCCCTCAAGGTATGTTCGTCGCTGTCCCGATCAGCATGGATGTTGGATGCTGCTGTCTCGTCGGCATTCATCTCCGCAGCCTCGGAACCCGCCTCACTGGCCCTGGTCTCATCCGACGCCTTTCCATCGACCAGCGATGCGAGGTCATCGCCGAGATGGTGGACGAAGATTTCCGCAAGGGTTGCGATATCCGGCAAGGGGATCTCGATATGCGTCTCAAGCCGCCCGGAGCGTTTCAGCGCATCATCGATCTCCTGGGGCCGGTTTGTCGCGCCGATGGTGATTACTCCCTCGCTCTTGACCACCCCATCCAACAGCTCGAGCGCCTTGTTGACGACGGTATTCCAATAGTCGGCATATTCCCGCTCGGCCGGCTGCCGCTTACCGATGCCATCGATCTCGTCGATGAACAGGATGGCTGGCGCCAAAGCGCGTGCCTCTTCGAAGGTTTTGGCCATCCTGGCGATGACGTCGTTCAGATGCCCGCCCTGTAGCCAGGTCGATACGGATGTGACGACCAGCGGGATCTGCAGACTGTTGCAAAGCGCCCGAGCAAAGGTCGTCTTGCCGGTCCCGGGCGGTCCATGGAGCAGAAGCTTGGTGCTCATGTCCGACCAGGCGAGAGCGCCCGCCCTGTGATCGGCCAGATCAGCCTTCAGATCCAGCGCCCAGGTCTTGGCCTTGCCGTAACCGGAGAGCGTCTCGACCGCGAGCGACGGACGATCGTTTTCTCCCGGCCCCCATGGCTCCGGCTGGATGACCTCGGCGCCTGACGGCTTGTCGCGCTTCCATCCGCCGCCGCTGTCTTTTCCGGATGAAGATTTCTCCGACGATTTCGCATCCTGTTTCGGCTTCGACGATTTGGCCGCGCCTCTGGATGCCGGTTTGTCGTCGTCATCATCGTCATCTTCCCGAGCGGCAACACGATTGCGCTCGGTGAGGGACGCCAGCACGGCGATGACCTGGGATGCGCTGCGCCCCGGCCGGAACGCCAGCACGACATCATCGATCGTCAGGTAGTGCGCGTCATAGGCCGTAGACCATTGCTCCAGCGCCGCCAGACCGCTGGCACCGTACATCGCCTCCACCATGGTACTGAGGAGGGGATAGTCCAGCCTGCCTGCCGCAAGGCCGATGTCGGCGGCAATGGTGATCTCGGGCGGGATGGCCTCTGCCTTCTCGCTGATCGCAACGACCGGATAGTCGCGCGTCATTGCATTCACCAGCCGACGCCGAAGGGCCGCTCCGGGAATGCGCGCGATGCTATGCCCGAGGAACTGAATGTAGGCGCGGCCTGCCCCCTCGGATCCGGCAAAGGTGCCGTCATCATAGACGTATTCACCATCGATACCGCTCAAGGCGCCGCCCGGCACGAAGCCCGGTGTCTCGATCAGCCGCCGCATGGCCTGCTCGAAGCCGGCGATCGGCCCATGCAACGCGACGACAGGCGCTAACATGGCGGCAGCACGGACGATCCTGGCAAGCGGCACACGACCGTTCTCGATCGCGCGGGCCAGCACGAGGGCCGCGACGATGTTGCTGACCAGCGGTGCCCTGCCCGCCCTGCCGACAAGACCGACGGCATAGGCGCGCCGTGCAGGATCGATGGATGTGCCGGGGTCTTCCGCTCTCACCCGGCCCTGTTCAGAGGCAACGGTCGGGCTCGAGGCGACGGCGCTGTCTTCGCTGACCACAATATCGGAGGGTTTCGGTGGCGGCAGGAGATAGGCAGCAAAGTTCCTGCGGAGCCACGCCAGGTCGCGATCCGGATCGCCGGTCATCCGGCCGGTATCGAAGGCCGGGGTGTAACGCCGCAGGAGATGGCCGTCGACCTCGACGATCTTCATCGTCAGGAGACCATTGGAAAGGGCATTGCGCCGCGTCTCGCGGCGGGCGACGCGTTCGAGGCAGTGAAGGAACAGGCGAGACAGCTTATTCATCGATCCGGCCCTCCGTCATCGCGGCAATAATTGCCGTTTCGCCATTGGACGGTTGCGCCTTCATCGGCCATCGCTTCTTCAGACTGCCCGGTCTCGCCCGGCGCCGCTCCCGGATCAGGCGGCGAAGAGGACGGAGCTTGGCCGAACCAGGACTGCCCGCATCCGGCTGAGCTGAGACCGCCAGATCGCGATTACGGCTGGAAAGCCAGTCGAGCAGCAGGCGGCAGGCCGGGTTGCCTGTATCGGCATGGGCCTGCAGTCGGCCGATGACCGTGTCCGGTACAAGGCCGGTCAAGCCAGTGCCTTGCCGCACATGGTCGAGCGCCAAGCCGATCAGATGCGCGGGATCGTCGCCAGTCGGGCGACCAGCACCGGATCCGGGATAGCGCAGGACGGTGCCATGCGCACGATGGCAGACGAGGTTGTGGGACGTCGAGGACGGCGGGATCGCCTCACAGCGGATGCCTGGCGGCACATCCGGATTGATGTTGGAAGACATGGGAACTCCTTGGCCGGACGGGGTTCGGTCCAGCGCTTATGAGAGATGGAATGGGAAAGCCGCGGCCTGGACGCGAGGGGCACTACGCGACACCTGACGGCAAGCGTCAGGGCGCGGCGGTGAGGCCATCAGGCAGCAGCGAGCAATGTGCGGCCGGGCTCAGTGCCTGGCAGGGCGCCGGGCAAAGCCAATCCGGATGAAGGCCGGTGTCGGCTCGTCCTCATCGACGCCCGGTTCGTCACGATCGTGATCATCATCGTGTGAACGCGCCGCCTGGTCTTCTTCATAAGTCCGGCTCGGCCCGTTGAGATTGATCCGCGAGCAAGCGGGTGCGGGCACGATGACCGCCTCCGACGCACAGATGGCGATCTGCTCCTTGCCGCCGAGGGCCTTGCGCGCCTCGACCTCGAGAAGCCGCTGCACCCGGATGCCGAAGCGCAGGCGCAGTTCGGCCATGCAGGCGGCAACACCATCGATCTCCAAGAGGTCGTCGAGTTCGGACAGCGCCCAAACCCCATTGGCATGATCGCTCGGACGGCTGGCGCCATCGACGATGGCCACTTCGACCACATCGACCATCAGCCGCTTCTGGTTCTTGTAGAGCCAGTCCGGGAGGACCATGGCCGACGCCATCATCTTGAGCTTCAGTTCCTCAAGACGGCTCGTGTCGCCATAGGAGGCGAGCGACCGTTTGACGTCGAGGATATAGGCCGTGTGCCGGGCGCGGTTCACAACGATCAGGTCCGGCGTGTAGCTGCCCTTCGCCGGCGCCTCGCAATCGAGCTTGATGCCGTCGAGGCTGGACCAGTCATTTCCAGTGACCGCTTCCATCGCCGCTTTCACCAGCGGCAACTTCAATGACTGGGTCAGGACGAGGATGCTCGGGTTCGCTTTCGCCAGACGCTCGACCGCCTGCTCCAACAGCTTGCCTTCCCGGAAGGACACCGCCCGGACGAGCGAAGCGATGTTGACGTAGTGACCGAGAATCTCGTCCTCAGCCGGTTCGCCATCCATGATGGCGTTGATGGCTCGATCGATCAGCAGATCGAGATCGGCTTCGACATCGGCGAAGCGAACGAGATGCGGATGGCGGCGCAGCACTGCCGGTTCGCGAACCGGAGCCGGAACCGCATTGCGGCCAAAGCCGAATGGGCGCGGGCGGGATCCGGAAGCTGCGGCAGCCTCGGCCGCGTCGATCATGGAACGGAGAACTTCCCCAGCGGGGACAGAAACGGTATTCGTGCTCATAGCCCGATTCCTTCTTACCAAGGTTGACGGTCAGGCCCTTGTCGATGTTGGTAGCATCGGCTTGGGCCGCTTTGTTCCGGCCATCCAGAACAGCCGCAACTTGGCAGGACCGGCGTTCGGGCTCAAGGACCCCTCTGCCAAAAAATGAGAACGGGACCGGAACAAGGTTAATGCCGGGCTCACGATGGCTTCGGTCTGGCTATCCGCCGAGGTTCGAAAGACCGCCCGCGGCCAAAACATCTCGAGGCCGAAGCCGGGCAAGGCAAAGGGCCGACAAGCGGCCTTTGAAGGTTTGGCTGGAAGGCCGACCGATCGACCTTTCAGCATGTCGAGAGCGTTACGCGGTCAGTTGCGGTGCAGATGCGCCTTCATCCTGGAGCGTTTCGCCCAAACCATCCGCCGCCTCATCGGCTGCCAGCGGCGGGACGGCCACGACCTGCTTGCGGACCTTGGGTGTTTCGCGGCTGACGACCATCAGCCCGCCTGTCGCCCGCTCAAGCGCTTCGCCGAACCGCTCCGTGAAGCGATCCAGATCGGTCGCGACCGAGGCTTCGGCCTGATCCTTGTCCTGCTCTGCCTCCGCTTCAGGGGTCAGCTCGACCACATCGTCGACGGCGACCATCTTTTCTACCGACTGGGCCAGCGGCCATTTCGGCTTCCGCTCCTTCGAGATCGCCCATTCGAGGACCGGCAAGACCTCATCGCGAAGCCAACCGGGCAATTCCTTGGACTTCGGCCAGGTATCGAAGAGCCCAAGCTTCTGCAGCGTCTCGTTCACGACCGCCCACTCGGTCTTCTTCGGGAACTGCGTCGAGCGCGGATGACGGCGCAGGTCGCTGTCCGGTTCCACGAACTGCGCCAGGCTTTCAAGTTCCATACGCGCGACACGGGCAAGATCTTCAACCTCCCTGGCCAGCGCCTCCTTGATCACCCGTTTCTGGTCCAGCGCCACCTTGATGGCCTGCACAATGACCTCGATATGCATCACGAACATCTTCAGGCCATCGCGGGTCTTGACCGCGATCAGCGCCTTCAGGCCGGTCACACCCCCTGCTCCATGGAGGTCACCCCGGGCAGTCTTGCCCTTGCCCTCATCGCCATCGCCCAGGATGGTTCTCACATCGAGCACACGAAGACGGCCATGCTCCTCGCCATGGGCGATCGCATCGCGGATCTTGTCATGCGGCGCGTGCGCCAGATGGAACATGACAGTCGGGCTGGCCGACAGGTCGACCAGATCATCCCGGTATTCGCCGAGATTGCGCGCAACAGACATATAGGCCCTCGCAGTGCGGGCGGCCAAGCTGCACCGCCTCTTGACCCACTTGTCGAAGAGACCGTCGGCGAGCAGTCCAGAAGCGGCAACAAGATGCTCCCCGAGCAGGAAGCTCTGCTCGGTCGTGCGGCGGCCGAGATCAGAGATATTCCCGGCAGCGATTTCGAGCTGGTCACGAAGAACCGCATCCGCGATCCCAAGCTTTTCATAGTGATGGGCGAAGGCGGAAGGCAGGACAAACTTGGATGCACTCACGATAAAACCTCACTGGTTACTGATACTATACGTTCGACAAAAACATCGAACACACATATGGTCACCGCATCACCAGTAATTGTCAAATCGACCATCGAATGACATTCAAGTAAAATCCCATTATTTACCTCTATATATACAATTAATATTTCCAAGATCGCTCAAATTAACCATATATCAGCATCACAAAATTATTTTTTACTTTTATTGATACTTAATCACCGTTTCTCCCGGATTCAGACCGCAATCAGTCGCTTTAGGCCCTCGGACAAACACTCCCGGTAACAGGGCGTGGCAGGAACCGCCGCCTGGCGTGGAAAGCGCGATACGGCGCGTAGTTGAGCGATATCCGGCGAAGCAGACAATCTGGCAGGCATCGTCTCAATGTGCCGGCATGTCATCTCGACGCGCCCGCACATCGAGACAAATTGCGCATTTTTGATTCCGGTTTCCGGATTTCTGATTCAGAGCTGTGAAGCTTTGATTCCGCAAACGCCGTTTCGTCTCCGCACGTCGTCTCGATCCACCTCAACGTCCCCGCAGGTCATCTCAAGTTGCGCATCCGCGATTCCGAACCGTGGATTTCCGATTCACGAGCCGGGATTTCCGATTCCAGCACAAGCGGCGTTGCCGGTAAGGCGCTGGTCTGGCAAGGAGGCCGCAGGGCGTATGGGAGTGGCATCATGGCCAGAAAGTCAGAAGAGGTCCGTAATCGCGAGCAGCGCGAACGTCAACAAAAGCTGCGTGACGCCGATCGCGAGGCAAGGCGTCCGAACCGGGACGATATTGCCCGCACGGCGCTCTTCATGACGATTTCCAGCATGGCAGTCAGGGACGCGAAAGAAGTGCTGGAGGATTTTCAGGACCGGGTGGTCAGGATGCTTGTAGAGCAGGGATTTGACGAGCGGGAGTCCGACATCGTCTTCGAGGAACTCGTCGCCAAGTACCGCACAGGCGATTGGCCGTTTCGTCGAAAGGTCCACCTTCTCCATTCCGAGGATTCCGATCGGGACGCTTGAGGCGGCGTCGGCCTGCTCTGCGTCGATCTCGACCTTTCCAGCAATAGGTGCCGGTCAACGCCTGACGGCGTTTGCAAGTTCTGACACGTTTCCCCCCGTTACTTCATAAAACGCCGTTCGATTCTGAATCGGATTTCCAGAGGTTTGGCAACGCCATTGGGTCACGCCAAGCCCGCTCTCAATAGCTCCAGCTCAAGCCGGGGACCGGAGGCTTCGGCGCAGAATATTCAGTAAAATTCGAGCCAATAAGCTCATTGATTGTTCAGCCTGAGTGGAAAGAATTGAACCTCATCGGTCACGCTACAATTGACCCAAACGCTCCTCCGGTTCATACGAGCCGGTAGCTGAGGCAATCGCCGACGCTGGAATGCGCATCCAATGGACCTGCTTGCGAGGATAAGTTGGAAGTGAACCTTCGGCAAAAACGACATCCTGGGACGGACAATGCAAGAACAACTCCCGGCGCCACTCCTCGTACCGATGGAGGTAGTGGTGGTAAACAGCTTAGATGTGCTCTGCCGCGGTATCGGGAAACGACCGGCAGTACGATGAACAGAGATATCGACGCAGCCTGCAGCACCTTATTCCGTGTGGTGCGCTTTAAGCAGGCATAAGATGATCGGATCGAGGGCGAGCGGACGCCTGAGGGATCCATAGTGGCGAGCGCATTCCTTCAAAATCCACTCTGGACCCGAAGGAACTACAAGTGCCTAAAGTCATTAATCATGCTCCCACCCTCGGAGCAATCAAATCCCGCTACCTTCACGACGTCGTCAAGGATACCAGGTCCCGCCTGTATGACGGGCTTTGCGTCATCGCGTCCATCGCCGGCGTGACCGTGTCGCAGGCCGCCGATGCCATCCGCCAGGTGCGGTACGGCGCGCGCTGGCTCGACTTCTCATACACACCGCCTGTCAAATGGGTGAGTGCTCACGAGATCGAGCAGGCCCTGCGCCTGCTCGGATATGTGGGACACTGGCGCTGGCTTCCCGACCGGCCGACGCTTGCTGCCTACCTGAATGGTCGCACCGGTATGGAGCGCGATCTCCCTTGCGTCGTGTCTCTCAGCACGCACTACGTTGCCGTGAGCGGCGGTGTCTTCTGTGATGTCTTCAGCGGCGGAGTCGTCGTCGACATCGATGACGCCGAAGGTCGCCGCAAGAGGGTCGGCCGCGTTCTGGTGCTGACCGAGCGGATCGCGCCCTCGGCGATCGCCACCAGGGCCCCGGCGCCGAAGAGGGCGGGTGAGAACGGCAAGGCGATCCGCCTTTTCCGCGAGGCAATCAAGGCTGAGACGGGAGCAACCCGTATCAGGCTCACCCCGAACGAGGTCTTCGTGACCGGCCCGGCCGAAGTCGGCTGGCACTGGCTGGGCAATCGCGACAGCATCGAGGACCAGATCCTCATGCCGCGACCCGACAACCGTCTCGCCGGCAATACCGGCGCAGCCGCGGCCTACCGCGCCGTGATGGGTTACTAGCCGCGCCCGTGCGGCCGGCGTGACCGCGGCAATTATTGCCACGCGCAATCACCCTCGGCGCCGCCTTATCAAGCACCACCGCCAGACCATGAAGGACTGGCGGCTGGCGCGGGCTCCCAACCGATCCGCGCCAGGCTAACATGTCCCCAAGTCATCCCCATACACCTTGAGGTACCATGCCGAAGAACGTCCTCCTCTATCTGCGCAATTCGAGCGATACGCTGCGCACCGCCTGCGCCGATTCGCAGCGTTATTATGCCGAGACCTTCATCCGGAAGAACGGCTGGAAACTGGAACTGATCTGCCGTGACGAAGACATCGGCGAAGTCGTGTTCACCGTACAGCCCGGCGTCCACAAGCTCCTCGAAGAGGTCGATATCGGATCGATTGATATCGTCCTGTGCCATACGCTGGACCGCTTGTGCTCGCGCTTTGCCGTCGCGGAACGGCTGTTGCATGAACTCGAAGCGAAAGGCGTCGAGGTCTGGGCCGCCGATCCCGGTGTGCGGATCAAGGCCGCAGATCTCATCGACTACTACTACGACAACCCCGATGGAGCGATCGGGCTCGGTCGACGCCGGTCGCCGATGCCCGATGACCTCTACGAGGCCGAGCACCTTGTGCCCCTGCCCTACGGCTACCGCTACACCGGAGCCTACAATGCCGATGGGACGTATATTTTCGGGTTCAAGGTCCTCGAACACGAGACCGCCGCAGTCGTCCTGCGGATTTTCCAGATGTATGCCGACGGAATGTCGCCGGCAAAAATCGCCGACGCCCTGAACACTCAAGGCATTCCCAGCCCCCACGGCAGGATGTGGCGAGACGCCACCATCCGAGGCGGGCGTGATCGGCGAACCGGAATCCTCAATGACGAGATCTATATCGGCCGGTCCTGGGTACCGGGCCGTGAGTACGATTTCGCGCCTGCCTTGCGGATCGTCAGCGACGAACTCTGGAGGCGCGTGAAGCTGCGCCAGGATTTCGCCTGCCGAGGTGCTGCGGCATCGCCGTAACGCCCTCGCCAAGACATCAGGCTGGCCGGCGTTGCCGGCCAGTTCCCCATGATATTATTTGAGATGGAATTCAGACCATGACCAAGAACGTCCTGTTTTATGCCCGCTATTCCACCGACCGGCAGCACGAGGTCTCGATCGAAACGCAGATCGAGCTGGGCGAAGCCTTCGTCAAGGAGCGTGGCTGGAAGCTGGTCGCAACCTATTCCGACGCTGCTATCAGCGGCACGAGCTACCAGCTACGCCCCGGCATCCAGAGCCTGATGGCGCATGTGAAGCGCGAACGCATCGATGTCGTGCTTTGTGTCACGGTCGATCGCCTGTCGCGCGACATCGAGCACAGCGCCAAGATCCTCAAGGAATTGCGCTACCGCGACGCCGACATCTGGACCGTCCACGCCGGCACGCCGGTCACCGATCTTGAGATGGCGCTTCGTGCGGCACTCAGCCATGAACTGGTCGAGCAAATCCGCTACCGGACGCGCGAAGGCATGAAGATGGCTGTAAAGAAGGGCAAGGCATCGACCTGCCTCGCCTACGGCTACAAGCTCTCGCAGCAGCGCGACGAGATGGGTGACCGCATCAAGGGCTTGCGGGAGATTGACCCCAAGAAGGCAGACATCGTCCGTCGCATCTTTGAGCTCTATGCTGACGGCATGTCGCCCCGCGACATCGCTTTTGTCCTCAATAAGGAGAAAGTTCCCGGTTCGCGCGGGAACAAGTGGCGCGATACCGCAATCCGCGGCCATGTCCGCCGTGGCAGCGGCATCCTCAACAACGAAAGCTATATTGGCCGCATGGTCTGGAACCGCCGCCAATATCGCAAGAACCCACAGACGGAGAAACGCACCGCCCGCGCCAATGATGCGAGCGAGTGGATCCTGACAGATGTGCCGCAGATGCGCATCGTCTCCGACGAACTGTGGAACCGCGTCAAGGACCGGCAAAAGGAGATCGGCGACCTGTTCGATTTCGGGCAGAGCAACCGGCTCAATGCGACGCACCGGCCGGAATATCTTTTGAGCGGCATGCTGGAATGCGCGGAATGCGGCGGTCCCTACGCCATTTCGGGCAAGGATCGCTATAGCTGTACGAACCGGAAGAAGCGCCTGCCGATCGACGACCTCGGCGGCGCCTGCTGCGGCAACAGCAAGACGATCACCCGCCACGAACTGGAAGAGCGCGTCCTCAACTGCATTCCTGCAGCCTTCTACTCGCTCGATATCTTCGACCGGATTTCGCAGAAGATGGTCGCCCATGAAGTGAGCAAGCTGAAGAGCGCCCCCTCCCGCAAGAACGAGTTGACCGCCGAGCTTGCGACGATCAAGTCGCAGCAGACAAGCCTGATGCAGCAGATCCAGGACCGGCATGCTGAAGGCCGGCCGCGTCTTGCTATCCTCGACGACCACCTCGATGAGCTGGAAGTTACCCGTGAGAAACTGGTCATGGAACTTGCCGCGGCCGAAGAGCCGGCCGCGGAGGATTTTCAGGAGAAGATCGCCAGGCTGAAGGCTCAGTTCAATGCGGCCAACACCGAGATCGCCATCCGCAAGCTTCTCTTCCTCGCCCGCAACAATGCCGACGAACAGGCCAAGCGCCGGCTGATGCCGATCGTGCGGGACCTGATCCAGACGGTCGTCATCGGCAAGACGCCGGGTCACCAGCCGGCATCCCTGCAGGTCCATGGCGACATCGCCAACATCATGGCCTCGATGGATGTGATCGACATCATGCAGCAGCAGTTCGTCGCCGCCGCCCAGAACGATCTGATGGCCCGCATTGCTTCGGGTGAGATCGACACGGAGCACAAAAAGAAAAAGCTCCTCGAGGCTTACGCCGAGGAGCTTTTGCGCAAATATCCCGAATGGGAGAATTTGCAAGTCTCAGTGGTTGCGGGGGCAGGATTTGAACCTGCGGCCTTCAGGTTATGAGCCTGACGAGCTACCGGG
>APMI01056190.1_pt1 | contig 12587 bp, 14 predicted proteins | sample 667938 | NCBI WGS metagenome assembly APMI01 (sample SAMN01084076, study PRJNA167559) | wastewater metagenome | biome: Wastewater | place: Denmark: Ejby Moelle, Odense | collected 2011-11-28 | reverse complement strand
ATTGGGAATTTCGAAATCCAGCCCAGAGCGTGAGTCGGCATGGAAGTTCGTCAAGTTTATGAGTTCACAAGAAAGCATCCGGGCTCACGTGGATCGCGGCTATCTTGCCATTCGACGATCTGTCGCAGCCGAAAAGCGAGACAAAGACTTAGCGCCGAAAAACCGGGGTGCTGTCGAGCGAGCCCTTGAAAGTGCTGAACCTATTCCAAGTAGCAAGGACTTCATTGAGATAGCGCTTGACCTCGTTCAGCCAGAGATTGACCGGATGCTGCATAAGCCCTGCGCAGGCAGCAAAACGTGCATCTGACGCTGCCAACTCATTCTTAAGAGCAACGAACGGCGGTGCAAAATGAGCAAACTACAGGCCAGGTGGTGCTGGGTGATGATTGCCCCGGCGACTTTAGGTTTGCTCCTCTTCACGTTAGGGCCGATGCTCATTTCGCTGTATCTTAGCTTCACCGACTATGATGTGGTTTCGAAGCCAAATTTTGTAGGTCTGGCAAATTACCATTACCTCTTAATGGCAGATCCATCATTTTGGGTCTCGGTAAAGGTCACTGCCATGTATGCCGTTGGGAGTGTCCCACTCGGGCTCTTCGCGGCACTTATGGTTGCTATGCTCCTGAATTTGGACATTCCGTTCAAGGGCGCATTCCGGACTCTCTACTACCTTCCGACTCTGCTTCCAGCCACAGTAAGCGGCGTTCTTTGGGCTTGGATATTTCAGCCGACGGATGGACTGCTTAACCGAATGCTTGCTCAGGTCGGCGTGACGGGGCCTTCCTGGACGCAGTCGCCGAGTTGGGCACTTCCGGCGCTCGTCATTATGAGCATCTGGAGCTACGGCGGCTCAATGGTGATCTTTTTAGCGGGGTTGCAGGAGTCACCCAAAGCTCTCAATGAAGCTGCAGCTCTTGACGGAGCAAACGCGTGGCATAGATTCCGAATCGTTACTTGGCCCGCATTGACACCAGTCGTTTTCTTTAACCTGATCATGGGTTTGATCGGGGCAATGAAAGCTTTCGACCAAGCATTCTCATTCGGGCAATCGAATGGAGCAGGCATCGGAGGCCCCGCACGAGCGACTCTGTTCTACGTTCTAAACCTGTATACGAAAGCCTTTGAGCACTTCCATATGGGTCTTGCGAGCGCAATGGCTTGGATTCTTTTTGCCATTATCGGGTTGATCACGTTTCTTAACTTTCGTCTTTCCAAGAGATGGGTTTATGACGAGGCCGCATCATGAGATCTAAGTATATAGTCGCTCTCGTCATCACGCTTGTCGGGTTGGTCGTCTGCCTTACACCATTAGTTTGGATGGTTTCGACGTCTTTAAAACCTTTCGATGACTTGCTGAAAGGTGGCCTCGAAATTGTGCCAAGTCGTCCGAGACCAGCAAACTACTCTGAGGCGCTAAGTAATTTCGACTTCTTAAGGTCTTTCTGGAACTCAAGTCTTGTCGCGATCTTGACCGTACTTGGAACGTTAGCATCCTCGATTCCTGCCGCATACGCATTCGCTCGACTGAAAGCTAGAGGGGCTTCCTTGGTATTTACCGGTCTCCTAGCCACTATGATGCTTCCCGGGCAGATCACGATCATTCCTGTGTTTAAGCTTTTCGCCTCTCTGGGAATGATCGACACTTATGCTCCGCTTGTCCTGCCGGCTTGGCTGGGCACGAACGCTTTTGGCATTTTTCTGTTGAGACAGTTCTTCAAAACTCTTCCTGAAGAAACCATGGAAGCGGCAAGGCTTGACGGCGCGCATGAAGGGCTAATCTTGTGGAAGATAGCTGTGCCGTTGGCTAAGCCAGCCGTAGTAACCGTCGCCGTGTTTGCATTTCTTGGCTCGTGGAATGACCTTTGGGGTCCACTTGTCTATCTTCATCGCCAAGAATTGATGACGTTGCCGGTTGCTTTAGTCGACTTTGTCGGTGGAGCGGCTACTGTTCAAGGAACACCTTGGAATCTGGTTATGGCAGCAGCAGTTGTGACAGTATTGCCGTCGATCATCATCTTCGCGTTGTGTCAGAAGAGCTTCGTCGCTGGCATCGCCAATACGGGAATGAAGTGAAGGTATACCAGTACCTGAATCGGGGTAAAAGCTTATTGCAAAGCTAGTTCATTGCTGATTGAATTACTAGGCTTGACGCCTTACATCATAATCACATTACCGCACATTGCAGTTCTTTACTAGATATAAATGTGGCCTAGTGAATCTAGTTTTCATACAAGCGGCTTTTTGACACACGCATATTCTCATCTATTTATGGTGCAGCTAGCGAGTTAAGAGCAAATAAGCAGCCGCATTGCGTCAATTTTGCTGGCTTGAAGTTGATAGAAGGGTCGCAAATCAACGCTAACTAGGTGATTAATGCAGATCTCGTTGGTGCCTCAACTGTCTTTCGGTAACGGAAAGAGAACGAAGCAATCTATTCTCTATAATCTTTCGACAATTTATCGCCATATAATAATAAAAGGACTCCACATATTTTGCTTAATCCTGTCGATGAGCTATCCAGATCTGCTGACTGCATTTTTGCTTCCTCCGATGAAACCATTCAAACTAGTTGTTTTTGATCTCGCTGGAACGACTGTAAAAGACGTCAATGCGGTCGGACTTTGTATGCAAGAAGCGATTGCAGAAGTCGGAGTCAACATTTCACTTGACGAAGTAAACCAAGTCATGGGGATGCCGAAGCCAATCGCCATTCGCGTTCTCTTGGATCGAGCAGGCGTTGACGTCGACCATTTAGCAGTCCATGAGTGGTTTCGACATCTGATGATCGGTTTCTACAAGACGTCCGCCTTAGTCTGTGAAATTCCCCAGGCTCTGGCGAAACCTTCAAAGCTCTTCGGGAAAAGGGAGTTGTTGTTGCCGTTGACACTGGATTTGATCGCGAGACGACCAAAATTTTGCTCCACCGAATGCCTTGGGATGGCTTGATTGATGATTCAATAACCAGTGATGAAGTTGAACATGGCCGTCCAGAGCCGGACATGATTTTCGAACTCTGTCGGCGTGCCAACGTCAGCCCGGAGGAAACAATCAAAGTTGGCGATACCCCTGCTGATATTCTTCAGGGTAGGGCTGCCGGGGTTGGGCTTGTCGTAGCGACGACGTACGGCACACATACAAAAGAGCAACTTGAAAAGCACAATCCCGACCTATTCATCGATCAGATCGGGGATCTATTGAATCTCTTTTAGATCGCTTTACTTAGATCGGCCCATCATTCGACGTCTAGGATCACGCCTTTTCTCTTGCCCAAGCGATTTCTGAGGAGCTGTCCCTAACAGGGCGCGCAGTTCGTTGATCTCGTCACGAACAACCGCCGCTTTTTCAAACTCCATTGACTTCGCAAGGTCTTTCATATCCTTTTCAAGTGATGCAATGAGGACCGGAATGTCCTCGATTCTCACCGGCGCTCCATCCCGACCGACTTTCTCCATCACCTCTGAACTGTACTGGGCAGACAATTCGTTGGCGGCATCGTAGGATCGAACGGTTTCCCTGACCACCTTTGCGACAGTCTTTGGTTGGGTCCCGTTCTTCTGATTGTATTCAAACTGGATTTGACGTCGTCTGTTCGTTTCGCTGATCGCTCGTTCCATCGAGCCAGTTACGTTATCGGCATACATCAGAACGAGACCACTGACGTTTCTTGCTGCACGACCAATGGTTTGAACTAATGAGGTTTCCGAACGAAGAAACCCTTCTTTGTCAGCATCTAGTATCGCAACTAGCGTGACCTCTGGCAAGTCTAGACCCTCACGAAGAAGGTTCACCCCAACGATTACATCGTAGACACCCAGTCGCAAATCTTTCAAGATCTCGGGACGGTCGAGGGAATGAACATTGCTGTGAATGTACTGAACTTTGACTCCAACATCCTGAAGATAGCCTGTCAAATCCTCTGCCATCTTCTTGGTTAGGGTGGTCACTAAGGTGCGCTCACCTTTGGCAACTCTCTGTTGAATTTCGCCTATCAAGTCATCAATCTGCCCTTTGGTTGGTCGCACGATAACCTCAGGATCAATAATGTAAGTTGGCCTAATGATTTGTTCGACAACTTGGCTTTGTGCTTCTTTCTCAAAGGGTCCAGGAGTCGCGGAAACGAAGACGACTTGAGGCACCCTCTCAAGGAACTCTTCAAACTTCAGAGGCCGATTATCCAACGCGCTTGGAAGGCGAAAACCATAGTCGACGAGAACCGATTTTCTCTGTCGATCGCCGTTAAACATAGCGCGCACTTGCGGCAACGTCACATGGCTCTCGTCAATAAACACAATCGAGTCCGATGGCAAGAAGTCGAGCAGAGTGTAAGGTGGCGTTCCGGGTGCTCGACCGTCGAAATACCGCGAGTAGTTTTCAATGCCAGAGCAATAACCCACCTCCCGCATCATCTCGATGTCGAACTCAGTCCTCTGTCGAATCCGTTGCGCCTCTAGAAGTCTCCCCTGCGAGGTAAACATTGCCTCTTGAGCCACCATTTCTGCCGTGATGAGTTCAATCACCTCGTCCATTCGCTCGTACGGTGTCACGTAGTGGGTCGCTGGAAAGATGCTAATCTTTGAAGGCTCATCAAGAACATCGCCAGTCAGAGGATCAAAGAGTCGAATGCGCTCGACGGTATCCCCGAAGAACTCAACGCGAGTGATGACTTCCTCATCCTTCGGCTGAACTTCGAGAGTATCTCCGCGAACACGGAAAGTCCCTCGATCCAGAACGAGCTCGTTTCTCACAAACTGCATCTGGACCAGTTTCTTTATGGCGGCGTCAAGATCAAACTGCTGATCCCTCTCGAAGGTGACGACACCTTCGGCATATTCGCTCGGAGAACCGAGACCATAGATACAACTTACAGAAGCTACAACGATGACGTCGCGTCGCTCAAGCAGACACTGAGTAGCAGCATGACGTAAACGCTCGATCTCTTCATTGACGCTACTATCTTTTTCGATGTAAAGATCTGAACCAGGCACATAGGCTTCGGGTTGGTAGTAATCGTAATACGAGATGAAGTATTGAACCGAGTTGTCGGGAAAGAAAGCTCGAAACTCCTGACATAGCTGAGCCGCCAACGTCTTGTTGTGCGCCAAGATGAGCGCAGGGCGCTGAGTTTCTTGGATGACACTGGCCATCGTGTAGGTTTTTCCGGTTCCGGTCGCACCCATCAGCGTTTGAAATCGGAAACCCGATTCCAGCCCTTCGACTAGGCCTGAAATGGCGCTTGCCTGATCGCCTTTAGGGCTGAAATCGCCCGAAAGTCGGAGTGGTTCATCAAACTGAACAATCGCCATACGTCTACTATATTACGCGATTTCGATTTCTTGCGTTGCTTTACAAATCTTCAAGAAAGAACGCTTTATCCACGACACCGTTGCAGACAACAACGCCTTCTGAAACTAATCGAGACTCCTGGTCCATTGCAGCGACTGGGTTGAGCTTTTGGATTGGCAAATTGCCTGATTTCGCCACAACCCGCCACCACGGCGCATCGGGTGGGCAAATCGTCATCCATCTCCCAACAATTCGCCCAGATGTCGGTTCATCGAGCAGAGAGCCTAATAGGCCGTAAGAGACAACTTTGCCTCTCGGTATCTGGCGCACTAGACTCCAAAGGTTAATAAGCCTGTCGCTCATGTCTGATTGGGGTAGTGGACCATCCAGAATTCGGGGTCTGGAATCACTTCAAAGCCATGTTTTTGATATAGAGTCTGCGCATCCTTGGTCAGTAGACACCAGCGACGAAAGCCCTGATAATCCGGATGCTGCATCGCGTATTCAACCATTAAGCTGGCAATTCCCTTGCCGCGAACGGACTCATCCACATAGACATCGGTGAGCCACCCAAAAGTGACACCGTCGCTAATAACCCTCATGTAGCCAACTTGCTCACCCTCATAAAAGGCACCGATAACGAGCGCTGATCCGGCTGCCGCGCGTTCAACTTTTTCGCTCGAAACGTCTTTTGCCCAGTAGCTAGAAGCAAGCCAGCCATGAACTTTTAAAAAGTCCATGGCTGGAAGACCCGTTCGTATTTCTATCATCGCCCTAGCGACGTAGCATCTGCTTAAGCTCGGAAGCAATACCTGCGTAGTTCATTGCAACCTGCTCGGTAATGATGCCCGCCTTTACGTAACGGACGAGCGATTGGTTCATCGTCTGCATGCCCCAGAACGACCCTTCGCTCATTAGGTTATAGAGGTCGCCAAAGTGTCCATCTTCAATCGCCTTACTAATCGTCGGCGTACAAATGAGGATTTCGTTGGCAACGACGCGACCGTTTCCATCGGCGCGAGGAACCAGCTTTTGCGCGATGATGGCTCGGAGAGAACCTGCCATACGCTGACAAATGTGGTGCTTTTCATGAGGCGGGAACATGTTGATAACACGGTCCATCGTCTCATATGCCGAGGCGGTGTGAACGGTTGAGAAAACTAAGTGTCCGGTTTCACCAGCCTGAAGCGCAACGTTCATCGTGGCGACGTCGCGCATTTCACCAATGAGAATGACGTCAGGAGCTTCACGAACGACCGCTCGAAGAGCAGGCTGGAAGTCCAGCGTGTCGATTCCGATTTCTCGTTGAGACACATAGCTCAAATGGTCTTGGTGAACAAATTCAAGCGGGTCTTCAATCGTAACGATGTGCGAGCGACGGGCTTTGTTAATCACGTCAATCATCGCAGCTAGCGAAGTGGTCTTACCACTACCCGTAGGACCTGTAACCAGGATAAGGCCCAGGCGCTGTTTACAAAGCTCGTTAAGTACAGGCGGCAAACCTAGTTCTTCGATAGACCGGATGTTGAGCGGAATGATACGCATAACCGTCGCACAAGAGCCGCGCTGACGATAGATGTTCATACGAACACGAGCGTGAGTGCCGACGGCGAAGCCTAAGTCCATTTCGTGCGTTTGCTCGAAAATGTGCTTCATACGATCGCTCATCATCTCGTAGCACATTCTTTCGATAGCCTGTGCGGTGAGAACCGGCCATTCTCCGGGGATGGGCACCATCTGGCTATGCTGGCGCATCATCGGGACCTGATCAGCCTTCAGAAATACGTCAGAGGCATTCTCTTGATAACCGATCTCAATAAATTCGGGGATGTGAAGCGAGTCGAGTGATACCATTCCTTATTTTCTCTTGTTACGAGGGGTCTGTGGACCCGGACGGGCCCGTAGCAGTGCCGAGTATACCAATGCCCCTGCTGCCAAGGCAGCAACGCCAATCACGGCGATCATGGGCCAGTCCTGCTTAGTTGCAGTTGAATCTGTCTTCTTTTCGAGTGTAGCGGGAGCACCTTCGCCTGGGAACAAAACCTTGGCTGGGTCCTGAGTGTTTAGTTTGATCCGATATTCAACACCTGCTGGGTTCCCAGACGACATAGCTTCAGCCTCAACACTACCGTCTTTCGGGAACCATCGCCTAACGATGTTTGGAGAAACGGTGATATCCCGATATAAAACATCAATCCCCTCAATCGTGGTTGGAGCTGGTGCCCCCGTAAGCATCTTGACAATTGGCTCCAGTCGAATCTGTGTCTTGTCGGCTGAGATCAAACCGTCGACAGTTAAGGTTGCGTGCAGAGGCTTCTTACCACCAATCTCAGCCCCATAACGGAAAACCTGGACTGCTCTCGGCGCCGAACCCAAGATAGTCCCCAAGGCCGAGATTTGTTGAGAGAGCACCGTGTCCGAATATTCGGGATCAACCATCGTTATTTCGACCAGATCCGGCCCAAGCTTGTGTTTCTGCACAACCACGAACACTTGAGGGCGGACGCTCGTAAATAAGCTCACAGGACGGGAGGTCTGCGCACACGCAACCGCTATTAGAACTGATGAAACGGCGACGGCAACTGAGCGCATATCCGAGACTCTACCTGCGCAAAAGCGCGCACTTTTATCAGACGCGACCAGATTAGTAGCAAGTTCGACCTATTATGCGAACCTTACATGCGGTTTTGGCGTCAAGAGCCAAGAAAGAAATACCGAAAACAAGGCAAGCGACGGTTAGTTTAGGGCATAATGCCTGCTTGCCCGTCAGGGAGATGGAATGTACGCAATGAATGAATCCGAAATCATGTCGGACGCACATAGTGGGATATTGCTCACCGAATCAGGTTATAAAGCCCTGCAAGTCGAGCTTGAGCACCTTACCACTGTAAAGCGACCGGAAATAGCCGACCGCATCAGAGAGAGCCAGCAGCACGGCGAATTTAGTGAGGATAACAGCGAACTTGATGAAGTTAAGTTTGAGCAAGCAATGGTGGAAACACGCATTGCAGAACTCAAATCGATCTTTGGCAATGCTCAGATCCTCGAAATCGACCAGATTCCAACTGACTCGGTCGGAATTGGTTCGAAAGTGATGGTCCTTGACCTTCAGGCAGACGACGAGTTTGAGGTTAGAGTCGTTTCGTCTATCGAATCGAACCCAGCACAAGACCTCATCAGCATGGAGTCGCCGATGGGCCTTGCACTTCTTGGTCATCCGAAGGGCTCAGAAGTGTTTTTTGAAGCACCAGAAGGTAGAAAGCGCTTCAAGATTCTTGACATAACCCGCTAAGCCGACGACGGCTCGTCGTCGGCCATGCCGGGTTCACACATTTGAGTCTTTACTGAAGCCAGCATCTTCCTCAGCCATTCATGTCTCGCCTGAGCAAGGAATAGTAGGTTCTGGTAAGCCATATTCCTGAGCGATTCTGGATAAGCCGTCGCTTTCAAATCGCGTTCTAGGTCAACACAAAATTGCCTACTTTCCTGAAGCCACGACTTCACAACCCTCACCTGCTCGGTGGGTTTTAACTTATTTAGAAAGTACGCACGGGTACGAATTGGGTCTACGAGAAACATAAGCTCTGTGCGGTCAGGTGGGAAGACAAGCCAGCTGTGTAGCAACGCTTCGCCTTGACTGGTTAATTCGTATTCTGTGCGCTCACGATTTGGAACACCTGCCTTTCTAGCTTCTACAACAAGATTATCTTTCTCTAGTCGACGTAATATACGATAAACCGATCCACTTTCGGCACTCCACCTGCCGCCCCTCATTCGATTCATTTCCTTTCGCATGGCGTAGCCAGAGCTAATTTTCTCGCCAACCATTGCCAATATTAAATACTCAAGTTCACTGTACGGTCCGGATTTAGGCATATGCTTCCTTGTATTTTTGCACTCTAGTTAAAACGGGTTCTTCTATACCAGACAAATACTGTAACGAATTTTCATATTAAGTGCAAGTTTTATGTCTCCTTACGCATCAAATCTGTAAGTCGTCAACAACAACTTGATCTCTAGAGGCATATAAAGCTTGAGAGGGGGTATATTATGCAATCCCCCCGCTCCTTGCGAGGGCACCAATGTCGATGGCACAAGCAACCAACATGGAAGAACAGAAGAAACCGCAGGGCAGTCTGCCACTGCCAAAAGCAAAGCGTGGCGTTAAAGGATTCTTCAACGAAGTCATGCGTGAAATGAAGAAGGTCACGTGGCCAACCAAAGCTGAAACCAACCGCCTCACGACAGTTGTTTTAGGTGTTTGCGTCATTATCGTCGTAATTTTGACGGTGCTTGGCTACTTGTTCCAATCCGTCATCTCACTCATCACAAAGGGATCAATCTAAGACCATGCCGAAATCCTGGTACGCGGTTCACACAATCGCTGGGCACGAGAACAAAGTTAAGGATGTTCTTACGCGTCGCGCACAAGTTGAAGGGCTTTGGGAATACGACATCTTTCAAATTCTCATCCCAACTGAGCGCGAGATGCAAACTCGCAACGGCAAGCGATATGAGATGGACCGCAAAGTATTCCCGGGCTACATCCTCGTTCAGATGCAGCTGACTGATGACGCGTTCAAACTCGTCAAATCAACCAGCGGTGTGACAGGGTTTGTTCAAAGTGGTAACAAACCAGTGCCACTAGAGGAGTACGAGGTTCGCCGCATTATGACGAACCTGGAAGCAAGCAAAGAGACTCCGAAAGTCGCTTGGCAAAAGAGTGAAGCGATTCGCGTCGTCGAAGGACCGTTCAGCGACTTTACCGGAAAGATCGAAGAGGTTAACGCGGAGAAAGAGAAGCTCAAGGTTCTCATCAACATTTTTGGTCGCGATACGCCAGTCGAACTCGACTTCAATCAAGTCGAAAAGCTTTAAATCCTTGGTGCTCGTGCCCCGAGCTTGCACGAGCACCATTGCTACCTATCTTGCCCCCGAGAGAGAAGCCTTTTTTACTTTCTCTTCTTTCTGCCGCTTCTGATCGCGGCGATGATCCTGTAAACGGTTAGCCCGGCGGTGACGTACGGAGAAATGCGTTCAAGCTGGCCTGTGAGGCCCTTTGCGACTAAATCCAGCGATCCTGCCACATTCTGTGCCTTTCCTCCGACGTTCGTGACTCTGTCTTGGACTTTACTGGCCACGTCATTGACCTTAGCAATGACTTCTTGCAGCTTAGCTTCTAGTCGCACGATTCGAGGCTGCAAGTCTTCAAGCAACTTATAGGCTTTGAACGACAAAATAATCAGCGCGATGAACAGAACCGAGTTCAGTACAAAGAATAAGCCTGCAGCGTAAATAACCCAACTAGGAATTTCTGTCATCCAATCACCTTCACTTGAACCTGAGCACTTTGAGCGGCAGTGGCAGGTATTTCAACTGTAAATCCTTGTATACCGCCTTCGACCGCTTCTTGAGCATGACCGTCGATGGATACCGCGAATTGAGTTCCCCACATCCCCTTCATCCAAATGCTGGCTTTGTAGCCCGATGCAGCGTTTGTTTCCAGATTGAAGAGCGCTTCGCGCTTTCTTGCATCTATTCGAAGCTCCTTAATTCTCGCTCCAGTTGCAATGGTCTCAAAGTTCAGTTGCCGCACCACTATACGCCTTCCAACGCCGTCCCACGGACGAATGTGATACTGTTCAACTCCATCTACAACCTCGGATTCAAAATGGCACCCAAAGGTGACCACACCACCAAGACGAGTTGGAATCACTAGACTGTATACACCTCTCAAATAGTGGAAGAGGCCTACGCCGACATCGCCGGTCGTCCAACTCATGCCATATTGAGCGCTCGACGCGTCTGGACAGAACCCCATACCAGCAGCTCCATCATGCCGCACAAGCGCCCAGATGCCGAGCATTCCGCCGAAAGCTAGACGTAGTTTTGTTTCGTCAACGGCGAGTTCGTCGTGATCCAGAGACTCTAAAAAGAACAACGAGTTAGCTACTGAAGTAGGCCCAAGACATAGCTCACCCTTATCTTGTAAAGCGGGGTGAGTCATGGCATCGGGCTCTTCAGACCATCGCTTATCAGATCCGTACCACCACCAGCTGGGAGCCATCGACCTCGCCGCATAGGCGTAACGTAAGGCCCTTTCATAGAGGATAGGTCTAGATCGGCGAGAGAACAAAGCGACTTCTTCGAATCCAGTCGTTGACCATGCAGATTGACCACCAAATGGGTGCGTCCTGGTGCTAAACCTAGATAAGCCGCTGTTGAGCTTTGTTCGAAGAACATGCATCGTCTCCCTTAGCTGCTCGTCGTCTGACGCCCTTGAAGCCCAATAGCGCACGGACTGCACGACATGAGACATCAATGGCACGCCTGGTCTCTCATCACTTCTGGCCATTGCCCCAAGACCGAGCGCACCTTTACGCAAATATTCATTCGGTTTCCTAATGGTAAAAGGCGTCATCATCGCTATCCTGGCCATTGCATCGTAAAGAAGATAAGCCATGGGATACAGATCTACGTGTCCGGCATAGCTGGCAATTCCCATCGGATTCGGCAGAAGACTTCCAATCGTTCCATCTCCAGGGTTCATGATGCGGTCTTCAAAGAATCCCGTTAAATATTGGTCGAGCAACCTGATTTGTGCTTCATCCGCGTAAAGAGTGTTCTTTTCGGCCAAGAAGAGGGCGTCGGCTAGGCCACTTTCAATTCCAAACGGCGAGGAGAAACTATCTGAATCGGTGATTGTTGTTAGGTCCTCGATATTCACCGGAACAATGGCATTTCCCCATACGGGGTCAGAAACGACCTGATGATTCGTGATGAACTCTGCGCGCTTACAAATAAGGTCGCCTATCGGTTCTGTCAGCAATAAGTGAACTTCGCTCTCACGATCTTGAACGTCTTCAAAGGAGACTTTGATCGGCCCAGGTGTCAACGGTTTGACGAAGCAGAAACCACCCGATTCATCAGAATCGGTCTCAAGGTCGGCTGGCAAATCTGAATCAAAACGTGTCGGAGTAGCACCAGCAATCTCTATCGCGATTCCAACATCCGCCGGAGCTACCGCCGCCGGCAAAAGGTGAATGGCTGGCCGATTACAAGCAACGAGTGAGGAGAAAACTCCATCGTTCGCTGTCCTATTTGCGCTGACAAAGCGCATCGAGAATTTGCGCTTTTCTCTCGGCTCAAGCACGGTTGAGGTATGCCCAGAAACCCACTCTTGCCACCCTTCCCTTTCGATAGCCGCACGCGAGTAAACGTAAACAACCGGAATGCCATCCCACCGATAAGCCGTCGTTAGCGATGCCGGGACATGATTGTAGAATTCCCATCGCGTGTCTCGC
>APMI01029189.1_pt1 | contig 12599 bp, 10 predicted proteins | sample 667938 | NCBI WGS metagenome assembly APMI01 (sample SAMN01084076, study PRJNA167559) | wastewater metagenome | biome: Wastewater | place: Denmark: Ejby Moelle, Odense | collected 2011-11-28 | reverse complement strand
CGCCACGATCGAGGCGCCCGGCATGCTCGCTTCCCACTATGCGCCCGATGCGCCCGTGCGGCTTGATGCCGGCGATGTGCGCCCCGGCGAAGTGCTGATCCGCTTCGGCGGCAGGGCGTTGCCCGGCGAGGCGGAGGCCGCGCTGGTGCTGGATCTCAGCCCCGGTGGCGACCTTGCCGAAGCTGCCGCCAATCTCTTCGGCTTCATGAAGCAGGCCGACGCCACCGGTGCCCGCTCCATCGCCTTCTCGCCCATCCCGGCAACAGGCCTCGGGGAAGCGATCAACGATCGGCTGCAACGCGCCGCCGCTCCCCGCAGCCAGGAATAGACGCAATGGTTCAGGCGACGCTTTCCCCCGATCTCATCGCCCGCTTCGCGGCGATCACCGGACCTGCCCACGCCCTGACCAGTGAAGGCGACATCGCCCCCTATCTCATCGAAAGCCGGGGCCTCTACCATGGCACCTCGCCGCTCGTGCTGCGGCCGGGCTCGGTGGAGGAAGTGTCGAAAATCCTGGCGCTCGCCACGGAAACGCGCACCGCCATCGTGCCCCAGGGCGGCAATACCGGCCATGTCGGCGGCAGCGTGCCGCGCGAGGGCGCGGCGGATGTGGTGCTTTCCCTCTCCCGCCTCAATCGCATTCGTGACGTCGATCCCGTCGGTAATGTGATCGTGGCCGACGGCGGCACCGTGCTGGCGGAGATCCACAAGGCCGCCGAGGCGGTCGACCGGCTCTTTCCGCTCTCGCTCGGTTCGGAAGGCTCCTGCCAGATCGGCGGCAACCTCTCCACCAATGCCGGCGGCACCGCGGTTCTTGCCTATGGCAACACGCGCCAGCTCTGCCTTGGCCTCGAAGTGGTGCTGCCGACCGGGGAAATCTGGGATGGCCTGCGCCGGCTGAAAAAGGACAATACGGGCTACGACCTGCGCGACCTCTTCATCGGCGCGGAAGGCTCGCTCGGCATCATCACCGGCGCAGTGCTGAAGCTCTTTCCCCGCCCGCTCGGCCATGAGGTCGCCTTTGCCGGCCTGCGTTCGGTCAAGGATGCGCTCGCCCTGTTCGAGCGCGCTTCCAGCCGCTGCGGCGCGGCGCTGACGGGTTTCGAGCTGATGCCGCGCCTCGGCGTCGATTTCACCACCCGGCACATTCCCGGTGTGCGCGATCCGCTCGCCACCCGGCACGACTGGTATGTGCTGATCGACATCTCCACCTCCGACGCGGCCGAGACGGCCACGCGCATGATGGAGGCGCTGCTTGCCGAAGGCATCGAGACCGGGCTGGTCGAGAATGCGGTGGTCGCCGCCAGCGAAGAACAGCGCAAGGCCCTCTGGCACATGCGGGAAAGCATGTCGCCGGCGCAGAAGCCGGAGGGAGGCTCGATCAAGCACGACGTCTCCGTGCCGGTCTCGGCGATTCCCGATTTCATGGCGGAGGCCGACGCCGCGGTGATGGCGGCCATTCCCGACGCGCGCATCTGCTCCTTCGGCCATATGGGCGACGGCAACATCCACTACAACATTTCCCAGCCCGTCGGCGCGGACAAGCAGGCCTTCCTCGACCGCTGGCGCGAGATCAACCACCTCGTCCACGGCATCGTGCTGAAATACAACGGCTCGATTTCCGCCGAGCACGGCATCGGCCAGTTGAAGCGCGACGAGCTTGCCGCCGTGCGCGCACCCATCGAGATGGACCTGATGCGAAGGGTCAAGCACGCCTTCGACCCCGCCGGCATCATGAATCCCGGCAAGGTGGTCAGCGGCTGATCTACCGGCCGCCGGTGCGAAGCTGCGACAGCGACATCATCAGCTCGGCGCTGATGCCGGCGGAGCCGGAGCTGGTCAGGACAGAAAGGGCCGGATCGGTCGTCGTCTGGTTGGCAAGATCGTAGAGGACCGAGAACTTCACGATCATCTTGGAGACTTTTTCCGGATCCTGGAGGTCTTCCATCTTGAGGTAGCGCTTGACGAGATCGGCCTGCGCATCGACGTCGGCGCTGCCGATCTCGTCCGGGAGCTGGTAGAGCACCTTGAAGACTTCGAAGAGAGCGTCGTCCGCAAGAATGTCGTAGGGGCCGGTGATCGTCTCGGCCTTGCGCTCGAAATAGAGCGCGAGGCGCACGCCGGCATTCTCGTTGCCGGCATCTTCTTCCAGCTTCTGGCGGACACGGCTGTCGATCGTCTCGTAGATGCCGCGGCGCGACTGGATCTTCGCTTCTTCGGAGCGGTCGACGAGGCCGTCCGCATTGAAGTTGAACGAGGCGACGATCTTGCGATAGGAGCGGTCGGCCTGCTGGTTGGCAAAGCTCTTCGGGTCCTCCAGGTCGGAGGTGAAGATCTTCTGCATGAAGGTGGCGTCGACGCTCTTCGGATCGATGCCGTTGGCCTCCAGCACGAAGTTGACGAGACGCGGGTCGGCCAGAAACTCCTTGACCGATTCCACCTTCTGCATCTGGGCGGCGTAATATTTCGCCTCCTCTTCCGCCTTCTTCTTGTCATCCTCCGTTCCGAAACGGGATTTCGCGGTCACATAGGCGCGAGAGACGACGAGAATCTCCGATTGCGACTGTGCCAGCTTCGGCGCGGCGATCTTGCCGTCCGAACCGAAATTGAACGCCTTTGCCAGCTCCACGAAGCGTTCGTCCTTGAGCTGATACACATAGCTCTTGGGATCGTTGAGATCGCTCTTCAGCACGTTCTTGATGGTGAGGGCCGAGACCTTGGCAGGATCGAGGCCGAAGGCCTTCAACGCGAAGTCGTAGACGCTCGCCTCGCCCACGAAGTCCTGAACGGTGTTGACCGCCCCGATCTGGTTCTTGAAGCGCTTGATGGCAAGCGCATCGGCCTCGTCGTCCTTGTCGTTGTAGTGGCTCATGTAGCCCCCGGAGGTCTTCGCGGTCTGCGTGGCCGTCTGCACCTCGTCTCCGGGCGCGAGCGTGCCGTCCTCCTGGAAGTTGAAGGCGGCGCGCAGGGCGAAGTAGGCCTCCTTGTCCTCCCCGCCGAAGCGGTTGATGTAGCTGTCCGGATTGTCTGGGTCGGGATCGCTCGTCAGGATGTTGGAAATGGTGGAGCTGACGACCGACAGCTTGTCGAGGCCGAAGGCGACCTTGACGTAGTTGAGCAGGCGCGAATTGCCGACGAGCTCGTTCACCGTGGTGACGTCGCCGATATTCTCCTCGAAATAGGACTTGCTGATCAGCGCCGCCGCCGAGGTCACGCGCGGATTGGAGAGCGTGTAGAGCTCGTTCGTCGCGGCCCTGTGTTCGGCGGTCTGCACGGTGCCCGCAACCGCCGACCCGTCGCTCTCGAAATTGAAGGCGGCGGCAAGCGTGGCGTATTTCTCCGCGGTGCTGATGACGGACTTCTGGCGGCTGATCTGCGCCTTGAGCTCGGCGATGCGCGCCTTGTTGGTGTCGTTGGACGGCAGGGTGGCAAGCTCGTCGTTCGCCGCCTCGATCGCCGCCTCGGCCGCCGTCACCTTCGGGCCGAACTGAGTGTTGTAGTAGCTCGTGGGATCGTCGAGATCGCTCGACAGCGCACCGCGCACGACCTGGCGCGAATAGGTGGACGGATCGATGCCGAAGGCCGTGAAGACGTAATTGCGCAGGCGGTCGTTGTTGAGAAGCTGGTCGGCGCTCGTGATCTTGTCGATGACGACATTGTAGTAACGCGTCTCCTCCTGGATCGCGGCACCGGCATTGGCCGCGGTGGCGGAGTAGAGGCCGATGACCTCGTCGAGCTGGGCTTCGGTCTGCGCGGCCGCGGTCGAGGCGGTAAAGCTGAAGGCGCTCGCAAAGCCGCGATAGCGCTCGTCGGTCAGCTTGTTGGCAAAACTGTTGGGGTCCGCAAGATCGCTTTCCAGCACCTTGCGCATGAAGGCCTTGGCATAGATCATGTCCTCCAGACCATAGGCCTTCATGGCGTATGAATAGAGCTGGTAGTCGTCGAGGAACGCATCGACCGAGCCGACCTTGCCGATGTTTTCCTTGTAGTAAGCGCCCTCGCGCGCATTGGTCGTCTCCGCCGCCGTGCGGTTCAGCGACTTCAGCATGTCCTTCGCGATGAGGTTGTAGCTCGTATAGGTCGACAGCATCGGGAACCCGTTCCTTCCAGTCATCGGCCAGGCATCGACAGGCCGATCGGCTCCATTGTCGCGCGCCAGGCTTGTCCCGGCCTTTCGGAAGTGCGGCTCAAATGCGGGCGCGCCCGTTCACCTATCCTAAACCCTGACCCGTGCGGTTTTGCTAACCATCAGGAACTGCAAAGTTTTCTTAACCGCGATTTTTAAGCGCCATGGAAGGGGCCGCGCCTATTCTCGCCCTCAGAGGACGAAAAGTCCCAATGAGAAGACCGGAACCGGCTCTCAAGGAAAACAAGGGCGAAAGACATGCTGAATACCGTTTCCAAGCCGGCCTGGGCCGGCACCACGCTCCGGCTCGATCCCAAGCGCTTTCCGCAGCAGGTGACGTTCGAGCTGAGAACGGAAGGAACCGACGCAACCATCACCCTCGACGAGCGCGGCGCGGTTCTGCGCAAGGTGCTGCCCTCGAGCGGCCTGCCGCTGTCCATCGCGTTGCCGGCCCGCGCCTTCAAGGGCGTCGCCGCCCGCGCCATCGACCATGGCAACGGCGACGTGACCGTGACGCTGGAACTGCACCACGACGATCCGGACCTCTGCATCCCCCTGCTGGTGGCGCACGATCTTTGCGACATCGCCGCCGACTGGCGCAGCTGGGCGGATGCCTACCGCATTCCCATGCTCATGGTGGAAGCCGACGGCGTCGCCCGCCCGCTCGACGACAACCTGAGCGTCGGCAGCCGCGCCGCAAGGCCCCGCCGCCGTCACTCCTATTTTGCCGAACGCCGCCCGCGCTTCCTCGTGCGCCGCACGACCGGCAAGCTCGGCGTTCAGATGAAGATCGACGGTCGGGAGATCATCGCCCGCCGTTGAGCATGCCGTGCCTGAAATGACCTCCGGAAAGCCGGCCGTCCCTGCGGCCGGCTTTTTCGTGTCTCAGGCGAAGGGAATGGCGACCGCAAGCGCGAGGAAGATGGCGAAGCCGACGACGTGGTTGAACTTGAACAGCGCGAGGCACTGCACCGGATCGTCGATATCGAGCGTCCGGATCTGCCAGCCGAGCATGAGCGCGGCGGCGGCAAGGCCGAGCCAGGCGACGATGCCGACGCCCGCCAGCCAGAAGGACAGCGCCATGAGCGCGACCGTCAGCCCGTAGAGGCCGACGAGCCATTGCGCCGTCCTGTCGCCGAAGAGGCGCGCGGTGGAGCGCACACCGATCAGCGCATCGTCTTCCTTGTCCTGATGGGCATAGATCGTGTCGTAGCCGATCGTCCAGGCGATGGCCGCGATGTAAAGCGCGACGGGCGCAAGCGAAAGCGTGCCGAAGGCTGCCGCCCAGCCCATCAGCGCCCCCCAGGAAAAGGCCATGCCGAGGAAGAACTGCGGCCAGTCGGTAAAGCGCTTGGCGAAGGGATAGATCGCGACGATCAGGAGCGAGGCGACGCCGAGGCAGATGGAGAAGAGATTGAACTGCAAAAGCACGGCAAGGCCGACGAGCGCCTGCAGCACGATGAAGATCTTCGCCTGCCGGCGCGTGACGCGGCCCGACGGCAAGGGGCGCGAGCGGGTGCGGGCGACGGCCTGGTCGATCTCGTGGTCGACGAGGTCGTTATAGGTACAGCCCGCGCCGCGCATGGCGACCGCGCCGATGAAGAACAGGACAAGGTGGGAGAGGAAGCGCAGCCAGTCGAAGCTGCCGGCCGCCGCCGCCACATTGGCCGCCAGCGCCGCCGACCAGAGGCAAGGCCACAAGAGGAGCTGCCAGCCGATGGGCCGGTCCCAGCGCGCGAGCTGGGCGTAGGGCCAGGCACCGCGCGGCAAGGCGCGGTAAACCCAGTTGTCGGAAGGCGCATCGGCGACGCGGCCGGAATCGGACGGAGAGCTGATCATGCGCCTAGATCGCAAGCCGCTCCCCGCCGGTCAAGCCGGCACGTCGCCGCAAGATGGATCAGGGCAGCGTGAAATCGAAGCGATAGGTGGCCGTGACGCCGATCAGGAACTGGTCGCGGTCGCCGCGCTGCCTGACGAGGCTCGAATCCGCCGCCGGGCCGACGAGGCGCTTGTATTCGGCAAAGGCGCTGGTCTCGATCTTCTCGTTGACCTGCCAGGTGATCGCCGCCCCCGCGCCGACCGACTGGATGCCGCCGGAAGGATCGTATGCCGCAAGGCCGGACGCCGCCACCTGGCTCGGCTTCACGCCGTAATAGGCCTGCATATAGTCCTTCGAAGCGATGGAGAGGCGCGGGCCTGCCGAGACGCGCACATCCGGCCGCACATCCACGAAGGCGTCCGCCGCCACATCGCCGACGACGCCGTGATGGCTGCGGATGCCGTGCCGGATTTCCCCGCGCACGCGCAGCCAGTCGGTCGGGTAGGCTTCCGCGAAAGCGCCGAGTTCGCCGCCGAGCTTGATCGGCGTCAGGCCCTTGAGATCATCGGAATCGCCCTCGTCGCGCGGCATGACCAGCTTGCCGGTCGCGCCGGCGCGGAAGGCGCCGTTGTCGATGAGCGCGAAGGAGGGGTTGTCGTTGCGCGAGGAGAAGCGGACGGTGCTGCCGGCCTTGCCGAGCGAAATCAGCGGCGTCACCTGGAAGAGATAGCTCTTCGCACCGTCGTAGCGTGGTGCGGCGAAACCTGCGGCCCCGACCTTCAGATACCAGTCTCCGGACCAGAAGTGGCCGCCCTCGCCGGCCAGAGCCGGAACGGGCGCAAGAAGAAGCGCGGCCGCAGTCATTGCGGTCGATAGACGGATACTCAAAACACAATCCTCGCTATGCCGAAGGCCCCGCCGTGGAGCCGCCGAAACCCTTGATTGCGTGAACATTAGCCCCGTTTCATTACCGTTTCGCTAACCATCGCCGGGGATGCGGCAAGCGGAACGATTCGGTCGTGGCGGCGTTTTCCCGTCTGCCAAACAAGGAGTTTTCCGATGACTGTCAGCACGATGGAACTGAAGCTTCAGGCGATCCGTGACGATACCGGCCTCTCCCGCCGGGAAAAGATCGCAAGGCTCGAAAGACTGCGCAACGAAGCCCGCGCCCTCCAGCGCGCCGCGACCGAAAGCGCCATGGTGGAGGACGACGGCTGGTTCGAGGACGTGCACCTGATCGATACGGAACTGGAAAACCTCGGCCGCAGCGTCGAGGAAAAGGGCGCGGCGACGCTCTGACATCCCGCGGCCCTTGACCTTTCGCCCCCATCCCCTTAACCCGCCAGCATCGAAGGACGGATCGAGGGTGCGGGCATGAAGGTTCTGTTGATCGGATCGGGCGGGCGCGAGCATGCCCTTGCCTGGAAACTCGCGCAGTCCCCCCTTCTCACCACGCTCTATGCGGCGCCCGGCAATCCGGGCATCGCCGAATGCGCGACGCTGGTCGCCCTCGATATCGAGGATCACGCTGCCGTCTCCGCCTTCTGCAAGGAAAACGGCGTGAGCTTCGTCGTCGTCGGACCGGAAGCGCCGCTGGTCGCGGGCATCGCCGATGCGCTGCGGGCAGAAGGCATCGACGTCTTCGGCCCCTCGGCCGCCGCGGCCCAGCTTGAGGGATCCAAGGGCTTCACCAAGGATCTCTGCGCCAAATACGACATCCCGACCGGCGCCTACAAGCGCTTCACCGACGCCGCGTCCGCAAGGGCCTATATCGAGGCCGAGGGCGCGCCCATCGTCATCAAGGCCGACGGGCTTGCCGCCGGCAAGGGCGTGACCGTCGCCATGACGCTTCCCGAGGCGCTCGCCGCCGTGGACGACTGCTTCGACGGCGCCTTTGGCGCGGCCGGGGCGGAAGTCGTCGTGGAGGCCTTCCTCGACGGCGAAGAGGCGAGCTTCTTCTGCCTGTGCGACGGCATGAACGCACTGCCGCTCGCCTCCGCACAGGACCACAAGCGCGTTGGCGATGGCGATACCGGCCCGAACACCGGCGGCATGGGCGCCTACTCGCCCGCCCCGGTGATGACGCCCGCCATGGTCGAGCGCACCATGAAGGAGATCATCGAGCCGACGATCCGCGGCATGGCGGCCGATGGCCATCCCTTCCAGGGCGTGCTCTTCGCCGGGCTGATGATCACCGCGAAAGGCCCCGAGCTCATCGAATACAATGTGCGTTTCGGCGACCCGGAATGCCAGGTGCTGATGATGCGGCTCGAAAGCGACCTGCTGCCGATCCTGCATGCCGCCGCCATCGGCCGGCTCGACAAGGTTTCCGCCGAATGGCGCGATGCCCCGGCGCTCACCGTGGTCATGGCCTCGAAGGGCTATCCCGGCGCTTACGAGAAGAACACGCCGATCCTGTCGCTGCCGGCCGACGACGCGGCAAGCAAGGTGTTCCATGCCGGCACGGCCCTGAAGGACGGCACGCTCGTCGCCACCGGCGGACGCGTGCTGAACGTCACCGCCGTCGCGCCGAGCGTCAGCGAGGAGCAGAAGGCCGCCTATCGGGCGCTCGACCGGGTGGGGTGGGAAAACGGCTTCTGCCGCCGCGACATCGGCTGGCGCGCCATCGCCCGCGAAAATGCCTGAGCGAAATCGCGCGGTAATTCAAATTTTACCATTTCCCCTGACCGGACCGTAACCGACGGCCGCTATTCTCCCTGCGATCATGAGGGAGAACCGTTGATGCGTACCCTGCTGCCGACCCTTGCCTTCGCGCTTCTTGCCGCTCCCGCCTTCGCGGGCTCGATCGAGCCGGTTGCCGGCGCGACGACCGCCGGCAGCATCGAGGCGATCAGCTGCGAAAGCTGCCCGGCACTCAAGCCGAAGCTGAAGGCAAGCACCTATCATGTCGACGATATCGCGCCCGGCACGCAGAAGGTGGAAGTCCGCGAGCAGAACGGCGAGCGCAAGATCTTCCGCACGGAAGCCTGGATGGGCGGCTCGCCGGTGCTCTTCGTGAGCAAGGCTCCGGCCGGGACGGTGGAAGCCGCCGATGCGGAGAAGCCCGCAGGCGAGGCCATGGTGGACACCGCTGCAAAGACGAGCGCGCTCGATTCCGGCATTGCAGGGCAGGCATCGACCGCCGCGATGGCCACCTCACGCGAGTTTGATCGGGCAAAATTTGAACTTCGGCTCAATTGAGTCCATAGTAGCAGGACCCTGCCTCTCAGTCCCTCCAGACTGAAGGAATCCGTGCAAGCGGACGTCTACGCCCCTGACCTCAAGCAGGGGCGTACGCGTATGCGCCATCCTCTCCCATATCCGAGACGAGCCGGTCGACCTCCCGGTCGGAATAGACGGCGATGCCGCTGCGGCGCAGCAGCGCCGCCGTCACGCCCCGCCCCGCATGCCGGCTGCCCGAAAACGTACCGTCATAGACGAAGCCGGAACCGCAGGACGGGCTGCCATCGATGAGCAGCGCGTGGCGGCAGCCGTTCTGCCGCGCCACATCCAGCGCGATGCGCGCGCCGTCGACATAGGCGGCGGACACATCCCCGCCGGAAATCTCCAGCACCCGCGCCCGTCCGTCGAGCACGTCGTCGCCGTTCATTCTGTTCTCGATTTCCGCCGGCGGCCGCGGCACCTGAAAACCGCCCGCCAGTTCCGGACACAGCGTCACCAGCCGCCCCTGCGCCTTCCAGCGCTCGACGGCGGCGTGGATAAGCGTCTTCGCCGCCCCGTCATAGCGGACCGGCAGACCGGCAAGGCAGGGGCTGCTGAGGATCTTGCCTGTCATCAGCGCCCGTCCCTTATCCCGTGATCTTGGAGAAATCCGCAACCGTGCCGGTCGCCGCACGGATGGCGGAGAGCAGGGCAAGGCGGTTGGCGCGGATGGCCGGGTCCTCGTCGTTGACGAGGACGTCGGTGAAGAACTGGTCGACCGGGGCGCGGAGCGTGGAGAGCGCTTCCATGGCGGAGCGGAAGTCTTCCTTCGCAACGGCGGCGGCCGCGTCCTTCGAGGCTGTCACGACGGCGGCGTGAAGCGCCTTTTCGGCGCCCAGCTTCAGGAGGTCGGCCGAGACGGCGTTCCCGACGACAGTGCCCTTCTTTTCCTCGGCGGCCAGAAGCTGCGTCGCGCGCTTGGTGCCGGCGAGAAGGTTGAGGCCGTCTTCCGAGGTAATGAAGGCCGTCAGCGCCTCGACGCGGCGGGCGACCGTCAGCAGATCGTCGGCCTCCGGCGTCAGCACGGCGTCGATGAGATCGTGGCGCGCACCCATGTCGCGCAGATAGACCTTCACGCGATCATGGAAGAAGACGAGCAGGTCCGGGTCCTTGGCGACGGAGAGCAGCGGGAGGCGGATGTTCTTTTCCAGCAGCATGCGAATGACGCCGAGCGCGGCGCGGCGCAGCGCATAGGGGTCCTTCGAGCCGGTCGGCTTCTCGTCGATGGCCCAGAAGCCGATCAGCGTATCGAGCTTGTCGGCGAGCGCCACGGTGAGGCCTACCTTGTCGGAGGGCACACGGTCGGAAGGGCCCTGCGGCTTGTAATGATCCTCGATGGCCTCTGCGACGGCGGCGTCCTCGCCCTGCAGCAGCGCATATTTGCGGCCCATGATGCCCTGCAATTCCGGGAATTCGCCAACGGCTTCCGTGCGAAGGTCCGCCTTCGCCAGCACCACCGCGCGGTCGACAAGAACGGCATCGGCACCCGTAACCTTGGCAAGCTTGGCGGCAAGCGTGCGGATGCGCGCAACGCGCTCGCCCTGCGTGCCGAGCTTGGCATGGAACGTGACGTTCAGCGCATCGAGCTTGGCCATGCGCTGGTCGAGCGGCTTCTTAAGGTCGAGGCCGAATTTCTCGGCCGAGGCCTTCAGCGTCTCGAGGTCGGGCAGGTTGTGCTGGTCGCGCAGCCAGAAATGCTTGGCATCCGAAAGACGCGCGCGCACCACCTTGCCGTTGCCGTGCACGATTTCCTTGCCGCCGTCCTTCGCCTCGATGTTCGAGATGAGGATGAAGTGGTTGGAGAGCGTATCGGCGCCCGGCTTGCGGGTGACGAAGCATTTCTGGTTCGTCTTGATGGTGAGGCGGATGATCTCCGAGGGGATCGCCAGGAACTCCTCGTCGAACGTGCCCATCAGAACCTGCGGCCACTCGACGAGGCCGGAGACTTCTTCCAGAAGGCCCTCGTCCTCGACCAGTTCGAGGCCGCTCGCAAAGGCGATGTTGTTGGCGTCCGTCGCGATGATCTGCTTGCGGCGCTCGGCATCGAGCACGACCTTCGCCTTTTCCAGGCTGGAAACATAGTCCTCGAAGCGGCGCACGGTGATGACGGCCGGCGCATGGAAGCGGTGGCCGTAGGTGACATTGCCGGCAACGAGCCCGTCGACTTCGAAGGGCACGACGCGCGTCTCTTCCGTCTCCGAGCCGAAGGTGCAGACGATGGACTGCAGCGGGCGCACCCAGCGCATCGCGCCGGGCTTGGCGGAGGCAGCGCCGGACCGCATCGACTTCGGCCAGGGGAAGTTGCGGATGATGCCCGGCATCACCTCGGCGATGATCTCGTCCGCCACACGGCCGGGCTTGACGATATGGGCGACGTAGAAATCGCCCTTCTTCGGATCCGAATGGACATGGGCCTCGGAAATCGAGGCAAGGCCCGCCTTGCGCAGAAAACCCTGGATCGCCTGTTCGGGGGCGGAGGTCGCCGGGCCCTTGATCTCCTCGCGCACATCGCTCGAGCGGGCGTTCAGGCCGCGGATATCGAGCGTCAGGCGGCGCGGCGTCCAGTATTCGCGCGCGCCTTCATAGGTGAGGCCGGCATCGACGAGCGCGTCGGTGACGAGCTTCTTCAGGTCGCCGGCGGCCTTGCGCTGCATGCGGGCGGGAATTTCCTCGGAGCGGAGTTCAAGCAGAAGATCGGGCATGTCAGTTCTTCCTCACCCTTTCATGCGGAAAGGGCCGGCACGCCGTGCCGTTTCGGGGTGGAAATCGTGTGCTTCTGCTAGCAAAGTTGGGCGGTGCTGTACAACGGCAAATGTGCCGCGCGGCCCATGGAAACGCCGTCAGTGCTCGCTGGCGGCGACTTCGTGGGAGCCTTCGGCGGCTTCAGCGCTCGCGTGCTCGCCTTCGGCCGGGGCCTCGTGGCCGCCCGCTTCCTTCTTCGCCTCGCCATGGCCGCCGCCCTCGCCCGCTTCCGCGACGGCGTTCGGATCGACGCAATCCTCCCGCTCCTTCATCGCGGTGACGATGGTCTTGATTTCGTCGAGGGACAGTTCCTTGCGCTCACCGTAGAACTCGCCGTTCGCGGCGGGCGTGCCGTCCGTATAGCGGGCGACGAAGGGCGCGGTCATGCCGGGAATGGCAGAGGGGTCGCGAGAAAAGAGCACTTCGGCGCCGATGGCGCGGCCGCGCATGTCCGCCCGGTAGGTGGGTCCGGCAGCGTCGAGCAGGACGACCTGATAGAGATCCGCCTCCTCACTGTTGGACACGGCGCCGGCGACGCGCAGCGCCGTCTTGATGCGCACGTCGCCGTCCTTGGCATCGGAACGCACATAGCGGCGCAGCCATTGCTGGCCGTCGCGATCGACGCGAACGGTGGAGACGATGGTGCAGGCGACGCCCGATACCTCCTCGGCCGGCGGGCCGAGCAGCGCG
>APMI01001573.1_pt1 | contig 12599 bp, 13 predicted proteins | sample 667938 | NCBI WGS metagenome assembly APMI01 (sample SAMN01084076, study PRJNA167559) | wastewater metagenome | biome: Wastewater | place: Denmark: Ejby Moelle, Odense | collected 2011-11-28 | reverse complement strand
GAGGAAATCCTAGATTATGGTGGCACGTGGATTAAAATTTGGAGTCCTATTAATGACTGTTACACTGATTTTTTCACTAGTGGTCTCTCGATTTGCGGGTGCGGCTATAAGTTATCGGGCAGCTGGTCTTGGCAATAATGCGGGCGGTGCTACCACACTAAATGTCAGCAAACCTAGCGGTGCGCAAGATGGTGATATTTTGATAGCAGTTATCTCGGTTCGTGGTGGAACAAGTACAACAATCACACCTCCGGCAGGTTGGACGCTAATTAATAGTAATGATAGTACAACGATTTTAAAAAGCTCAGTTTTTTGGAAACAGTCTTCAGCATCTGACGATAGTATATATACGTTTAGTTTTAATTCGTCACAGAAAGCATCAGGGGTCATATCGGGTTATAGTGGTGTGGATACGGTGTCGTCACCAGTAAATGCACAAAACAGTCAGGTGAATGCCTCATCAACCTCTATGACGGCTCCAGATGTTACGACTACAGTTACTAATACGATGGTTATTGCCGCTTACAGTACGGCAACGGGCACCACTATGACTGCCGGAAGTAGTATGTCGTTGCGTGGCCAAGACGCGAGTACTGGCGGATCTGCGGCGACGCGTACAACATCTGGCTTGCAAGATATCATCCAGCCCACCACCGGCTCTACGGGTACAAAAACCATGACCACTGGCACGGCAGCAGTAAATATTGGTCATACGATTGCGCTTAAGCCAGCGGCGAGCGTGTCTCAGGTGGGCTATAGGTTTTTTGACAACACAGATAGTACTTCTGTTACAACTGCCATAGCTGCGAAGGATACTGCGGCCTCAGTGAGCTCGGGAGTACCATTTCGCTTAAGGATAAACTTGGGCGTATCATCGTCCGAAGGCTCGGCACTAGCGGGTCTGACGTACAAGTTACAATACGCGCTGCGGGGCGCCGATAATTCCTGTGATACATCATTTACCAGTGAGAGTTATGCTGACGTCTTGACGTCTGCAACGCCAGTAAGGTTCTACAACAATGTGACACCATCTAACGGTGCAGCCTATTTGACTAATGCCAGCGACCCGACACGCTCTGGTGTCACGGCGGTTGGTCAAACCTATAACGAAGATAATCCCATATCAGTCACAACATCAACTCCAGCTGGTCAAGACATGTTGTGGGATATAGCGCTGATGACTAGTGGCGTTAGCGCAGGTGAGCACTATTGTTTACGTGTTGTGAAAGAGAGTACGGGCGCTACTTTGAACGGAGGCTATAGTGTTATACCAGAGGTAGCCATAGTCGCCGCAACGGTCACACAAGCTAACTATCGTTGGTATAGTAATGCTGACTCTACAACGCCGGGGAGCGTTCTTGCTGCACAAGACACTGCTGCTTATAGTGTTGCGGCAGGTACACCTATTCGGCTTCGTCAGCGTTTGGCGGTAGATACAGCCAGCCTGGGGATAAACCAAGATTTTAAGTTACAGTACGCTGAACGTTCAGGTATCTGTGATACCTCGTTTAGCGGGGAGATGTTTTATGATGTGAATAATCCCGGAGGAGAAAACCAGTCTGTCACAGCGAATTCTACCATAGTTTCTGAGAATACATCGTACGGGACGTTTAGCTGGACATCACCACAAAATGCTGCCGGAGAAGACAGCACATATGCGCAGTTAGCAGGGGCAACTACTGGTTCGTACTATTTACAGTCTTCGCAGCATGGATTCAATATTCGGCCTGACGCTACTATTTCTGGTATTGAGCTGAAAGTTAGGGTGTACTATGAAGGCTATGACGCGTCGGATTCGAATGTTAGATTGGCAAAAGCTGGTATTCCGGTGGGGACAAATCACGCGACAAGTGCTTCATTTAGCTACATGAGCCCAGCTTATTATACATATGGCTCACCGACTGATTTATGGGGCACAACTTGGACTCCCAGTGAGATAAATGATACAAATTTTGGCGGTATGTTTTCTGGGTGGACGAGTGATTCTGTTCCGGTAGGAACGCTGTATGTCGATAACATGCAAATAGTTGTCTACTACACCGTTCCCGACATAATTAAGTTTTATGATAACGTAACACCCACAAATGCGGCTTCGATATCTTCTATCGGTAGTGATCCTACAAACGGTGTAAGAGGTACTATCTATCAAAGCTATCAAGAGGTAAATCTATTTTCAGCTAGTACGGTTGTAGCTGCCGGTAGCGACGGCTTATGGGATTTCGCGCTGGCAACTGATTCGTCAGTAGCCGGTAAAACTTATTGCCTCAGAATGGTCAAAAGTGATGGAGGGTTGCTCGATACCTACACGAATATTCCCGAAATCAGTTTTGCATCAGCAGGCGGGCCAACGCTAGACCAAAAAACGCGCGGTGGCCAAGCTGTGGTCGACGGGGTGAAATCACCATATAGCTTCTAAACGTAGTAGGGCACTACCTATGCTCAGCTACTAAGCGTATAATGAAAATACTATGGTACGAGTGATTGATGCGACAGGTTTTGCTCGCGATACGCTGGCCGTTCGCGAAGAAAAGATCGATGTTGAAACCCAATTTGGGCGGATGATTCTGCATATTTTCAACCCATCAGTTTTTACGCAGCAACGCTATGGCGCACCTGATGTGCTGGTTCCGTATTCACAGGGATGGGCAGAGGACGAAGCGATGGTGAGGGCGGCTAGTAGTGCGCTTGCCGATGGCGGGAACTTTTTGGTTGCGGGTGTCACATATCCCGACCACCGTATTGCAATGTCGGTACGCGACGAGCCTGCCTATCGCCGCGAAGCCTTCATGACCGCGCTTGAAGCGATACTGCAAGAAAAAGGTAGCGATTGGATAACAGTGCTGCACGGGTACTCCCGGGGCAATGAAGCGATCATCGATGCTGCTCTGGCAACCCCTGAGTCTGTACAGGGCTTGTCGTTTGCAGGGCCGGCCTGGCTAACGCCGGGCGAGCGGCCGCATACTATGATGAGCAAAGGTGTGCGCGAAGGTTTATATAGTTTGCGCAAAGAAGATATTCCGGGCAAGATCGGCCTTGCACAGGCAGCGCTTGGACTCGGCTACTCACTTGTCACACGGCCGCTGGCACTGCGAAACGATGTCGCCGCTATTACCGGTACAGACCCAGCGCTAGTGGCATCTAAACTACAAAGAGTTACTGACCAAGGTATTCCACTGAGTGTAATGATTGGTTCCGAAGATAATATTTGTCCCGAAGAGGGTATTATGACGGTGGTGAATGCGATTAAAGTACCAGATACTATGCCACCGATTGATGTAAAGCGGACCAATGTGACGCATTTTGGTTACTACTCTCACGCATGGTCACTAGCAGCGATTGTGGGGCAGATTGAGTTACTCGCAAGCTATACGCGGAATGGTCAGCCCTAGAAAGTGCAATACTTCCGTGCCTGAATTGCCAGAGGTTGAAACCGTCCGTCGTGGCCTAGAAGGGCTTATTGTCGGTCTTAAGATTACTCGTGTGCGCTGCATCGACTCGCCAAAGAGCTTTCCCAATAATCCCGCAGATGTCAGAGAGTTTCTTTATGGTGCACGGGTCGTGGCAATCCGCCGCCGTGCGAAAGTACTGCTGATTGAGCTAGATAATGACTATACACTAGTGATACACCTCAAAATGACTGGACAATTAGTATATCGCGGTGAGCAAGTTTTTGGTGCAGGGCATCCAAACGATTCACTTGTTGGCGAGCTTCCAGATCGGAGTACGCGTGTCGACATTACGTTTGATGACGGTTCACACCTCTACTTCAATGATCAGCGTAAATTTGGTTGGATGAAATTGCACCCTACCTTGGAGGTGCCGAATATTGATTTTATGCAGCGGGTTGGGCCGGAACCACTCGAAGAAGCGTTTACGAGCAACGAGTTTATTCCACGTGTCCGCCGTCGCAGCAACACGACAATCAAAGCTGCTATCCTCGACCAGACGGTGCTAGCAGGAGTTGGCAATATCTACGCCGATGAGTCACTGTGGGGCGCAAAAATCCATCCAGCCACGCGAGTACGTGAGCTAACCGATGAGCAATTGGCGCTGCTACTCCATGAGATCAAGTACGTTATGAATCTTAGTATCGAAAAAGGTGGCAGCACCGATCGCAACTATGTGAACGCTGAGGGTAAGCGGGGAAGTTATATTGATTTTGCTCGTGTGTTTCGCCGCGAAGGACAGTCGTGTCCACGATGTGATACGATCATTAAGAAAACGAGAGTCGCTGGGCGGGGCACTCACGTATGTCCTCAGTGTCAGCAAGAGCATGGAGATATAGCATAATGATCACACTGATCGTCGGCAAGAATTCCTATCGGTCACAAGAATTGGTGCAAAAAATCATCAATTCTTCCTCAGAAATGCCCGAATATATCGATGTTTCTGCACTCGAGATCGGAACTTTGGCGGATGCCGTAAAGGGCACAAGCTTATTTTCGAACGCACGGTTGATCATTATGAATGGCTTGTCGGAGCGAAAAGAGATGTGGGAAAAGCTTTCCGAATGGGTTGACGACATTTCCGCCGATACCACACTTGTCTTGATTGAACCCGCTGTCGATCGACGTACCAAGGCGTATAAAGCGATTGCAGCAGCAGCCACTGTCATGACGGCGGAGCCACTGACAGACCGTGATCGAATCTCTGCCGAACAATGGCTTCAAACGACAGCTCAGTCGTATGGATTGTCGTTGTCAGCTTCCCAGACCAAGGATATGGTGTCCCGCGCCCTGGGAGTAGGTGAACGCCCTGGACAGTACACCATTGATCAGCAGCAACTTGTGACGGTGCTCGCAACGCTGAAAGATTCACCTGAAGTAACAGATGAGTTGATAGCAGCAGTGATGCCGCGTCCGGTAGGTGACTCGGTCTTTAGCCTACTTGAACTTTCCATCAATGGTAATCAAAGCGCGAGGAAGGCCCTGCTGGAGGACCTGCGTCTCAACGATGATCCATACCGAGTTTTCTCACTTCTCCTCAGTCAGTGGGCGCAGCTCGTTACTGTTGCTCTCGCCGGCACTAAGCGTGATGATTTGGCACAGGAAGCGAACATTCACCCTTTCGTGATAAAAAAGATGCAGGCGCTGTCCAGACATATCACGCGCGAGCAATTACACACTATCACTGCGCTTTGTGCTGAGCTTGATAGTCGAATGAAACTATCGCAAGTTACGCCGTGGGATGCCGTCGAGAGACTACTGTTGGCAGTAGAGTTACGCAGCGACTAGCGTTGGCAATTGCGGGGAGACGTAAGCTGCTATTTTTTTGTAGCAGTTTTCTTGGCGGCAGGTTTCTTGGGGGAAGCTTTTGTTGTCGCAGTCTTCGTAGCTACAGTTTTTTTCGCGGGAGCAGCTTTTTTTGCGGCTGCCGTAGGAGATTTCTTTTTTGCAGCGAGTGTTACGCCAGCAGACTTTGCTGTTTTGCTGAGTGCGGCCTTGCGGCGAGCAGCGGTTGCTTTTTTGAGAAGGCCTTTTTTGACGGCCGTATCGATTTCGCTATGAGCGGCAGAAAGAGAGGCGCTCGAAGGAGCGTTGGTAAACGCTTTTACGGCACCCTTTATATCACGCTTGAGGGTAACATTGCGCTCACGACGTTTTACCGTTTGACGCATACGTTTGATGGCTGATTTAATGATTGGCATATGATAATTCCTCTATCTTAATTTGGCTGCTAATTCAATCAAGGGATAATTATAGCTCACTAACCCCTGTTTGTAAAGGGTATGAAATGATTGACGGGAATAAACTACTTATGGTATAGTGAGGCTGAACTTCTGAAAAAAATAGAAATAGTAGGAATACCAACAGATGGCAGACACCGGCATTAAGCAGCAAATTGTCGACAAAATAAAAGACAGTAGCAATATTTTAGTGACAGTCAATAGCAACCCATCGGTTGATGAGCTTAGTGCAGCACTTGGTATTACGTTACTGATAAACAAGCTAAACAAACACGCCACTGCGGTGTTTAGCGGTGCTATCCCGCCAGCCATCTCGTTTCTTGATCCGGAAAAAACGTTTGAGAGTACTGTCGATAGTTTGCGAGACTTTATCATTGCGCTCGACAAAGAAAAAGCCGACCATTTACGCTACAAAGTCGAGGGTGATGTCGTAAAGATATTTATCACGCCGTACCGAACAACTATCAGCAAAGATGATCTCGATTTCAGCCAGGGTGACTATAACGTCGAATTCGTGTTAGCGGTGGGAGTAAAGAACGAAGAAGACCTCGACAAAGCACTTTCTGCGCATGGTCGCATCCTTCACGATGCCACAGTAGCGGTCATTGCTTTAGATGACAGCGATCAGAAACTAGGAGGTCTTAATTGGATCAACCGTGATGCGAGCAGTTTCTCTGAGATGCTTGCTGAACTTAGCGGGTCTCTTGGTGGCGACAAAAAACTCATTGATGAGCAAATTGCCACGGCATTTTTGACCGGAATCGTTGCGGCGACAGATCGCTTCAGCAATAACAAGACTACATCAAAGGTGATGACAGAGGCCGCGCAGTTGATGGCGGCAGGTGCGAATCAACAGCTCATTGCCACGAAACTCGAGGAAGCTCACGAGATAGCGGTCGAGGCACCTGATTCGTCTTCAGTCGAAGATAACCAGAAGAAAGGTGATAAAGACGGCTCTTCAAAGGAGGCTCCGCCACAAACAGAAAAACCGGCAGATGGCTCGCTCTCAATATCGCATGAGATGCAGGGAGATATTCAAGAGGTAACTGATCAAGCAGTAGCCAAAGAGCAGGAAAGTGCAGCAAATAAGGCAGAGGCTGAACTTGCAAAACAGACACAAGAAGTCCAGCAGACTCAGCAGCAACAAGCTGCCGAGGAGGCGGAGCAAAAGCTTGCCGAAGAGCTCGCACAAACTGTGCCAGCCGCGGCACCTGTGCCTGTCGTCAACGCCGAAAGTCTAGCTGCATCTACCGCGCCAGTTGAGCCGCAACCGCTCAGAGGTGCAGTCAGCACTGATCAATGGCGTTCTCCTTCAAAGGAGCTTGCCGAACCGCTTATGGGCGGTACCTTAAATGCGACGACCGAACAAGCCGCCATCGATAAGCAACGTGAGCTTGATGACGACCGTAATCGAACAATTCTAAGTCACAACTCAAGTACCTACGCAACCGCACCACCAATGTTCCAAGCACCACTCAATGCAGTCGCTCAGGAGGCGGCGTTGCCATCGGAACCTGCAACGGCCGACATCTTCTCGACAGGTGGACTTACTTCGCATGCTTCTATGATTGAGCCGCCCGCACCTGAAGCATCGGCGCCAACGCTGGCTGAGATTGATGCTCAGAATCGCGCCGATCACGAAGATGCTGTCAACGCCGTTAATTTTGCGCTAGGCACGGAGATGGCGACGGCACCCGCACCGGCTCTGCCTTCACCTTCGTTACCACCCTTACCGCCGATGCCGGACTTTTCGACGCTACCACCCTTACCGCCGACACCGAGTGTTAATTTCGGTGCAACGGTTCCTGATCAGCTTGGTGCCGTCTTACCACCAGTTGATCCAGCGATCTCACCGGCACCCGCTCAGGCCGATCCCGCCCAATTCAAAATCCCTGGACGGTAGCAGTAGCGTACAATACATAGTGTGGAAAACGATACGATACTGATCGATAAACCAGCCGGCATGACCAGTTTTGGTGTCGTTGCCCGAATTCGAAGAGTTCTTAGTAAGCGTGCAGGCAAAAAGGTGAAAGTGGGTCATACAGGCACACTCGATCCATTTGCAACGGGGTTGATGATCTTGGTGACCGGCAAAGAGTGTCGTAACGCCATGCACTATACCAAGCTCGACAAAGTGTACGAAGCAACATTTGTATTGGGACAGGTTAGCACGACGGGTGATCCAGAGGGTGAAATAACTCTCTCTGAGCAAGAAGTGACTGCTGCGCCCCCACGAGCAACAGTTCAAGAGGTGTTAGAGCAATTCACTGGTGAGATCCGTCAGCGGCCGCCGATCTTTAGTGCTGTCAAAATTGGTGGTCAGCGTGCCTACAAACTAGCACGTGGCGGCAAAGAAGTCGAGATGCCGGAGCGCACCGTGACTATCTATTCGCTTGATATACTCGATTATCACTACCCAGAGTTAAAGATACGTACCCACGTTAGTAGCGGCACATACATTCGTAGCCTGGCTGTCGACATCGGCGAGGCGCTTGGTACTGGCGCGTATTGCCAGCGGCTTCGGCGTAGTAGTATTGCCAAGTGGAATGTCGCGGACGCACAGACGCTGGCCGATTTCGGCATCGACGACTAGCATAAGAAGTTTGCTATACTACATCCATAATGACCGTCTCACAAAAGCGCAAATTACGGCGATTTTTGTTCATAAAAGAAATGATAATGACCGTACTTGTAGTCGGTAGCTTCGTCTTTTTGGCGCTCGAACATTTTGAACAACTTACGGACTCGCAGCTTGCTAGGGTAGAAGTGTACGAAATAACGGTCGCCTTCATCTTTCTGGCGGAGTTTTTGTTTGAGTGGTACTATGCCCGCGACCGCCGGAGATACCTCCGGACACACTGGTTTTATCTCATCGCGGCTGTACCGGTGCCAACGGCCACGTTTGAGTTGCTCAAGGGTATTCGCCTTCTGAGACTTCTCAAGTTGCTCAAAATCTTTGCTGCCTATCGCTACGAGCACAACACCCGTTTGTTCTCCAGATGAGAGAAGGCTGAAAATTGACTTATTGCCGCAAGTATGATAATATATAGGTATACACGATAGAAAAATAAAAAAATGAAGAATACTCGCTCAGTACCAGGTGAAAAGCCGACCTCAGATGAAGTTGACGCCTCAATTGCTGCGCTAGAATCTTTGCTTGATCGCGCCTTCTGTAGCGAGGATGAGCTGCGGATGATGTCACATGATCAACGAATTGCAGCTAGCGATGCGAGATTGTATGTCGTTGGTCTCTTTGATAAGGTTAATCGACTCGACCTAGAAGGTAATTGCAATACAAACGACAAGTCTGCTAGTGACGAGACGGAGGATGATGAGTTTTATGCCATAGTACCCTCACCGCGACCTTCAATCGATAGACCTCGACAGATTGCATGGGCATTGCAGCGCGGTATCTTGATGAACTTACACGTGCTAACCAACACAAAGCGGTGTGGGATTTTGATAATCAGCGCAAGCAGGTGGTTGAGGAGCTAGCCCAGTCACTGCGCGCGTCAATACCAAACCGAGATACGGCTCACGATTTCTTAGGCGCCCTTGAGGAACTGTCCCAAAACCATACATTCCGCGATACGAGCGGTCGGATACTGTCAGCAAATTTTGGGTATCTTGATCAGTTATTGGACGAAAAAGGCAAGGAAAAGTATTGGCAAATCGTGATGCAGCCCGAAGTATTCAAGACGGTCGGTAACGTATTTGAAAATGCAAACTGGACGAGGGACTGGAGGAGTGAGGAAAATGGATTTATCTTTCTCCATAACTTTTTAGCGAGGCTTGGTATCAAAGAAGTAGATGAGGTCGTGCGGACGGTCAATGAAGACTCGACAGATCTCATGCTTTGTCTCTCTGGCCTTGAGCAAGAACGACCCGGTGCGATCCAGGTACTGCATTCATTTTATGGCATTCGAAACTTTGGTCGGTGGGGCAAAGAGTTCTTAACTGAGCAGTATGATTGTCATGGGGACACCACGAAGCCCTACGGCCTCCTTATTACTGCACTTGATGACCGGGGCGATGACGGAAAAGAAGCATTTCGAAAAGATGGTGGCAGGGGAAAGACTCATTCACTTGATAAGCATTTCGTAAGGGCGATAGAAGTAGCATCGGCACCAGAGTTGGTGCAGAGGCTTAATTTGCTCAAAGATATGTATGGGCATGAGCACCAGATTGATTTCTGTGTTTTGACAGGTCATGGTGCATCTGAGTCAATCTGTCTCAGCGCAATTGGCGACAAACTTGGTTCACTGGCAGTAGGCCAGGATTTTTCGCGTCTTTACAGATGGTTTTCGCCCGATGCGACGATTGTTTTGCAGTCTTGTTCGACTGGTGCTCAGGGCGGCCTTGCTCAGACTATCTCACGTCAATCAGGTTTGCGTGTGATTGCGCCGCCTGTCTCTGCGGGCTGCACGATGTATTATCGTTACGAGGGTGATAGGGTGATTGCAGAACCAGATTATCGTATTGCGGTAAATGAAACGAATGAGCTAGGAAGTTTTGACTATGTACAACCGGCTATGTATATAGCTGGAGAGTTAGTCGACCCAACATCAGGAGAATATACATCCTATTTTAAGGGGCTTGCAGAGCATCGAGCGGAGTCTCCCGATCGCAAAGGAAATGTTTGGTGACGAGGCTGTTTGACACTAGAGTATCTATCTGTTACAATCATCAGTCATGATATCAAAGGACGATAAAGCAAAAGCGATAGCTTTGACTCAGGTCAACAAAAGCGACGTCGGTAGCCCACAGGCACAGATTTCGATTTTGACGGCTCGTATCAAAGAGGTGACTGAGCATCTAAAGGTCAACAAGCACGACAATATGGCGCGCCGCGGACTGATTCAGATGGTGGGGAGGCGTAAAAGGCTCCTCAAATACCTTGAAAGTACGGACTTTGAGGCCTACAAGGCAACGCTTGACAAACTAGGGCTTCGCAAATAAGCCCGCAACCGCTCCCTTCCGCTACATGAGGGGAGTTTTTGTTATACTATGCCTATGACTAGAGTAGATACGATAAAGAGTGTTGTCTTTGCAACTGGCAATCACGGAAAAGCAAAGACGCTCGAGCGCTACCTAAAACATCACAATATAATGGTGCGAGTCGTTCCCAGATCACTCGATATCATAGAACCGCAAGCCGATACAGCCGAGGAAATTGCCCTCATGAAGGGTCGGCAGGCGTACCAGCAGGTGCATGGTCCGGTACTTGTCGATGACAGTTCGTTTCATATCGATGCCCTCGGTGGATTTCCCGGTCCCTACATCAAATACATGCTGACCACCATCGGTATCGACGGCATTATGGCGTTTATGGAGGGTCAGACAAATAGGAAGGCACATTTCCTGAGTTGCCTCGTCTATATTGACGAGAAGGGCAACGAGCATATATTTACCGATGAGCCATTTCGTGGCAGCATAGCTGAGCGGGCCGATACGTATGTACATCCGGAAGAATGGAGTCCATTGTGGCGGATATTTATCCCCGAGGGTCTGGACAAAACTCTCTCGCAGCTTAGTGCCAGCGAACGCATGCTCACTTCTGTGAAGCGTGAAGAAAATGATGCGTACGCGAAGTTCTGTGGTTGGCTGAAAAGCTCACAATAAGCGACTGCCATCAGGGGTTTGTCGGACAGCAAAAGAAGCTATTGCAAAATGTCTCATATCTTGGTATAATAACCAAAAGAATCATGAATTCACTAGATCAAACAGGTGGGAATTCAGAACAACTTGACGGTATCACCAACCTTTCTCGCCGCGGCGACGAAGTGATCGAGTATATATTTACGTAGTACGATACGTTTTACCTAGGTTGTATTCCATAATTGCTAATAAATAATAAGGGCCGTCAATTTGCCACTCATTGGCACCACAACACCAGGGCATGTCGATAATGGGACCTTTATCGCTGACAGAAGTGTCAGGATATACAACAGCACTAATGGCACTGGCACAATGGGGAAAGTATTGTTCTTCAATCTCGGCAACAATGATCTAACAACAGCTGAGGCAGTCTGGGCACTTAAATCGATCATGAACCGACGAAGCACCTTAGGTTTACCTAATCTGCTATTTTACACTATGATTGGACCATTCTCGCATACAACTTCAAATAGTTATCCAAACTGTCAGATATATGACCACATTGATCACTACGCCATTCATGACGCGCTTTTTAACTATGACCTTGGCATGCCAACACCAAGCTTTCAAGCTGCCGCCACGTGCGCAACTGATCCAGACTACCAGGTTAATCCACGAACAGCGTGGGTTTCAAGTACTGCCTACGTTAATCCAGTAACCCTTCAGCGTGTTGGCTTCTTCCAGCGTGACTATGGATGGATTGGAATGATTCCGTAGGTAGCAGTGGAACATCAGGTATGGGGTGGTACGCAAACCCCAGTACTACGACCCAAATAAGTACCGGTTCTATCAAGAACAATTCGCCTTTCATGAAATATCAAACATTCTGGCAGAGATTCGTTCGGTAAAGCTTTTCGTGCTATGACAACATGCACTCCTCTTCTACGGGGAGTGCATTGTATAAAGAATGCGTGATTTTGTAGATACATCTATAGTGGGTCAGTGGTATATTTTTCTATCCCTACAAAGCAGCTCCTTGCTGACTGAACCTCATCGAGACGAGCGAGAATATGTTGTTAAAACACTCAGCAGAAAAGCTCTAAGGATTCACAGATTATTCCATCCAGCAATTAACTAACCCACTAATTATTTAAAAATAATTTTTTGTAAACATGGATCACCACTATCCGGGTAGGTAGTAGCTTAGTTGACAAAATTACTCTGGCATGATACTATACACATATAACAGGTATCCTAAATTCACCCCCCAATCAGGACACTCCCTCTAGAATTAATCCTTTCTCTTTTGCAACTT
>APMI01002432.1_pt1 | contig 12602 bp, 12 predicted proteins | sample 667938 | NCBI WGS metagenome assembly APMI01 (sample SAMN01084076, study PRJNA167559) | wastewater metagenome | biome: Wastewater | place: Denmark: Ejby Moelle, Odense | collected 2011-11-28 | reverse complement strand
GAAGATTCGCCATGGATGCGCATGTTCCGTAACGCGCGAAAATGGGCGGGTTAATCACGCGAAGCACCTGAGCTGGAACCCCCCTGTACTTTGCGTTGCTGGCTAACGATCGTCGCATGAAACCCTGACCGCTTGGCCGGAATGCCGGCAACACCTTTCCATTGTCTCAAGTTTGTTGAACCACCGTGCTTCTGCTAGAATTCGCCCTCTTTCGGAGAGGTGGATGAGCGGTTTAAGTCGCACGCTTGGAAAGCGTGTGTGGGATAACATCCCACCGCGGGTTCGAATCCCGCCCTCTCCGCCAAGTAGCTAGCCAACAAGCGCCTTTCGAGGCGTTTTTATTTTGTACCCGCCAATTCACCCACCATATCTGTATGCGCTTGACTGATTAGCCGTGATACGAAACCTGCCAATCATAGCCAGTCTTTTACGTACGAATGAATTAGAGAATACTGACTGAGCGTTACGCAGTAACGAAACCTGAAACCCTGACATCTCTTGTCACTGGCGGTTTTGATTGCAAGGCCCGTGACGGAGCAGTCAAGTGGCTCGCCGCGTCCCCACGGCGCCCAAGTAGGGCAGGCCCTTGTCGCTAATGTCATCCCGCATTTCATCTGAGAGATACAGCGCAGTGACGCGCTCGATTACGGAATCCTCCAACGATCTGCGAAAGGCTTCGGCCGCAGCGTACGTGGCGAAATCCTCGCCAACGACTTTCCTGGAATCCAGACTCAAGACCTGCCATATCGGCTTATCTGCCAACTTCCGCACGCGGAAATGCCGGCTCAAGGTGGAGAACTGCGCTGCGTCCAATCGTGCGCCCCATGACTTGGCGAGCTTTTCCACTGCCGCAGGCACGATGCGGTCATAGAACGCCTTCAGTCCCTCGGCATTGGCCCACGGGAAACGCTCGGCATGCAGCGTTCCTGGCAACCAGGCAATGCCCGCATAGCCCTGATTCGCGGCCAGCAGCAACATCATGCGCAGCGCGGCGTCCAGCCAATTGTTCAGGTACGGGTTATCGGGCGGCGGGTCCATGTCATCGTCCAATTCGATGAGGTCGCGATCTTCGGCGTCCTCCAGGTGCCGCTCTCTCGCTTCCTGAATTGCTTTGCGCAGTGCCTGATTCCAGTCGCTCTGGATTTCCTCCAGAACAAGCATGCGCGCGCCTTGGGGAGTAACGCGCTCGGTAGTGCGCACATGCGCAACGATATTGGAAAGCTCAAAATGCTCGCCCCAATAATCAGCGGACAGATTCGGCGCGGTGATCAGCCATTCGGTGTAGTACTCGCCGCCGGGGAGTGCGAAGCGCGTCCACCGGTTGAGGCTGCGGGATTGCCCGATGAATCCTTGGGCTCCAAGGCGCCGGGCCATGCGCGCGACCACTGCCCGCCCATACGCCATCGCATCATGAGCGCTGGCAAAGCGCTGGACTGTTGAGTGCGCTCCAATCTTCTTTCGACCACGCGGTACGGAGAACGACCAGTATCTATTCCGGCCAAATAGTCCCGGATCGCATTCGACATGCAACCAAATACAAAGCCCGAAGGTGCGGTCCCGATAATGCAACAAACGCGTTTCACGCTGACCACGCCGAATGACAAAGGGCGGTAATTTGGTGGGGCGCTGCTGCTTCTCGTAGCGAACTTGCGGCGCATATTCATCAGTGATACGGCGTTGAAGAACAAGCTCACAAGGCGGTTTGTCGGTCAGAAAATGGAGCAGTTCATCAAGATGCACGGGCGCTGCGGGGCTGTCTTCCAGCTTTGAAATGATCGTCGACCACTCGATCTCGACAGCACTAACCCCTTTCTTCTGCAAATTACGAATGGTGCCGATCCACTGCTGCGGGTTGCTTTTGGTTTGAACACAAGCAGAAAGCTGCCGATGAAGCGGTGACCATAGCTTGAGTGGCGAAAGCTCGTAGTGCACCTGAGTTTGATTTTTCATGGTGTTTCTCGCTGCTACCCCTCGTCCTGAGCCGATCCGTCATAATGGATAATACCAGTCAGCTTCCCGACGAGTATCACACGGCTGCTGCGCAGCATCATTACCTCCTTGTGGTCACTCCATGGCGCATAGATGTACCAGCAGGGTTCGGTTTGGGTTTGATAAATCCGGCAGTTGTCTGGTTGTGTGTCGTGGCAAATCAGCCGGCCCCCTTTGGCACCGTTCACCAGTGCGTGGGAAGCAATACGCAGGGCATCGCTGCGTGATATGGGCTGGAACATGCGCCCCAGCATTTGTTTTAGCCAATCCTTCACCGTATCGCCAAATCATTAATTGTGGAATCATCGCAGGTCGCAGGCGCATGCGATGAGCCACGATGGAATTTGGTTCGGGGTCGCCTGTTGGTGAAGCAAGTCACATTTACACGCAATACTGGCGCGAATTTGCGTAAGATAATAACATCGGTTGTTTTGAACAGGATTGGCCTTACAACCCTCAAATCATCCGCCCGAGCGGCGTTTCAGTCCACTAAGGTTTATTCGACGATATGACTCCGCGCCCTCATCCAACTCGCCTGCGTCGGCGGATAAAAGTTGTCCGTTAGCCCGAAATGACGTCAAGGAAAGCAAAAGAAGCAAATTGCGCCATGAAAAGCAAAACGACGAATCGAAATCTGGACGCCGCAAGGACGGCCAAGAAGGACGAGTTCTACACCCAGTACCAGGACATCGAGAAAGAGGTCGAGGCCTACCTTGAGTTCGATCCCAACACGTTCCGCGGCAAGGTCGTCTATTGCAACTGCGATGACCCCTTCGAGAGCCAATTCTTCAAGTACTTCGCTACCAACTTCAACAAGCTCAAGCTCAAAAAGCTTGTCTCCACAAGCTACGACGGCTCCCCAATAGCCGGCCAGGGCACATTGTTCCCGGAATACCAAGAGGGTAATGGAAAGCGACAAACACCCAAGGCGCTTGCAGTAATCCTCGATCACGTAAAAGACGAGGACGGAGACGGCGCAGCGAACGTGACAGACGTCGAGATTTTCCTCAAGCGCAACAGGGCCGCCCGTATAGCTTTGAAAGGCGATGACAAGTACCCAGGGGGCGATTTCCGCAGTCCCGAGTGCGTCACGCTCCTAAAAGAGGCCGACATCGTCGTGACCAACCCACCTTTCTCCCGCTTTCGCGAATACATAGCCCAACTCGTCGAGCACGGGAAGACATTCCTGATCATCGGCAACGTACAGGCGATAACCTACAAGGAGATCTTCCCGCTCATCAAGGCCGACAAGTTATGGATGGGCGTTACCATTCATAGTGGTGACCGCGAGTTCCGCGTACCAGACCACTATCCGCTGAACGCGGCGGGTTGGCGCGTTGACGAAAATGGTGTCAAGTACATCCGCGTTAAGGGCGTCCGCTGGTACACAAACCTGGACCATGGTCGCCGCCACCAGCGGCTGAAGAGCATGTCCATGGCCGACAATTTGCGCTTCAGTAAGCACAAGGAGATCAAGGGTAAGCCGGCGTACAACCAGTACGCCAACTACGACGCTATCGAAGTGCCGTTCACCGACGCGATACCGAGCGACTACGACGGCGCCATGGGCGTCCCGATCACCTTCCTCGACAAGTACAACCCCGACCAATTCGAGATTCTCGGATCGAACCTCACAATTGGGACACCAATTTCAGAAATAGCCCAGAAAGGGTCATACGCACAAGGCGGTCCCAGCTTTTACATCGACAACGGAAATGGCACATACGATCGCCTATATACGAGAATCGTCATCCGCCAACGCCGTACTCGGCGCGCTTGAGGGGCGAAAAAGTGAAGACCACGCTGAAAACCGACATCACCGTCGCCGACATCTGCGATGGGTTTGTGTACAATCAATTGGAGGGCAAGGGGCTGTTCGGTCTGGCCGGAAAGCTCACGATTCAGCCGGAGTACCAGCGGAACTACATCTATGCGGATGGCGACGGCAAGAAGGAGATGGCGGTCATTCACTCGCTGCTAAAGGGGTATCCACTCGGGTTGATCTACTTCAACAAAGTCGGCGATGAAAAATTCGAAGTTTTGGACGGGCAGCAACGAATCACCAGTATAGGACGGTTCGTTACGAACAAGTTCGCGATTATAGATAACGGCAATCCGAAGAACTTCGACAGCCTTCCAGCCGACCAACAAGCCAAGATTCGAGACTCGAAATTGCTGATCTACGAGTGTGAGGGGACCGAGTCTGAGATCAAGCAGTGGTTCGAAACGATCAACATCGCAGGTGTGCCTCTCAATGATCAAGAACTCCTGAACGCCATCTACTCCGGGCCGTTTGTGACCCTTGCGAAGGCCGAGTTCAGCAACAGCCAGAACGCGAACATCCAAAAATGGAGCGCGTATATTAAGGGCACCGCAAACCGGCAGCACTTCCTGGAGCGGTCGCTAGACTGGGTGAGCAAGGGCGACATAGGCGGCTATCTGAGCCAGCATCGCAACGATAACAACATCAATCAACTGAAGACTTACTTCAACGGCGTGATCGACTGGGTTTCAACTATGTTTGTCGACGTTCTTACAGAAATGAAGGGATTGGATTGGGGCAGACTTTACGAGCTGTACCACGGCAAGTCATACGATCCAAAGAAGATGTCGGGCGACGTGAAAAAATTTTTCGCCGATGACTACGTGACAAGCCGCAAGGGAATTTTCGAGTTTCTACTAGGTGGCTCGGTCGATACGAAGTTGTTGGACGTTCGGATGTTCGACACAAAGGTAAAGCGGGTCGCATACGATAAGCAAACGCAAGCAGCCAAGAATAATGACGAGTCCAACTGCCCCCTCTGCGCGATTGGTCATGCCTCGAACAAGAGCAGGATATTTAAATTCGAAGAGATGGACGCCGACCACGTTTCGGCATGGAGCAAGGGCGGCGGAAGCTCGGCCAAGAACTGCCAAATGCTCTGCTCTACTCACAATCGCGCTAAAGGTAATCGATAGTATGGGCGTGCCACAGCCTAGCGTGTGGGGAATGGAATGAAAGCCGGACCCAGCGAATTGTCATTCGTTAGGGCTTTCCCATAATGGCACCGGAACTATCGCAAAACCTGATCCAGAACCTTATTGAAATTGGTGCGTCAGGGCGGTTTGAAGACGACGAAAAGATGTCGTTGCTATTTCCGGCAGCCCGCTCAGGATCATTCATGCGTCTCGCACCACACTTTTGGTATGCGGTCGCTGCTTCGCTAGACGACACTCAACTCATAGCATGTATCAAAGCACTAACCGTTCTTGAACGCTTACCCAATTTCAGTGCTGGCAGCGTGTCGCCTGTTATCTGGCTATTTCGCAAGCTATCGGAACGGTCTCATGATGACCTTACTACCGTTATTGATTGGGTTCTCACAAACACTGACAACCCATACTTGCCTTTCGGCTTGCATAATCTCGGCGCGCAATCGCTAGAAGAACTACACGCGCTATCAGCGCGTGATACTGAACATTCCGAGGCACGTCATACCACCGAGGAAAACCGCCAACGCGAGGCCAAGGAACGCAAGGCGGCTGATGCAACACATAAACTGTTTGGTGCACTCCGTCGTCACGACGAGAAGGCAGTCGTCGCCATGCTTACCCAAGGTGCTGATATCCACGCATCGAACGAGCATGGACAAACGGCTTTTGAATATGCTCAGACTTTGGGGCTCCAGCATCTATTGACGCCAAGCCAAAACGAATAACGGAGCCGCTAGCCTGAAAGAGTCGAGATTCTGAATCCGCAGTCTTCAGCCGCCGTCCCGTTCCTACAGCGCGGTATTCCGCCATTTTGCGAAACAGATTTAGCCTTCGCCTTTGAGCGCATCATGCACGCTGCCCAGCCTCTGCCTCATCAGCCCCAGCCGTTGCGCCGTGTCCTCCCATGACGCCGATGCAAACGTGTGGTACTGACTCAGCAACGTGGTATAGGTGCGCCAGTGCATCCCTTTGGGCTTGCCGCCTAAAGGGTTAGCTATACCAGCGGGCCATCCAAGACGTCGACGTATGTTGTCGGCCCGCCCCATCGCTCTGCCGCCGTCTGTTTCTCGCTGACACTGATAGGCCAACTTGTGACAGTGCCGACAGGCGAAGACTGAACTGCCGAAGAGGATCGCCACACGACGCCCGCATCCCTTCGTAGGACAAAGGAACCACGCCCGACGACCGCCCAGATTGCAGGCTGTCCATTCCAGATAAACGGGATATTCCACTTGCTGCCAGTCGCCGCCATTGCTTCGGCTCCGATAGTCCAGGGTTACGCGGTCAGCTGCTGCTCGCACCTGAATGGTAGCCACCTCTGTCCCTCTGCGTGACCAACTCCTACTGGAGGCACGTCCTGGCGTCAACATTCCATCCCGTTGCAGACGCCGCACATCAAGCGCCAGCATGTCATCTGTAGTGCTCTTGCCGCTACGCCTGCCGCTGCCGTATCCACCCATTATTTTTTTACTCTCAAGAATTTACCGAAATCATTTGGCAAGTTAGACATATCGTTTTCGCTAATTCTTGCCGAAAGCCTTGCCCTGCCTAGTGTTTCGCCGGTTTTGATGGTGCCTGGTTTCATGCGCCGCGAAGCTGTTTAAGCTTCAAAAGCATGGCCAGTGATCGCTCAAATTTTCGATCCAGATGCGTTTCGTATCGGTTCAGCTTCTCCAATCGGTGCGCTTGAAGCCCTTCGCCCAAGGTTTGCGCTTTGATTGCCGGGGTAAATCGCGCTTCGCGATCCATCTGAAGGCAGATAGGCTCCAGCATCTCGCGGATAAATTTGGCCAGCCCTTCAGCGGTTGCTGGGTATTCCTCCTCCTCGATTTGCTCATCCCAACAATCACTGGAACCGGGCAACAACGCACGTCGTGCTTTGCCGTAGGCGTTCCGCCCACCATGGCGAAGAATTGCCGCCGCTTTCCTGGTTGCAGCCAAATTAAGCGCCGCGTTCTGCTGGCGTTCGGCGACATCATTAGGGGCCAAATCCAGCAGGTCGCGCACGTCCGTGCTCTCGCTGGCCATGCTCTTTTGAAACGGTGCCGCCGATGCCATCACCGTCTTCGAGCTATTTGCTGCGCTTTTCAATCCCTGATTGATCTGCGCGCCTTCGGCCAGCAATACCCGCCGCTTGCGCCAGATGATCGTCGCCAGTTCTTCGATCAGGAGCCGTTCAGTGATTACGCCCGGTCGGTGCTCGTCGATCAGCGCCGCCAGCAGGTCGTCGAACTCGGCATGATCTTCATGCCCCAATACCGCCAGCCGGGAAAGAATGCCGTGCTTCAAGGCGTTGAGCCGGACAGGTTCATAGTTGCCGACCGTTGCCACAGGTGTCGATTCATCGCGTGTGATGACCGTCGTGTCGGTCATGGTTTCCGCTTCAATGGTGCGCATCATTCGTTTCCTTTCTGGATTAGTCCCGGCCAGCGTTCCCGGCCATGTCGTCGATCTGGGTCATCCGCGCCCGGTGCATAGCCATCGCAGCGCCGGGGTAGGTCGCGGATCGGTTCATAGTTCCGGCTCGCCACAATCTCGCCGTGCTTTGCCGCTTGGCAGCGCCGAGCGATCAGATTCGCGCATTGGTCGCATGTGCGCCGAACATCATCAAAAGCGGCATCGGCCCGATTTTTTTGCAAGTTGTCCGCCGCCGCTCGCCCCGTGAAGTAGTCCCGCGCATCTGCATCCCGCTGGCACTGGCCGATCACTTCGGCAATGGACGCCGGGTCGGTTTTCTCAATCAGTGCCAGCCATGCCCGAATCGCCGTCTCCTCACCGGCGGTCAGGGGTGCCGATGGTTGCCGGATGGTCGGGGTAAAGGGTTCCGCCGCTACCGCGTCCGGGTGCCGTTCCAGAATCTCTGCATGGGTCGCTTCGGGACAGCAGGCGATCTCCATCGGATCGCGGTCGTGGTAGTGAATCAGCCACCAGCGGGAAGCGGTCGCCGTATCGCCAGCGCAGACTTTTACTCGGGAGTGAAGATTGGCGACAGGTGATACAGATTCCTTGCCAGCGTTCAAACAATAGGAATCATTGTTCACCAAGTTCACCACATTCACGCCTTGAGCAAACTCCCGAAGCAGATCGCCCTTTGACCGGCGCAGTTCGATGAGCAGATCGGGTGTCAATGCGCCCTGTGGGGCGTCAATGAGCAGTTCTCCCGGTTCACCAGTGCGGATAAGGATACCCAGGCGATTCAACTCGGCCATGTTCATAGCACAACTACCTCTCGACCGCCCTTCCGATCCTGCATCAGCGAACTTGGTGAACTTGGTGAACTTGCTACTCTATTGTTTGAACTTGTCGCCAAATCCCTATCACTCGCCTTACTAACCTCACAGTGCACGCCATCCCGCTTCGGTTTACTATCCACGCTAGCCTGAATGCCCATCAGCCGCAGCGCTGGCGCTACGCGACGAAGGGAATCGGCCAACCCTTTTGGACTCTTCGGCCAGTAGTCTGATCGCTCGATTGGTGGCGCATAGTCCTTGAGTTGCTCAAGCAGTTTCTTGACGGTGCCATTGAATCGGTGACCGGCTTCAGCGAAGGCCAGACACGCTGTCGCCACGGGGTTGCTGTCGATGGTGCGAGCGATGGCATCGCGCCGGTGATTGAGATAAGAATCGACGAACGTGCCCGCCTGTTTTCCGCGCGCCTGGTGCATGGCCTCGCCTAATAAAGCGAAGTCGGCCATGCGCGGTCGTCTTGCCTGGTCGATAGCGACATGCGGCAACTTCGCTAGTGTCTCACTGAACAAATCAAGAATCCCGCCGAAGATGTTGCTGGCTTCAGACTGCAACGCGGCTTCGTGTTCTGCTTCGGTCAAGCGGTTATCCGTAATCGTCGGCAGGCAAAGGGCAATGGCACGGTCTAGCAGGTCGGAGCGGGTAATTACCGCGCCGATGCCGTTCAGCACAACGGGATTGTGTGCTTCGATGATGGCTTCCTCGGCATTGGTATAGAGTTGCCTGCTAGCCGCCCCGCCGCCGGTGGAGATGGTGCAAAGGGCGTCAGACAGATCGGCTGATATGCCCGACAGGTTTTCCAGAGACACCATGTGGTTACTGCCCGCCGCGACATAGATGTCATCAACGGATTTAGGGCGACCGCGCAGCATGACCTTGTTGGGATCGATGAATGCTCGCAAGGTCGATTGCGTCGTCGACTTGGCGCTGCCCTGTTCTCCGATCAATTCGAGCACCGGATAGGGCGTATCCGGGCGGTAGCATTCCAGCATCCAAGCAGAAACGAGGTGCCTTTCCTCAGCCGGGATATTGCACAGTAGCCACAGAGCATCCATGTTCCCGCCTGGTATCGGCAAGGGCAGTTGTCGCATGGCCTTGCTACGGATAAAACGCGGTTCGGGCTGCTCCATGATCCGCCAACCAGCCGGCGTAATCAGGATGGCACGCCATTGCTCGTCGCATAGATCAATCCAGTAACCGGTTTTGGTGCGAGCCACACGCCGCGCCGGTGCCGCCTCTTCGCCATCGAACTTGGCCTTCCCGGCCAGTGCGTTTAGTGCAGCCTTGAGCGCTTCGCTGGCCGGTGCCGCATCAAGCTCGCAGTGCGCCAGCCAGGAAAGCCAGTCCCGGTAACCAGAAGAATCAATAGCCCAATGTTCCCGATGCGATATGACGTCGACTTCACGGATCAAGCTGGCATACGCTTTACCATCGGTATCGTGCCAGAGTTCGCAACGCTCAATCGCAAGGTCGACGATCTGTGTGGCAGTGCTTGCCTCGGTTGCGCCGACCCCGCTGGTGCTGCCAGTCACGGCGTCGTCAAGAAAGCTGATACGAACCCGCCCGTTCGCCCGCTTCATGTCGGTGCGAGCGCATTCATACTCGAATGGATCGCTTTTCTTGATGAACCGAAATGCTTCAATTGCCGTAGGATTCAGGTGCGCCTTGGGATCGTCTTTCACTCGCTCAAGTACGTTGGCGACGACACGTCGAGCCTCATCGATGTCGATGCCTTTTGCACCGTCAGAATCGTCCGCTGGCGCGTTCTCGACCTCGGCTTGATGCGTTGCCCATGCCGGTGCGCTCGCGTTCGCCACGGCCTTGTGCGATGTTCCTGAAGCCAAATTTTCGGCCAGCGCATCGAGTCGCGACAGGCTTACATCAATCAGATTAAGCATAGCGCACCCCCGCTGCCGTTAATGCTGATTGAATTCGTGCAACAGCTTGAATTAGCCGCTCGCGATCAACAGCAGAGAACGGCTCACCGGCCAGAAGCGAAGCACCAGCAGAAGCAACGACCAGTGCCTCGAATCCAATCGCACGTAATACATCAGCCGCAGGGAAGGGGCGGCGTTCTGGCTTGCCCTGTTGGATTTCACGAGGCGGAAAAAGGTCAGAAATGTCCAGGCCAACAGCCGCAAGAACATCATGCACTGAGCATCCGGCAAAACAATGGAGCAGTACCCGACCATCGTCGGTTTCGCGGATTGACAGACTCGGGCCACGATCATCGTGAGCAGGGCATTGAGCTTGCCATGAGTCAGGCCGGGTTTGCTTCACTCTGTCGAGATGTGAAAGAATGTTGTGGACGTTGCTCATCCTTTCACCCCCCCGACGATCAGCAGCGCGAGAACGATCAGCAACGCCAGTTGTGCAAACAGATAAGCGTCTATCCGTCCTCGCTGATTGCCGCGCTTCCATCCCCTTTTTTGCTGGCGGTTCCTGCTAGGTTTCGCCAGATCAAACCAGCCTTGAAGGGGATTTGTTGCGGTAGAATGATGCTCAGTGAATGCAGTATTTGAAGCCAGACGGGTCGCCACCTGACTGGCTTTTTCTTTGGACTTCATGGCCTATTTCGCCTGAAGAATCTTGCGAAGATCCCCAACTCGCCAAGCTGTTATACGTTCCGAGAGTTTCCGCGGAGTAGGCAACGTGCCACGCTTCACCATTCTCCACACCGTAGCGGATGAAATGGCGAAGAGTCCTTCGACGACGGGCTGCCTCACAAAAGCTGAATCAGGTTGAGAATCGAAATTTTCAAGCGCTAGAGGAAGCGCTTTCTTAGTGCGTAGATACATGTTGTGTCACCCTGTGAAGTTGTATGAGCGACACGAATTATTTACTACTTGCCAGCATTTCGAACAATGGAATTATTTTTTTGAACCAGTCTGCTGGGCAAAACTATTGAAACTCCCTTGTTGCGTTGAGTTGATCAGGCTGCGGCATTGCCCCGTATTGGCGTCACCTTGCCCGCTGCAGCGGGAACTGCGCAGAACTTCGCCCAGTCAGCCATCAGTCGACGGCGCTTGTCGAACAGCGAACCGCGAGCATAGGCGGCTTCGGCCTTATCCTTGAGCTGGTGCGCTAGGGCATGCTCAATAACTTCACGGGGGTATGCGGTTGTCTCACCGGCCCAGTCTCGGAACGATGAACGGAACCCATGAGCAGTTACACCGGTTCGCCCCATGCGTCTGATAACTTCGGTCATGGTCATGTCTGAAAGCACCGCGTTCTTGGCGTTGGGGAAAACCAGATCAGTGTCGGCCATGCGCGGTAGAGAGTTGAGTAGGCCAAGGACTTCAGCGGACAGCGGGATACGGTGTTCCTTTTCCGCCTTCATGCGTTCCTTGGGAATTGTCCAGACGGCGGCTACCAGATCAATCTCGGACCATTTTGCCCCGCGAACCTCACCGGAACGTGCAGCGGTCAGAATGGCAAGCTCAAGCGCGATGGCACCAGCGCCGGCCTGTTGCCGCAGATCAGCCAGGAAAGCACCAACCTCGCGATAATCAAGGGCAGCATGATGAACCACTTTCTGAACGTCGGCACGCGCGGGAAGCAGATGTTCGATATGACCGCGCCAGCGTGCGGGATTGTCGCCCTTGCGGAACCCGCGAACCGTCGCCCAGTCCAGAATCGATTCTATGCGCCCCCGTACCCGGCTCGCCGTCTCTGTCTTGGTTGTCCAGATTGGTTCCAGCACGCGCATGACGTGCGCTGTCTCAATGTCTGCAACGGTGATCTTGCCGATAATCGGGTAAGCATAGGTCGCCAGGGTGTTGTTCCATTGGTCGGCGTGCTTGGCGTTCTTCCATCCGGCTTCATGTGCAGCGATGTATTTTTCAGCGGCTTCACTGAAATTCATTGCAGCAGCTACTGCGGCAGCGAGATTGCTCCGCTTGGTCAGGCGCTCGGCAAGCGGGTCAATCCCGTTGTCGATCTTTTCGCGAGCGAGGCGTGCCTTTTCCTTGGCACCGGCCAGTGTTACGTCAGGGTATCCACCAAGGCCCATTTCACGGCGTTTGCCGCCGACCATTACCCGCAGAACCCAAGAGCGAGCGCCGCTAGGCGTAACCTGTAACGACAGCCCGGATACACCGCCGACAGCATGCAGGCCGGGCTTGTTGAGTCTGCCCACTTCCAGCGCCCCAAGTTCCTTTGCTTTGCGTGCCATTTTTGTACCCTCCATCATACCCATCAATGTAAATGAGAATAGATGATACGGTAAGATATGGCAAGAAATAATTAATTTGGCTGCAAGCCTTGCCCTGTCTTGCGTTGTAGTAGTGGCGTGAAGTCATGTGAGACGTTATGAAAGTTCGAATTCAAAGGACGCCCTCTCCGCCACATACTGAGAACCCCTGTATCCACAGCCAATAATTGGCTTGCGTATAT
>APMI01025417.1_pt1 | contig 12604 bp, 10 predicted proteins | sample 667938 | NCBI WGS metagenome assembly APMI01 (sample SAMN01084076, study PRJNA167559) | wastewater metagenome | biome: Wastewater | place: Denmark: Ejby Moelle, Odense | collected 2011-11-28 | reverse complement strand
AAAATAAGTGATAAATATTTGGCACATATTCTTGACTATGGTATCGGGTACCTGTATTAAGGCATGAACTAAGTATAAAAATAAATTGTACTCAAATTGTTCAGTATCTAAGGAATACAAATATTGGTAGTCACGCATAAACTCAAATGGGAACTCAGTGGTACGAGGGCTTTTATTGTTGGGGTTATGGATACTGGATATTTTGATGTCAGGAATCAGAGATGGGCGGATTATACTATTGCATAAATGATACAGATGATGAGCTTAGCACATACCTCATAAAAAGATAAGAATAAAGGCAGGTAATTCAGTTCAGCTAAATTCATGATAATGTGTCATGGCCCAAAAAAAGCATATTATAAAAAATTTCTATTTGAGCCATTCCCGATATAATCTAGTTTGAATGTGAATTTGGCTAATCATTTGAACAGCCAGATATCGATAAAGCAGATAAAATCAAAATAATAATGCATAGATTGGTTAACATGGTCATTTTATTACCGGCGTTTACTCCACAATCCCAACTTCTACAATATGCAATAGATATCATAATAAGGCATCTCCACATATTTATCCTAACTGATATAGAATACTGTATAATATATGGATGGTATCAAATGTGTATAAGTGTAAGATTAGATTAATTTGAGTGTTACTAATCTGGGTATTATATGTGCGTTCTATTATGTTAAAGTGGAGAGTATTGGTATTATTGTGGGCAGAATTACTGAGAATATTAAGCTAGTTGGGCTGCTATAGCTGATCAGTCAGGTATAGGAAGTTAAAGATATAGGGTATAGACAGAATTAGTATCAAGTATATGCACAGATACTCACACAAATACATTAACCTGCATTCAACAAAGTACATGCATTACTACTGATGTATTTACACAGAATACCAGTATCAAACTAAATATCATATTAAATGCGTAATGTAATTCCAATATGTTTCAAAATCTGTCAAGCATTAGTAGATATTATTTCATCATTCGGTTATTTAAAACCATTAATATTGAGTATGCAGTTGTGTCAGTTGTTGATACAAGCTATGTGGGTTACTGATTCTAAATTGTTGCAGGTTATGGAGAAGAGCTTGGCTTAACAATTATAAAATTAGTATGCGGTTAAGGATGTTAATGATTTTATTAATATGGATTAAAAAGCTAGAACTCAAGCACTCAAAGGCAAAGATGTTGATAAAATTGCTAATGCCTGCAATCGATATCCTATTGTCAACATGGCAACTGAGATTGTTGGAGTTGATGGCAATTAAGTAGAACTAAAAGTGACACTATAGCGAGATTAATAATTTGATGATTCTGATTCAACATCACATTTAGTACTATGCCCATATTACCCAATTTCAGGCAAAGAGTAGTACTGGTGGATAATAGTAGGGGATAAGAAAACAAATAAAGTACTCACAACAAAAAGAAGTTTACTCAAAAACTCCGCCAGCATTACGTTATCTTTTGAGGCTTTAGAGGGGGTCAGTAAATATAGTGTATATGGTATTTGTGATAGCTATGTTGGGTCTGATCAGATGCAGGAAATATAAGTGGAAGTATAAGCACAAGGATAAGCAGAAGCAGAAAGATAAGGGCAAGAAAGAGAGGCTTAACAATGAGCTATGTTTAAATGATATAATGTATATAGAATATACTGTATCTGTTTTATAGCCAAATATATATATATTCATAGGTCAAATATTTAAAAAATTAGTATAAAAATATATGGACAAATATTTATGCAGATAAGCATGAAAATTATCAATTATATTGGGATCCGCTGTATTTTTTCTGCATCTTTCCAATAAAGTAAGGATTGTCGATGTGGTACTCGATTGGGTTTGTGATTGGGTTGTGGACTCGTAAAACTTTCGAGTTTGATGTTGATATATTTGGTAATTCACTATATTGTGATTGATGGCTGAGTTTTCGATGGTTTTCATATTCATGAATGGAATTTGTTTACCTTTATCTAAACACATTACCCATTTGAGGCGCTGGCATATTGTTTATTGTTATACGCTCTGTACAATTTATCGTACGATTTTGACTGGAAGGCATTATCTTATAACCTTTCTATTATTCCTATTCTTGAGCTTTTAACTTAGCGAAATGTTCTTCAAACATCTTGGCTTTAGCTATTTTTAATGTGTTGGGCGATTAATTACAGTTAATAAATTCTTCTATTTTTTTGTTCTTGACCATGTCAGCGTTGATAAATCTTTTTTGGTTCTCTTCTTGCCTCTTGAAGCAGCTTTTAAGAGCTTCCTGCCTTTTGTGGTCCTATCGTTCCATGGAAAGGATCATACTGTTTACATTTTCTTTGTAATCTCTTCGGAAATCTTAATTTTATGCGTTGGTCTTGAATACCTTGTTCTTGTATTAATTAAGACTGGAGTCAAGCTGGTCCATGTAGATGTTCCTCATTTTGAAGCTGTAGTCATCGGAAGGATTGTCCTGTAGCTCAATCGACTGCACGAAGCCATTCGAACTATATTAGCAAATTGTTTTACATGCCGTCGTAGAGTTTATTCGGATGATGCTTGCTGGTTAAATGATATACTTGCAGGTCCTTCGAAAATTAGGCGTGAGTGTAGGGCACGCTTCTACTGGCTCCTAAAACTGGAATGTGCTGCCTTTTTTGGCTATTTTTCTGCATTCTTTTAATCTTATTTAATTATCCACTATAGAAGAACATAGATTTAAATTAATGTTCTATTTTCTTCATGATACTAAAAAGATATTATTTAATTGTTATTTCTTACTCCATCTATTACACCGTGCAAGACCACGAAAAATGACTCCGATTGAATAGTGGAATAAATTTTACGTATTACTGCCACAAAGTTATAGAAAAAATAACATTGTAAGATTGATATTTAAAAGCAATAAATAAATATTGGCTTTTCCGAACAAGTTCAACAGATTTAATGAATAGAAAATACGCTAAAAGGTTAAGTTATATGAAAATCACCTTCCAAGCAGTTATTTATTAAATTTTTGCCCTTTGATGTGGACAACATTTCTTAGCGTCATCGCCACACTACTGGCAGCGGCATCCTGACATTTAGCAACATGAGTGAAAATAAGTTTGTCAGGATTGAAGTTCGGCATATAAAATTCGAAGCTGAACGGAACATCAACTTCTATATTAAGATAGCGTTCTTCTTCCACAATTTATTCTCTATGTTTATCCATATAGTAATAATTGTAGAACAGTCGCTTACTGCTCCATTTGTAATTAGAGGATAGCAAACTTGAGCTCATTTTTCTTTTTTCACGAGGCATTATATTTTCAATGTGATCATTTACATCTCTTTGTCGTTCAAGTTGGTAATTCTTTTTTAGATAATCCTTCCAATACTTTAGTACAGAAGTCCTAGGCGCATTATCTCTGAATCTTGTGAATTTTACTCTTGGCATCTGTGTGTCCGGAAGGCATAGTGATTTGTAAATGGTAACCTTACGAACTGGAATGTAGCTCAAAGCAGGGCACTTAAACGAAGTATGTTTAATACTTTACTTTAAAAAACAACGAGGACACGCAATTGAAGTCCATTCGTTATCGTCGTAAACAAACTTATGCAAAACACTAAAGTAATATTCGTAGTCCATAATATCATTTTTGAGTACATTGATAAAATTTTCGGTTGTCATGCTCCACACAATAGAAAATTGTCGAGCAATCATATTGTAATTGGATTGCCTGTAAAAGCTTAAAAAATCTGAAGTTAGTAGACCAATACTTTATCTTCTTCCAATTTTAATTTAATCAATCACTTGCCCATTAATGGTTGAACCTGATCGATAATAAGTGAGACCAACTTGGCCTTGCTATAAGATTTTTATATCTTGATCGCTGGGAATTAGTCTCTCATTTATTTATAGAAAAAGTATTGAAAATTTCTAAGTTAGTGCAGACAATGTTTAGTTTTTGAGAGAATTCATAAATACAATAGATGAAAATAGTCGCTTATTTGTATTTTTGTAGTAATCTTTACGTAATTTATCTGGTATCTCTTTAAGAAACTCATTTTTCTACACGAACTGAAGCTATCTTTTATCATCGCTTAAACTTTCAATAAATTTATATATGTTCTTTTTAAGAGAAGGATTAATGTTGACGTTATTTTTATAATCCCTTCTGATCATTCTTCGAAATTGAACAGTTTTAAGTTGCACTGCTTCGTAATTGTTCTTCAATTGAGCAAAAGCTTGACTGAACATAGTGATATTGAAAGCCAGTAGAATACAAGCGACGAGAGCTAGAAAAGCAATAACAAGTTGTTCGTTGAAAGTATTTGGAGAAATATCACCAAAACCGATAGTGGTGACGATAATAGTAGACCAATAAAATGATGTAATGTATTGATGCTGCCAAATTTAATCCACTAGATTGAACTTATGATACCAGTTATTTTAGGGATCAAGATGTGTCATCGCCATGACAACTGTGGCCATAATATGCACCATGAGTACATTGAGTCCGAATATTTTGCTTATTTTCCATAACATCTCCCTTTTTTGAGTGTGAATGTAAGCAGCTTATAAATGTGCTAGCTCAGTGACTCCAATGAACAGTGAAACGACTAGAAAAATGAAATAAATTGCTCCTAACACGTAACTGTTGGGGAATATTATAAATAAAACAAGAAGTGTAGTTTTTACTATGTTGTTGATATAGTTGTAAGATAGAAGCTCATCCCTGACATTCTGATAAGTGAAATCAAGACCTGTTCCAAATTTTAGAAAATGGCTAGTGAAATTACCAAACTGTTGAGCAATTAAAGCACAAAGACACAATATTTTTAAGATGAGTATTACATGTGAATTGGCATCGTTTTCGTTAAAATGAGTATTTGTTGCAGTCCAGCTTGTCAATAAAAGTAGGCATAAGATAGACAAATAATGCACCACTATAATAAAGTGGTTAGCCTTTTAAAACACTTGTGAGAAGTAGGGCGTTAAATTTTTATGTACTTTATTAGACCCTCCCCTTGATCGAATACCTGCGTTTTGCATAAGCTTATTTATGAACAAAATTTGAATTTTGCTTGCTTTAACTTTTGTAAGCACTTTTTTGAGCTTCCATTGATTGTATATTTTTTCTTCCACCTCAGGATTTAATGTACCATCTTAAGTTTTACCGGGAAATGAACTCTGTGAGAGTGTAGACTTATACATTTGCTTTTTAGGAGAGTATCGAAATGCTGATATCGGTATGGGATCAGGAGGTGCTTCATAAATATGAGACTGGCTCTGACTGCCTGATTTTTACTAACTTGTTTTCATAATAATTTATTAAAAACATCAATTCAAAAACTCTAGCAGCATTTGCTGTTATGCTCAACTTAATCTTTAGAAATCCTTGTTGTGTATAAAAATAAATTAAAGGCATTGACTTTTATGCAGAGATTCATTTAAATTATTTCAATATTGAATTATATGACTTAATTTGTAACCTGAACTAGATGATTCGAATAGACTATTACCTGATAAATAGACTTAATTTAATGTTAATGTTTTACATGTTTAAAAGAATCCATTAAATAATAATTTGCTATAATTTTAACAAATAATATCATGAAATCTCAAGGCCAGCACCCGATGAATAATTTTGCAGACCATCTGAACTATGAAATTCTTCAAAAATTCGCTATGGTGATGAGCACATACCATGAGACTACTTCATTTACTATCGCCAGTCCTAATGTCGAAACCCTTATTGGTGTTCTACAAATATGGAGTTCCAGAAGAGTCTATGGAGAAGATAAAAAGTTAAGACTGTATTTATAGAGTGTTGATCCGAAGTCAAAAGATATTGTAATCAAGTTCTTTCGAAATACTCCGAGTATTGTGCTTTTCATCGATGGGGAGTAAATCAAAAACAATGCGATAATAAAGAATGACAATAGTTTTTACTACGAGGGTTCACCTGATAATATGTTGATCATAAACAAGCAAAACTCATCCAAGTATACAGGAGCAGTAAAAAGTCTAACATAGCTGTAACCCCATGGAGCAGGAATCAAGGTCGACATTATTTCAGCCAAAGACCAAGTAGTGTACAGAGGAAACTTCCAAGATGGCAAGAAAGACGGCTACGGTATGGAAATTAAGAAAAATGTGTAATATATGGGTGACTGGAAAGATAATGAAAAAAGCGGATATGGTAGATAATGTGTACGTAAGAGAAAGAAACATATTTAAAAAGATAATTAAAGTCAAAAAATATAGAAGTCTGAATAGGGCAAAGGTTAAAAAAAGGATGATGATCTGACTAATCTTTAAGATTAGAGCAAGGCCAAAGACGATATTGGTAAATTCTAAGAGGAAGGAGAATAAATAAAATAAAAGTAAGAAGATTAATTCGATGAAAAACCAAAACAAGCACAAATAAAAAGTTATTCTGATTTTAAGAAAAATTCAGAGTTAACAAAATAGTAAGTAGCAGAGCTTCTAAAATTCAATAAATCAATTTATGAAGGCCCTTTCTAGAACGGTCATAAGTCAGGATAAGGTGGAGTTGAGTTCACTAAACACGGTACTTATTCAGGCGAGTGGCAGGGTGGAATGAAGAACGGCAAAGGAACCATGAAATACAAAGTTGGATCAGAGTATGTCGGTGAATGGAAAAACAATATTCAGGAAGGTCAAGGCAAGTATAAAGACCAAGCAGGTAATATCTATGAAGGCTAATTTGAAGGAGGTAATTATGATGGAGAAGGCAAAATGACATATGTCAATGGGGATGTATACGAAGGCAAGTGGATGCAGGGAAAAAAGCATGGTGAAGGCACTTACACATATGCTGATGGCGATTATTATAGTGGTGAATGGGTGAGGGACTCAGCAGAAGGACATGGCACATCAATGATAAACGGAATATTTTTTGATGGAGATTTCCACAAAGGAATGAAAGAAGGGTGCGGTGAGGAAACTGACGAAAATGGCGATGTTTACAAAGGCATTTGGAAAAACAACAAGAGAGTAGAAGTCATTTCGGTTAATGGTGAGCTTTACACCTAAAACATTAGTTGACATTAGTTTATTAATTCGCAAATATTGATACTCTTTGGTGATATTAATATATTATGATATCAGCCTTTTTCTTTGATTCTAGGCTGTAAGTTAGAAAAATAACAGAAAATAAGAAACAAAGTAAGTACTTATGATCAAGCCTTAATCCTGAACCGAAGAGCTTCTTGTTTGTTAGACAAAAATTCCATGATTGATTTTTTCTGATGTCTGCAGCTCATCTCAATTCTCTTGCACCTGGCCTCTTCTTCTGTGGACTCAATTGCTTCATCCAAGTACCATTAAGCAGAAGTGGACTTTGATAGATGGAGTGGCTTAAGCTGAGCGGACGGGATTTGGACAAAATTTTGCTCAATACAAACAGGCAAAGGACTTACCAAGTTTTCTTTGTCCATCCCTTTCGAATATATTTATTAATCTAAAGCTTTATGCCTTATATAATATATATGTAAATTAATGTGAGTGTTTTTTTAAAAATTTCGTAAATTTTGCAATTATTTGCTTTAGACGAGTATGCTTCATAAAACGCGCAGAAGTTACACACTACTATTTTGCATTGATTGCATAGCGATGGTTTAATTTAATATCATCATTTCAAAATGAGAAAACTAAAATAGGTAACACAGCTTCCCAAGAGCTTAAACAGCAATAAGGTGCTGATAAAATTATCAGAATTTCTGTCGAGTTTAGGCCCACAATCCAGCTTCATGTCGTATCTCTTACTAAAGAAAGGGAATGGATTTTACTTCATCAACAAAGATAATGATTTCCCTTTCATTCCACTTGACTGGACTGCCTATACATTAATGAGAGTCTCAGCTAGAAGCATAATAAGCTCAGGCACAAATTTGAGGGCATAACCTGATGTTTACAATGAAAATATGGGTACCTATGGACGATAAGATCTTGCCGAACTTTATCAGTTAAATGTCAGACAACCGATTAATGTGTTCGTCTACACTAAATGCATGAAGAAATAAGATATTGAGCATAGATTAAATTAGAAATATTTAAAATATGTACCCTTTTCTGATATCGATTCGACGGGAACAACTATTAAATAAATTTGTTAAAAAATTCACGCACATTAATTAGGACCAGCTATTCATGAGTACGGACAAGTAGTTTTAAGAAAATCGAACGACGAATTGAACTAAAATGAAAATCATTTTATTGAGATGGTGATACTAAGTTTGATGGAGGGTCCTCTTGATCAGAAATATATAAACAATTAATGCAGCATGAAATTTTTGTAAAAAAATTTTGTCCAAGTCTGGGACAGTGGTACAGTAGACTCATCAAATCTTACTTCATAAGAAGATGCTAACTCTGCAATCACACTTAGATTTTTAGTTTACGTAAGAAAAGATAAGGCCACTCTTTTATGATCGATGAAGTAATACTAGAATTTGATAAGAAAATATCTATAATATTAATATCAACAGGAAAATATTGAATGAGTAAAATTGTTCGTGCATTTAAACTGCCACCCAGCCTCTCCAATAACAAAATAATAACAACAATAAGCGCGTATATGTCGATGCTGGGTCCTCATTCAAGTTTCATAACTTACTTGTTGTACAAGAAAAATAGCAAATATCATTTCTTATACAAGGACAAAGATTTTCCATTTTTACCTTTCGATTGGACATCATTCTTAATCATGCGATGCCATGCTAAAAGTGCACTTACTAGTGGTCTCACTATGAGAGCTTAGCACTGGACTTACGGAGAACAGGTTGGTACTTTCGGCAAAGAGGAACTTTAAAATATTTATAAAGATAACGTTTTGGAGCCGCTTAATCTATTTGTGTACTCCAAACAGATGAAAAATGAGGAAATTAGAAATCTTATCAGTAAGAAGTATTTTAATTATATTCCACTTGATGAAATTGCTCCTCCTGGATCAACGATAAAACAAATTACCGAAAAGCTTAATTAGAAAGGATTGGGCCCGATTATTCATTAATATGGACAAAAGACCTTTGAAAGTTCGCTTTCTGAGGTGAAAGAAAATTAAAATAGCTTCTTATAAATGATAGTCGTAAGTCTCATGTAAGGTCCCTTGCCTTAAAAATATATTGGGAAATAATGCGAAACTAAATTTTTATAAAGAGATTTTGATAAAGTTTGGTAAAGCGATCCTATCACGTCAAGTGAGGAAAATCCAAATGGGGAAGTCAAGCCGATTACTTTGAAGTTTGTTGTATTCATTAGAAAAGATAAACCCAAAATAACCGGTTTATCCAGCCAATGATTGAAATATTATTTAAAAGAACTGTCACTTGATAAATATTGCAATATGATTTCCATATTAGAATGCGAAATAATAATTTTTATAACTTACAAAGTATACTTCATAATGCATTCATACGAGCTTCATATCGTGTCGTAACATCTCAAGCGCAGACACCCATATCTATAGCCTCCTTTCAAAGCCCGCTACGACCCAACATAAGTGCATAAATCAGTGTTCGATCGCACAATTCCAAAATTAATATAAATACTTTTGACTGAAGATCTGCCTTCAAATCGATACACAAGCGCATTTATAATCCTCAATGAACTTGCCTCTGATGAAGCTGAGAAAAGTATATCTATTTATTATTAAGGTAATATGATAAAGCAAGGAGTAGTTGGTATCGCTGCGGCATTCATGCATTGTAAAGTTGTCAGTATTCGACGTGAAGCTACTCTCCTGCTTGGGCTTCTTCTCAGCTCAACTACTGGGTTGCAGAAAGTTAGTATTAATGAAGCTTTCACGGGAATCAAGAAGCTATTATTCGATTAATAGTTATAAGTTAGAAACGCTATTAGTTGGACCCTATGCAGAATAGTTTTAAGTCGCACTGGAACGGATATCTTATGTAAAAATGGCATTACTCCTACAATAATTGAATCCTTTCTCAAATACTCAGGTTAAAACAAAAAATAATAGTAATACTTCATAATATACCTGCTGCAAGCCTTTAAACATCTCCTAGCTTACGACGATGGTATAAAAAGCTGTTTGAACACTGGTTTAACAAAAAGATTAAAATAACTAGCACAAACCCATGGCGTGTACTCCTAATTCAACGACTCAATGATTCACTATTTATCCTTAGGCGTACTATCAAACTTAGCTATGAATTTATAAGGCAAATAATAATGTGTGAAGTAGTAGGTTATACTCTCAGCGTAGAAATATTTATCCTCACAAATTAAATAATAAGTAGCAAATGCAGTCACGTTAATCATGTTCACTGCCACCAACCTCACGGGCAAGAAACAGTGCATTTACAATAAAGATGGCCAAGTTGATACTAAAATTATTATTAAACTTACTAAACTTCTTGGGCCGACTAAGAATCCATTAAGAGAAGGCTAGTAAGCTGCATGTGTTGTTGATGATATTGTTAAAGGTGATGTGAAATAGACACTAAAAATTATTGCACAAGAGGAAGATGGATTTCTAGCTATTGCTGAATATATGTCACGTTAAGCTGAACTGATTCATATTGAATCAATATTTGGATCATCAATTATAGTTCCACTTGCCAAACTGCTTCCAAAAGCGTCATAAGTTCCAGATGCTCCAACATTTGCCTCAAGCAAAATTAATGACTACAAAGCCTATGCAAGAGTTATCTGTCATTTTCTGGTGAAGAATGATCCCTAAGCTATCAATATTGGGCTGAATTAATGCGTTGACCTTGTCAGCAAGTTAGCCTTTTTCTTATGTTATCGGGGTGATAAAACATTACAAGAAGGAATCGCAAAGACTATTGAGTAATTAGCTAAGGCACACCCATATAGCAAGAAAATAATGCAAGAAATTGTCAAAAAATATGGAGAAATCGAACACAAAATTTCAAAAACAACACTCAATACAGAAATTGCTAGGTTCCCTTAACTCAAGAATACGCTTGCTTGATATATAGATCAGGCTTCTTGATGATGTATATCAATAAAAATATATTAAATGATGCTAACAATCTAATATATGCTGATGTTTTGTAACTCAAAGAAATAATATTAATTATCAGCAGTCAGTGGATGCTGGATTTAAAGAAATTAAATGATTTCGGTTGTGTTCGTTGATTAACTGAAGCACTTGGGTGATTATTATCAGTTTATACGAGTTTACGATTTAACAAATCTTAAACTTTTGTATTGCTGTCCATTATCAAATATTCAGAGTCTTTTTATTAATATTTTTATTTCACTTTAAGCAATCTGCCTTCACTGTTTCTTGTTAAGTTTGGATTTTTTGCTTTTGTATCATTATTTATTAATTCAGGAATATCTTCACGCTCTTCTATAAGGTCAGGCTTAGAAGCTAAACTTTTCTTTGAATTTCTTCTCAGTTTATTCTGGTACTTAATTAGCTTAATATTCGAGCTATAAGTATGTTAAGCAGCTTTTTTCTTATTTTCTTCCAATCCATGTATAGATTTTTTCAAGATATTAGATTTTCGTACATCCTATATTTTTTATTTAGCAATCATATCCCCAATGCTGTTGTCATGTAAAAAGCTGGGAACAGGGTGCAATCGACCTGACAAATCACAGTAACCTGATTAATTGACATTTTTACGTACCTCGATATTATTATTATTAATCTTGAGACTATCTATTACTTTCTTGTTTTCTTCTTCGTTCTTTTTTGATTATGGACAATAAAATACGCTAGTCACATTATTCTCAGTTTTTAGTCCTTGATACATGTTTTGAATAGTAATGTTTAGTTAGTTTTATTATGTTCTACTTTTACCATCTTCTAAAATTGAATAATGAAAACTGTCATCAAGCTTATTTTATTCTTTCAGACTGTTCAATATATTTATTTAAGTCAGTGGAGTGAGACTAAATTTGGGACTAGTTGGAAATTATGACTTCAGAGTATGCATAGTTTGAGCGTCTTCATCTTGCCGGCATTCAATTTCACAACCTATAGAAACATTAGAAATTTTATTGTTGCTGGTTTGTACATTTTATTGGCGTTCAGATTCAACATAGTAATCTAAATTTTTCAAATCAGTGTCAAATATAACATTTGTCAATCTATTTGCATCCTTTTATTATGAAAACACAGCTTCCAAACTTATTTAATTTTTATAGGCTTCTCCCATTTATTCATCTTCTTAATCCTCACTGTCCAGCTTGAGTTTTCTATCCATTTCCAGTATATAATCTTGGTAGAGTCTAACCTTCGCTGAGGTTATTTTTATTATTTAGAATATTTATTTTAGTGCAGATAGCGAAAAGTTTAATTTGAGAGCGTTATCAATGAACTAACTTATTTTCTGCGCCAGCTTGCATGCGAACGGTTAATTTTTTATTCTGCCTTCATCCGTTGCACCTAAATGACCAAATATTTCGAAAATGATTTCAGACACAATTTGCGTGACATGTGCAGTTTTTTTAATACTCACTGCAAATACATTACCTTCTCTGCTGAACTATTCCTAAAGTGTGCATTGTTGTTTGTGGTTATCAGTGGACACGAATATCATAGGCGAGTGCCACTCACTTACTAGATTAATTTCTTAATAATAATAAATTGCATAAAAA
>APMI01007097.1_pt1 | contig 12605 bp, 12 predicted proteins | sample 667938 | NCBI WGS metagenome assembly APMI01 (sample SAMN01084076, study PRJNA167559) | wastewater metagenome | biome: Wastewater | place: Denmark: Ejby Moelle, Odense | collected 2011-11-28 | reverse complement strand
GGTAACTTTTTGTTCGGGGAGATTTACTTCAAATGTTGTTTTAGGATCTGCTTCAATAGCTCTGAATATTTTATCCAAAAATGCTTCGCTAACCGTTACAGGAAGAATGCCAACGTTTAACGAATTTCCTTTAAAAATATCTGCAAAAAAGCTGGATATAACGCATCTAAAGCCATAGTCGTAAATTGCCCATGCAGCGTGTTCGCGACTGCTTCCACTTCCGAAATTTTTTCCGCCAACTAATATTTGGCCAGAGTAAATGGAGTTGTTTAACACGAAGTCCTGTTTGGGACTGTCATCGTTGTTGTAGCGCCAGTCTCTAAAAAGATTATCTCCAAACCCTTTACGTTCGGTTGCTTTTAAAAAGCGAGCAGGGATGATTTGATCCGTGTCCACGTTTTCAATTGGAAGAGGAACTGCTGTTGATTGTAATACAGTAAATTTATCGTAAGCCATTATTGAATATTAGATGTTAGTTATTTTAATTCAAATTTTTGTTGAAGATTGTACCAAAGTACAAGTGTGCGACGCAACAATGCTGATAGATATACAAAAGCTGGTAACACAAAAATAATTGATATTATTGAGCTTCTTTCATCAACTCTCTTGGATCGGTTACTACGCCGGTTATTGCTACTGCTGCTGCCACATATGGGCTTGCCAGCAAAGTGCGTGCTCCAGGACCTTGGCGGCCTTCAAAGTTTCGGTTGCTGGTACTTACGGCATATTTACCAGCCGGAATTTTATCATCATTCATTGCCAAACAAGCAGAACAACCTGGTTGCCTCAACTCAAAACCGGCTTGGTTAAGAATATCCAAAATGCCTTCATCTTTTATCTGTTGTTCTACAATATGAGAGCCGGGAACTAACCAGGCAATGATGTTTTCGGCTTTTTTTCGACCTTTTATGATGGAGGCAAATGCCCGAAAATCTTCTATGCGACCATTGGTGCAACTGCCTAAAAATACATAATCAATTTTCTTTCCTATCAATGGTTCTTCTTCGTTGAAGTCCATATAGGCTAAAGATTTTTTGTAAGATGCTGCTCCGTCTTTTACATCGGTAGCTTTGGGTACCAGCCCTGTAATACCTGTACCCAAACCTGGATTAGTACCATAAGTGATTTGGGGTTCAATATTGGCAGCGTCAAAGGTGAGTTCGTAATCAAATTGTGCGCCTTCGTCTGTTTTTAGCGTTTTCCAATAGGCCAATGCGTTGTCCCATGCCTCGCCTTTGGGTGCTTTATCTCTGCCATTAATATAGTTGTAAGTAGTTTGGTCGGGAGCTATCATGCCTCCACGAGCACCCATTTCTATGGACATATTGCAAACAGTCATTCTGCCTTCCATGCTCATATTTTCAAAAACTTCGCCGGCATACTCTGCAAAGTAACCGGTAGCGCCGCTGGCAGTAATTTGTGAAATTACATATAATGCCACATCCTTGGGTAGTACACCTATTCCTAATTTACCGTTAACGGTGATGCGCATTTTTTTGGGTTTGGGTTGCATGATGCACTGAGACGAAAGCACCATTTCTACTTCTGAAGTGCCAATTCCAAAGGCAATTGCTCCAAATGCGCCGTGAGTAGAAGTGTGGGAGTCTCCACAAACGATAGTCATACCCGGCTGAGTGATGCCATTTTCTGGACCTACTACGTGTACAATACCGTTTTTGGGGCTTCCTAAAGCCCAGATAGAAATGCCGTATTTTTCTGCATTGCTGGTAAGTGCTGCTAATTGTTTAGCCGAAAGGGGGTCATTTACAGGAAGGTGCTGATTGATGGTTGGAGTGTTGTGATCGGCAGTTGCAAAAGTACGCTGAGGATACAAAACCCCAATACCTCTGTTTTCAAGGCCTAAAAATGCTACCGGGCTTGTTACCTCATGAATAAAATGTCGGTCGATGAATAGAACATCGGGCCCGTCCTTAATATGACGAACTACATGGGCATCCCAAACTTTATCAAATAGTGTGGTGGGTTGTGTACTCATTTGTAATAGTATCTTAATGTTAGAAAATTTCAATGCAATATTGCATTTTCAAAAGCGAATAAAGGTACAAATATTTTCAGGGAATTGGTTGTGCCTTAGCGTTATTTTGGTAAGTGGCTTTGTTGGGGTGGTGAATTGGAAATTGTAATTATTTTAGCGGTTTATTATATGCTATTGATTAGCAAAAAGAATATTCGGTTAGTTTGAACGATTTTAATATGCTGATTATTAACATATTAAATGTATTTTTGGTGTTTGGGTAATATTTGCCTGTTGCGTGCAAAGTCAAATATTAAAAAGAGTACTCCAAATTTGGATAATGTAAATTGATTTGAATTTTATTAATCTTCAAACGTTTTTTGCATTAAAAAATCGTTCATCCAATAGCCGCTTCCTATTGAAATATCTTCTTCTTTTATTATCACAAAACCGCAGGACTTATAAAAAAGGAGTGCTTGGTTATAGCGATTTACATTGAGTGTAAGGGATAGTGAGCCAAGCTCCTTAGCCATTTGTTCTATAAATGTAATCAACTTCTTGCCTAAACCTTTTCCTTGATGTTTTGGCAAAACATATATTTTATGGATATGCCAGTTTTTTTTATTTTTAGGTTCTATGGCAGCAAACCCAATGTCATCTTCATTAATGCTAAGAACATAAAACTGATAACCAGGCTTGTTGAAATCATTCAATAATGCTTCGTCAGTGTAAAACAGGTTGAGCATATAAGCTATTTGCTCGTTTGTTAAAATAGAAGCATAAGTTGAAGGCCAAATTTCGAAAGCCAGTTGTTGAATAATTTTTAACTCCTGCTTTTTTATTCTTCTAATACAGTGTTCCATATATTTACGAATAGCAGCTAATTTGCCAATGCCTTTTCTTTGAACTGCGTATTTGTTTTTTACAGGGTTTCTTTTAACCAACTGAAAAATTCTCTTTGCCAAACTAATCCATTATGGCAATTTAGCACCCAATGGTTTTCATTGGGTAGATAAAGTAATTTGCTTTTTAAGCCATGCAACTGTGCTGCTTGAAATGCTTCGAGCCCTTGTTCTATTGGTACTCGAAAATCTAATCCTCCTTGCACAATCATGATGGGCTTGTTCCATTTGTTCACAAAGTTTGATGGATCATATTCCTGATAACTTTTGGGAGTTGGTTTTTTCCAGTAGCTGCCGCCCAAATCCCAGTTGGCAAACCAAAGTTCTTCGGTGGTGCCATACCAGCTTTTCATATCAAATAAGCCATCGTGGGCAATAAAAGTTTTAAATCTATTGTTGTGAATACCAGCCAACATGAATACACTATAACCGCCATAACTTGCTCCTACACAACCTAATCGGGTTTTATCCACATATGCCTCTTTTGCAACATCGTCAATGGCAGTGAGGTAATCGCGCATGGCCTGCCCGCCCCAATCGCCGGCAATTGCTTCATTCCACTGTGCGCCCCAACCCGGCATTCCACGTCTGTTTGGGGCAACTACAATATAACCATTGGCAGCCATTAACTGAAAATTCCAGCGAAAGCTATAAAATTGTGTCAATGCTGATTCAGGACCACCTTGGCAATACAACAATGTGGGATATTTTTTGGAAGGGTCAAAATTGGGTGGATATATAACCCATACGCCCATTTGCTTTCCATCGGTAGTGGCAACCATGCGCAATTTGGAATTGCTAAGTTGTATTTTCTTGTAAGCATCATCATTGGCATGAGTAATGGCTTCCAACTTGCCATTTTTTGTGTTTACGCTATAGAGTTCTGCCGCATGATTGAAATCGGTTCGGCTTACAATTAACTCATCTTTATTTTGTAAGAAAATACTTGCCACATCGAAATTTCCATTAGTTAATTGTTTTACTACCGGTAGCATTTTGACCTTGAGATTTGTAGGAACATTTACTTCAAATAGCTGCATAGTGCCTTTTATAGCCGCATTAAAAAAAACGGAGCCTCCATCCTTATTCCATAGAAACCCGCCATCAACTGTTTCGTTCCAACCAGCAGTAAGATTCATTTTTGTGTTGTCAGAAATATTCATCACAACAATGTCATTCTTGTCAGCTTCGTAACCATCGCGTTGCATACTCAACCATGCTAATTTAGAGCCATCTGCATTAAAGGCGGGTGCCACATCATAGCCCATCATTCCTTCAGAAAGATTCATGGTAGTGTTTGTTATTACTGAGTAAGCATAGATATCGGTGTTGGTGCTTTGTGCATATTCTTTTCCAGTTTTCTTTTTACATACATACACAATTGTTTTGCTATCGGGACTGAAAATAAAATCTTCAGTTCCTCCAAATGGTTTTTGAGGACAATCGTAAGGTTCGCCTTCCATAATGTCTTGGGGTGCAGCACTTTTGTCTGTTGGCATTATAAAAACATGCGATACTGTACCCATGTTCCATGCATCCCAATGGCGGTAATTTAAATTGGTATATACCTGAGCGGTGCTATTTGGTACATCGCTATACCGTTCTTTACCTAAAATTTTTTCTACGGATACTTGCTTGGAAAAAGCAATCCATTTTCCATCTGGAGAAATGCGAATATTTTCAGCGTCTTTTAATTCCCAAAAAGTGCCGGGCTGGCTTAGTTTTATTATTTTAGAATTTCCAATGGCATACATATTGCCATTCGCATCCCATTGCATGGTTTGTAATTCACCACCTAAATGGTCGGTTTCATTTAGTTTTGTAGATTGTTTGTTGTTCGTGTTCAGGTAGAAAAACTCGCTGTTACTTTTCTCTGTTTTTAAATTGGTATGCGACACTTTATACACTACGGTTTTGCCATCTGTAGTTGTACCAATTACGGATACTTTGCCCAATGACCATAAAAGTTCGGGTGTCATAACATTTTGCGCCATTGACGACAGTGGGAGAGCAAGCATAAGAAAGAATAAAAATTTGTTCATGAGAATATTATTTTTGAGCAATCTGAAACTTTGCAAAGAATGATTGGTTTTGCAAAAATATCAGATTATACAAAACACTCACCATCTGCATGAAAATGATTTTATAAAAAAAATCGCTGAAAGTATTTTGTATAATCTGATAAAAGAAATGCTCAAAATTGAAGCTACAACAAATTTTTATGACGCATTGTATAATAGTAAACTGCCTGTAGGGCAACAGTTATGTAGTGATAATTGCCAACACGATAGAAGTTTTACTTCTTTAATAACATAGACTCGCTGTAATAAACAATTTGGGAGGTTATTTTCCCATTGTCATCAAAGTCGTCATTTATGTGCATTGGAAGCGTAATACTTTTTTTGTCAGATTTTCTTACCAAATTAAGCTTCCACCAAGATAATGCAGATCGACCATTGTCCATTTCATATTCTAAATAATCAGGGTAGCCAATTATATCTATACTTTTAATTTCAAAATCGCTCAGAAGTTTTTGAAGTTGGGCTTTGTATTCGGCTTTATTGATTGACTTGTTCCAATCGCTATTGATATCAAAGAATTTGGCATTATCGGTGAAGAAACTTAATGCCTTATCTACATCTCCTTTTTCAAAAGCATAAACTACTTTGCGAACGGTATTGATGTTTTCGTGGTGATTGTAGATTTTTCCATTGGTTCTGTTAGAATAGCTTGCAAAAAGTTCATCAATTACTTTTGTGTTACTGTAACTGATGATGGTTTTGATTTTGTTGTCCTTAGTAATATAATATATACGATGGGCGGCAGCATCTAATTTTACTCCGGTGGCCTTGTGTACGCCTTTTATCATAATCCAGTTTTGCACCACAACATCGCCATCTTTATTGTCCTTTTTGTATTCAAGTGCATCGGGATAAGAACCAGGGATTGGCTCAATTGCAAAATAGTCCAAATCTCTGCTGTAATGGAGTGCTGTGTTTAAAAAGGTAGCTTTGTCTGTAAAAGGACTGGTTAGATTTGTAGTTGTGCCATTATAGAATTTGAAATTGTCCGTCAAGAAACTGGCGATTTTTGCAGAGTCTCCTGCTACTGTAGCTTTCTCAAAATCGTTAATTATTTTAATAGCAGGATGCTCTATATACAGCGATCCATTAGTTTGCTTTTGTGCAAAAGTAATTGTACCTAATAAGGTAATGCCGATTAGTAAAAGTGCTCTTTTCATTGTAGTTGTTTTTAAAATTTGTAGAATAGTGTAAGTAAAATCCATTTTGATGCGTGGATGGGGCGGTATAAAGCGTTTTAGGTGTATTGTTGACCATAAGTTTGATAGCGTTGGTGGAGAAGAGAAAAAATATTCGACACTTTTCTGTACAAATTGTGCATCATGCAGACAGACTAACTTTAGGAATTATCTGACTAAAGCAGCACTTTCCATAAAGATATTTATAATAATTGAATAATCTTTAGAAAATACCTAAAAACTGTTATAGCCAGAACTTAGTTCATAAATGTACAGACCGATGCAGACTGGGTATTCGGGATTAAATTTTATCTTTATGAAAACATTTGAAGTATCTAATGAGTGGAAAAAAAATTATAATAGCAATTGATGGAATGTCGAGCTGTGGCAAGAGTACTGTAGCTAGGCAACTTGCAAAGAAACTGCATTACACGTTTGTAGATAGCGGAGCCATGTACCGAGCCATTACATTATATTTTTTGAGAAACAATGTTGATTTCTCCAACAGTGAAGAAATAAATGGTGCACTTTCTGAAATTGAATTGGATTTTCGGCTGAACGAGAAGAACGGGCAAAATGAAGTGTTTATGAACGATGAAAATGTGGAATATCTTATTCGGGATTTGGTTGTTGCAGAAAAAGTAAGCGAGGTGGCTGCGCTGGAAGCTGTTCGTAAATTTGCAGTAGCGCAGCAGCAACGAATGGGGAAGAAAAAGGGAATTGTGATGGATGGAAGGGATATTGGATCTGTAGTTTTTCCTGATGCCGAACTCAAAATTTTCATGACGGCCGACAATACCGTTAGGGTAGAGCGCCGGTTTAAAGAGCTATATACAAAAAATCCAAATATTACGATAGAAGAAGTAGCCCATAATTTGGAGATTCGTGATTATATGGATACCCATCGTGAAATAAGCCCATTAATAAAAGCCAAAGATGCCATAGAGATAAACAACACGAAACTCACTCAGGAAGAACAATTGGAGAAGGTATTGAAATTGGCAGATAATGTGTTGAAATAACGCTTCCTCATAGATGAAGATAGTAACTACTGAGTAGCTGGATAAATGATGCGGAGTAATGGTTATTGCATTTAATGTTGATATGCGTTATATCGCAGTTTGATTGGTGTAAAGATCCTTTTACTAAAATTCGAAATGGATCATGATTTTCTGACTGATGAACCCAAACGATTTTATTAATATACAGATTATTGTTTGTTAGCAGTTTTTCCAAATTGGCCAACCGTTTTTGAGGGAGTAATAAATAAAACGAACCCAAGTTTTGCAGGTTATTTTTAATTAGGAATAGTAATTCATTTAACCTAATTCCTTCGTTGTGGTGTGCCACATTTTTTCCTTTTGAAGTGCCTTTTAAATCACTTTCATAAAACGGAGGATTGCTTATAATAGCATCATATTTTTTTGTGAAATCAAATTGCAAGGCATTGGCATGGTAAATGGTTATTCTATCTCCAAATGCAGCATTCGCAATGTTTTCTATAGATTGACGATAGTCGCTATCTTGTATTTCTATGCCGTCTATATGTGCTTGTGTTTGCTGTGCCATCATAAGGCATAACAGCCCACTTCCGCTACCAATATCTAAGATGTTGTTTTCCTGCATAAGTGCTCCGATGTCATTGGCTACCCATGCACCAAACAGGCAAGAGTCTGTTGTTATTTTCATGCTGCACCTATCGTGAAAAATGGTAAATTGCTTAAATGAAAAATAAGGGTTGGGCATTACGATTGAAATAAAAATAGTATCATCTTTTAAATGGTATTAACCTGAGTTCATACATTTCGATGGTGCATATAAAACGATGTAGATTTTGGTCTTTTTTATTATTAGCAGATGAAGTAATTGGAAAGGGTTTGTAAATTCGCACCAGAGTTACAATTCCCATATATCCTGATTGAGTAACTCTTCAAAAGTAATCATACGCTGTACTCCAGTAGCAAGGTTTTTGACATTTATAGCTCCTTGTTCTAATTCTTTATCACCTAATATGCCTATAAATGGAATACCTTTCTTTTCTGCGTATTTGAACTGTTTGTCAAATTTGGTATTTTCGTGAAACACCTCACAACTTACGTTTCTGTTTCGCAAATTATTTGCAAGTTCCATTGCTTTTGCCACTTCCGTTTCGCCTAAATTAAAGAATAAGATCTTTGTAGCTGTTGCTACTTCTTTCGGAAAAATATCCAACTCACTCATTACATCGTAAATTCTATCTACGCCAAAGGAAATGCCCACTCCTGGTATATTGGGAACATCAAATAGACCTGTCAGATCATCATAACGACCACCACCACCAATACTTCCAATTTGCACATTGAGTGCTTTTATTTCAAAAATAGTTCCCGTATAGTAATTAAGGCCACGGGCAAGTGTTAGATCAAGAACCAATTGGTGTTGTACTGCTGTAGAGGCAGTTTTTGTTATTAAATAATCAAGTTCTGCAATACCGATTTTCCCCATTTCATTATCGGAAAAAATAGATTTAAGTTTTGATAATTTTTCAGAATTGTTGCCACTAATATTTAGAAACGATTCTATAATATGAATTTGCACTTCATTCAACCCTCGGGAAAGTAGCTCTTCTTTTACTTTGCCTATTCCAATTTTGTCCAACTTGTCGATGGCTATTGTGATTTCGGTTAGCTTTTCTACTCCGCCACACAATTCTGCCAAAGCCGCCAATATTTTTCGATTGTTAATTCTTATTTCAATAGGAATATTGAGCTTTTGAAATACCGAAGCATAAATCTGGATAAGTTCAAGTTCATTTTGAAGAGATTTGCTTCCAACCACATCTGCATCGCATTGATAAAATTCGCGATAGCGACCCTTTTGTGGCCTATCTGCCCGCCACACAGGTTGCATTTGATAACGCTTAAAGGGCATTGGCAGTTGTTGGTGATTCATGGCCACATATCTTGCAAAAGGAATCGTAAGATCATATCGAAGTGCACGTTCCGTAATATCCTTACTGCTTTTGCCGTCCATTATTTTGTCAAAACCGAGTTGGATTTTTTCAAATTTAGCTTCATTGTCCAATCCGTTATTTAGGATTTTGAAAATAAGTTTATCGCCTTCTTCTCCATATTTACCCATTAATGTTTCCAAATTTTCCATGGCAGGGGTCTCTAATGGCTGAAATCCATATAATTCGAAAACCGATCGGATGGTATTGAAAATATAATGGCGTTTTCGTACTATATCGGCACTAAAATCTCGTGTTCCTTGCGGTATGGTTGGTTTCATCGTATCTATTTTTGTTTACAGTTTCTATTGTAAATAGGGTAACGGGTATAAAATCTATTTATATTTACTAATAATGGAGTCGCAAGTTTTGTCTATCATATCATACACTTTATGGTAGTCTGGTTCTGTGCCATACCAAGGATCTGGGATATCCATGTCTTTGCCCGGATAGACTTCATTCATCAATAAATCTACTTTGGTAGCATCATATTTGTTTTTTGCGATTCTTTTCATTTCATCAATAACATCCTCAGCCATGGCATATATTTTATCAAAACGGTCAAAGTCGTTGGCCGAGAAATGGTTAGCGCGCTGGGTACTAATGTCAATACCATGCATTAATGCCACTTTTTGTGACAGTGGGTGAGGCGGTTCGCCTACATGGAATCCATTAGTGCCGGCACTCTCCACTCGCCATGGAAGTCCTAATTCGGCTGCTTTTGTCTGTAAAATGCCTTCGGCCAGTGGGCTGCGGCAAATATTTCCAAGGCATACCATTAAAATATTCATGGGCGCAAAGATAAGAGCCTTAGCGGTTTGGTAAGGCGTGTAAAACGGGTTTAAAGCCAAGTGGGATAAAAATTTGTAATTCACAGCCAGCAATCCACATTTTACCCCTACCTTTGCACCCCCAATTAGTTCTTTTTAGGTTTTCCGTGTAAAAACGGAACGAGGAATTTGGGAGCTCCATCCGAAAAAATCGGGTGAAGCGTTAGAACCAATAAATCATTTTAAAAATGGCAAAAGAAATCTCCGGCTTTGTAAAGCTGCAGTGCAAGGGTGGCCAAGCCAATCCTGCACCTCCAATCGGTCCGGCGCTAGGTTCCAAAGGTGTAAACATCATGGAATTCTGTAAGCAATTCAATGCGCGCACACATGACAAACCAGGAAAAGTACTTCCTGTTCTCATCACAGTTTATTCCGACAAAAGTTTTGACTTTGTAATCAAAACCCCTCCAGCTTCTATCCAATTAATGGAAGCAGCAAAAATTCAAAAAGGTTCTAAAGAAAGCAACCGTGTCAAAGTAGGCAAGGTATCTTGGGAACAAGTAGAGGCAATCGCTAAAGACAAAATGCCCGACCTTAACTGCTTTTCCGTTGATGCTGCTATGAAAATGGTAGCCGGTACAGCACGTAGCATGGGAATCAATGTAGAAGGTAAGGCCCCTTGGGAAAACTAATCCATTAAAGAACTTTTAAAAGAATTACAATGGCTATTACAAAGAAAAGAAAAGCTGTAAACTCCAAGGTGGATGCCAATAAAGCCTACTCGCTTAACGAAGCATCAGCATTGGTAAAAGAAATAAATATTGCAAAATTTGACGCTTCAGTAGATCTGCACGTTCGTTTGGGCGTAGATCCTAAAAAAGCAGATCAAGCCATCCGTGGCACAGTTACCCTGCCTCACGGCACCGGTAAAACAAAAAGAGTACTAGTGCTTTGCACACCCGATAAAGAAGCCGCTGCCATAGAAGCAGGTGCAGAACACGTAGGGTTAGACGAGTTTATCCAAAAAATTGAAAGCGGTTGGACTGATGTAGATGTAATCATCGCCACGCCTGCCGTAATGCCTAAAATTGGTAAATTAGGTAAAGTATTAGGACCACGCAACTTAATGCCGAACCCTAAAACAGGTACCGTTACCAACGATGTAGCTGCAGCAGTTACCGAAGTAAAAGGTGGTAAAATTGCATTTAAAGTAGATAAAGCTGGTATCATCCATGCTTCTATCGGTCGCGTAAGTTTCTCTCCAGAAAAATTAGCTCAAAACGGGCAAGAGTTCCTTAACGCCATCATCAAAGCAAAACCATCCACAGCAAAAGGTACTTACCTTAAAGGTCTTAGCATGGCAAGTTCCATGAGTCCCAGCATCGCATTGGACACAAAAGGGTTTGTTCATTAATATTGTTTGATGATCCCAGCAATAGTGCTAATAGCATCTTCCTTGCGTCGCACTCTTCAACAACAGTGCAAAGGGCATCAACAAAAACAACCGCAACAATTTTAAACACAGTCAAATAGAAATAAAATGACTAAAGAACAAAAAAACGAAGTAATTGAAGTATTGAAAGGCAAGTTCTCTCAATACGACAATTTCTACATTACAGATACTGAATCACTTACTGTAGGTCAAATAGGCAAACTACGCCGCGCTTGTTTCGACAAAAATGTTGAAATGAAAGTGGCCAAAAACACGCTGATCAAAAAAGCATTGGAAGCTATCGATGCAGAAAAATACTCAGGTGTTTACGATTCTTTACATCAGGTAACCGCATTAATGTTTTCTGAGAATCCTAAAGAACCGGCTGTAATCCTAAGCTCTTTTCGTAAAGATGCTAAAGTAGAAAGACCTGAATTGAAACTGGCTTTCATCAATGGTGAATTATATGTTGGCGACAACAATCTGAAAGCGTTAACGCAAATTAAAACCAAAAACGAGCTTATCGGCGATGTTATTGGTCTGTTGCTTTCTCCAATTCAGCGCGTTATTGGTGCTTTACAAAACAGGCCTGAAGGCGATGCGGCACCCGTTGTTGCGGAAGCAGCAGCCCCAGTGGTAGAAGTTGCCCCTGTAGCAGATGCAGCTCCCGAAGCTCCAGCAGCAGAAGCTCCAGCGGCAGAGTAATTTTCAAATTTAAAAAACCGGAAGCAACCCTTTTAGTTTTTGAATTATAATAAACAATTTTTTTAAAACCGCCGTCGGATTCCGATCCAAACAAAACGGAAAATGAAGACGGTAAAAATTAAAACAAAATGGCAGACGTAAAAACATTAGCAGAAAGTTTAGTAAACTTAACTGTAAAAGAAGTACAAGAATTAGCAGATTTCTTAAAATCTGAATACGGTATCGAACCAGCTGCTGCAGCAGTAGTAGTTTCTGGCGATGGTGGTGGTGCAGCCGCAGTTGAAGAAAAAACAGCTTTTGATGTAATCCTGAAAAGCGGTGGTGCATCTAAACTGAACGTTGTTAAAATCGTAAAAGACTTAACTGGTTTAGGTTTGAAAGAAGCTAAAGAATTAGTTGACGGTGCTCCAAAACCTATAAAAGAAGGTGTTTCTAAAGCTGAGGCTGAAGAAATTGCAGCTAAATTGAAAGAAGCTGGTGCCGATGTAGAAGTAGCTTAATCGCTTCCTGTACATTCAAAAGATATAACCCCCGATGTTTTTTACATCGGGGGTTTTTCGTGTGCATACCATA
>APMI01049232.1_pt1 | contig 12611 bp, 5 predicted proteins | sample 667938 | NCBI WGS metagenome assembly APMI01 (sample SAMN01084076, study PRJNA167559) | wastewater metagenome | biome: Wastewater | place: Denmark: Ejby Moelle, Odense | collected 2011-11-28 | reverse complement strand
AGCCGGGCAACTGCGTCTACAACGTGACTTCGTTGATGCGCTTCCACGGCGCGCTGGATGCCGGCGTGTTGCGTCGTTGCCTCGATGCCATCCTTGCTCGCCACGAGAGCCTGCGGACGGTGTTTCCCGTCGATGCGGAAGGTCCGTTCCAGCGCATCCTTCCGCCAACGCCGGTGCCGCTGGCCTGCCTGGACGTTTCGGATCGCGGTGATGCCGCCGCATGCGAGGCCGCGGCGTTCGCGCTGACGCGGGCGGATGCACAGGCGCCGTTCGATCTGGTGTCCGGTCCGGTCCTGCGCGTGACGCTGGTGAAATTGTCTGCCGAGGACCACCTGTTCTCGATCAGCGCGCACCATATCGCGGTCGACGGGTGGTCGCTCGGGGTCATCTTCGACGAACTTTCTTCGCTGTACCGTGCCTTCCTCGCCGGCGAACCCTCCCCGTTGCCGGAACTGCCGATCCAGTACGCCGACTACACGCTCTGGCAGCACGAGAAACTGGCCGGTGATGCGCTCGCGCAGCAACTGGAGTATTGGCGGTCACGTTTCCCGACCCCTCCTGCGGTTCTCGAATTGCCCGGTGATCGCCCGCGCCCGGCGGTCCAGAGCCATCGCGGGGCGATGCTCACCCGGACGCTGCCGCCCGATCTGCTGGCGGCGATGAAGCACTTCGGCCAGCAGGAAGGCGCGACGACCTTCATGGTGTTCCTCGCCGCTTGGAAGAGCCTGCTTGCGCGTTACTCCGGCCAGGATGACGTCGTGGTGGGCGTTGGCAATGCCAATCGCGGCAGACGCGAGACCGAACCGCTGGTCGGCTTCTTCGTCAACACGCTGCCGTTGCGTGCCGACCTGTCCGGCAATCCGGGATTCCGCGAACTGCTGGCACAGGTGAAGACGTCGACCCTCGACAGCTACGCCAACCAGGATCTGCCGATCGAGCGCCTGATCGAAAGTCTGAATGTCGAGCGCGATCTGAGCCACGCGCCGTTGTTCCAGACCATGTTGTTCTACCAGAACTTCCCGGTAGGCGAGAGCGATCTGCCGGGATTGCGGATGGTGCCGGTTGACCTGGCGGACGGACACTCGGGCACGGCGCGCGCGGATCTTACGGTCTTCGCGGCAGAGGACGAAGCCGGGTTGGTCCTGAGGCTCGAGTACGCGACCGATCTGTTCGATCGGGACTATGTCGAAGCGCTCGCCGGCCACCTCGAACAATTGCTGCGTTCCGCGCTCGGCGCACCCGAGACCCCCATCCGGGAACTCGACATGCTGCCGTCGCAGGAACGCAGCCGCTTGATGGTCGAGTGGAATGCCACTGCGGCGCCGATGCCCGCCGCGAAGACATTGCATGCGCTGTTCGTGGAGCAGGCGAAGCGTACGCCGGATGCGCTCGCGGTGGTGCAGGGCGATGCCGCGATGAGCTATGCGCTGCTCGATGCACAGGCCACGCGCATCGCCTCGGGCCTCCGCGCACAGGGGGTCGGTCCCGGGCAGATGGTCGGGCTGTACCTCGAACGCACGCCGCGGATGCTTGCGGCGATGCTTGGCGTGCTGAAGTCCGGTGCGGCGTACGTGCCGCTGGATCCCGGTTTCCCGGCGGAACGCATCGGCTTCATGCTGGAGGATGCGTCCGCACCGGTGGTGCTGACCGAACGCACGATCGCCGCCCAACTGCCGGCTGGCGCGCGCATGGCGCTGGATGTCGACGATCTGCTCGTGATGTCCGATGTCGCCGATGTCGCCGATGTCGACGGGGGCGCCGCCGCAGAGGATCCTGCCTACGTGATCTTCACGTCGGGCTCGACCGGTCGGCCCAAGGGTGTCCGCATCCCCCATCGCGCCGCCGTGAATTTCCTCGCGTCGATGGCGCGCGAACCGGGCCTGCGAGCCGATGATCGGTTGTGCGCCATCACGACGTTGTCTTTCGATATCGCATTGCTGGAACTGATGCTGCCGCTGACGGTGGGCGCACGGGTGGTGCTGGCCGATCGTGCTACGGCGGCCGATGGTCCGGCGCTGGCGGCGCTGCTCGAAGGTTCGGGCACGACGGTACTCCAGGCGACGCCTGCGACATGGCGCATGCTGCTGGAGAGCGGTTGGCGCGGACATCCCGGCTTGCGCATGCTGTGCGGTGGCGAAGCGCTGCCGCGGGAGTTGGCAGACCGCCTGCTCGCATGCGGCTCGGCGCTGTGGAATGTCTACGGGCCGACCGAAACCACCGTCTGGTCGACGCTGGAGCGCGTCGTTGCCGGCGACGGCCCGGTGGCGATCGGCCATCCCATCGCCAACACACAGGTCTACATCGTCGACAAGGCGATGCAGCTGGTGCCCGCGGGCCTGCCGGGCGAACTGCTCATCGGCGGGACCGGCGTCGCGCTGGATTACCTGGATCGTCCTGAACTCACCGCCGAGAAGTTCATCCGCGATCCCTTCGGGCTGCGCCCGGGGGGACGGCTGTACCGTACGGGCGATCTGGCGCGTTGGCGCCGCGACGGTCGCCTCGAAGCGCTTGGACGCATCGACCACCAGGTCAAGTTGCGCGGGTTCCGGATCGAGTTGGGTGAGATCGAGGCCGTGCTGCTGCAGGGCGAGGGGATCGCACAGAGCGTCGTGGTCTGCCGCGAAGACCGCCCCGGCGACAAGCGCCTGGTCGCGTACCTGGTGCCGGCATCCGCCGCTGACGATATCCCGGCATTGCGCAGCCGCCTGCGTGAACGACTGCCGGATTACATGCTGCCCTCGGCGTTCGTCGGCCTCGACCGGTTGCCGTTGACCCCGAACGGCAAGATCGACCGCCGCGCATTGCCCGTGCCCGAAGCCGAGGCGTTCGGGGCGGCAGACGAGACCGAGCCGCGCACCCCCGAGGAAGCGACGCTGGCGGCGCTGTGGGCCGAGATCCTGGGGCGCCCCCGGATCGGTATCCACGACAATTTCTTCCACCTCGGCGGCCATTCCCTGCTCGCGACGCAACTCGTGGCGCGCATGCAGGCTGCGTTCGGGGGCGACATCACGTTGCGCATGGTCTTCGAGGCGCCGACCGTGGCCGGCTTTGCCGAGCGGTTGCTGCAGCATCGGCTGCAAGAGCTCGCAATCGGCGACCTGGACGACATGCTGGGCGAGCTGGAAGGGTTGTCGGACGAAGACGTCCAGGCATTGTTGGCCAGTTGATCGACAGGATGGACCCGAGAACGCGCATGACTGCTTCGCAAGACCCGTCATCTGCCGATACCGCCTCGCTCGAAGCGCGGCTGGCGCGACTGACCCCCCAGCAGCGCGAGCTGCTGCGGCGCCGCACCTTGGCGCAACGCGCGTCGGGACACACCGAGGCGGACTTGCCCCGCGCCGAACCCTGGCAACGTCTGCCGCTGACGCCTGCGCAGCGGCAGATGTGGGTGTTCGAGCGCTTGCAGCCGGGCACCTCGACCTACCACGTCCACCACAACCACCGATTCGAAGGTCCGATCGACGTCGACGCCCTTGCCCGGGCCTGCGCCGCGGTCACTGCGCGCCACGATGCGCTGCGCATGGCCTTCTCCGAAACCGGCGGCACGCCGGCGCAAACGGTACGCGATGACGTGGTCGGGTCGCTGTCGGTGATCGATCTTTCGGCACTGCCGGCGGATGTTCGCGATACCGAGTGCACCCGGCGCGTGGCCGAGGAGGGCGCGCGACCGTTCGACCTCGCGCAGCCACCACTGATCCGCTACGTGCTGTTGAAGCAGGCCCCCGACTTGCATGTGCTGGTGATCGTCGCGCACCACATCGTCACCGATGCGTGGTCGCTGGGCGTGATCGAGCAGGACCTCGTCGCGTATTACGACGCTTTCGCGGCCGGCAGTGAGCCGGCGCCTGCACCTGCGCTGCGTTTTGCCGACCTCGTGCTGAGGCAGACCTTGCCCGCGCACGTGGCGCGCATCGATCGCCAGCTTGATGACTGGAGCGATGCGCTTGCAGGTGCCACCGGCCTGCTCGACCTGCCGGTCGATCGGCCTCGTGGCGCCCAGCCGTCGGCAGCCGGCGCCCGCCATGTCTGGCGAGCTGTGCGCGTTCCAGTCGCTCCTCGCACGCTGGTCGGGCGATGACGATGTCGTCGTCGGCTCGCCGATCAGCAATCGCGGTGAACCCGGCTTCGAAGCGGCGGTCGGCCTGTTCGTGAACACAGTGGCGATGCGGGCACGCATCGGCGACGACCCTGGCTTCCGCGAAGCCCTGCACCGGGCCAGGGACATCACATTGCGCGCGCTGGAGAATGCGGAAGCGCCGCTCGAACGCGTGATCGAGCGTGTCAGCCCCGAACGCGCGCCCGGCCGGACGCCCTTGTTCCAGACGATGTTCGTGTTGCAGCAGGGCGGCGGCGGGACCATGCGTCTCGGCGAGGCGCAGGCGACCTACCTGGATCCTGAAGTCGACACCGCGCGGTTCGAGTTGACGCTGTCGGTGTCCGACGACACCACCGCCTACACCGCACTGTTCGACTATGCCACCGACCTGTTCGATGCCGCGACCATCCAGCGGCTGGCGAAGCACTACGATGCCTTGCTGCGCGCAGCGATTGCCCAACCGGACTTGCCGCTGTCGCGGTTGCCGCTGATCGACGAAGCGGAACGCGCGGCATTGGTCAGGCTCGGTGATGGTGGGCCGGGACTCGGCTCCGCCGCCGACACGCTGCATGGCCTGTTCGCAAGCCAGGTCGCGCGCACGCCCGATGCTCCGGCGCTGGTCACGCCCGCGCGGACGTGGACCTACGCCGAGGTTGCACGCTGCGCGGCCGGACTCGCACAGGCGTTGCAGGCGCGTGGCGTCTCGCGTGGTGCGTGCGTGGCAGTGCTGGCCGATCGTTCGGCGGAAGCGGTGATCGGACTGCTCGGCATCCTCGCCGCGGGGGCTGCCTACCTGCCGCTGGACCCGGGCAGCCCGGACGAACGCCTGCATGAATTGCTCGCCGATTCCGGCGCACATGCGTTGGTCGCGCCGCCAGCACTGGCCGGCCGCGGTGCGGCGCTCGCCGGTGCATTGCCGCTGTTGGGCATCGAGGCCGAGGCGGATGCATTCCCCGTCGACACGGCGGATGCCGACGACGTGGCCTACCTGATCTATACCTCCGGCTCCACCGGCAAGCCCAAGGGCGTGAAGGTGCAGCATCGCGGCGCGGTGAATCTGGTGCAGGGTTTTCTCGCACGGCATCGATTCGAAGGCCAGCGCCTGCTGATGATCCCCCCGCTGATCTTCGATGCCTCGGTGGGCGACGTGTTTCCGGTGCTGGCCTGCGGATCGGCGCTGGTGCTGCATCCGGCACCGGCCGAACTCGGGTCGAACGAGCTCGAACGCTTCTGCACCGAACACGGCGTGACCGCGATCGATGCTCCGGCCACGCTGTGGCGTCGCTGGAGCGAAGGCTGGGCGCTGCGCAATGACGCCGCGCCGCTGCTGCCCGCGTTGAACCTGATGATGATCGGCGGCGAGAGCGTGCCGGTGGAACAGGTGCGCAGGTTCGCGGCGGTCACCGGTGGTCGCGTCACGCTCTGCAACCACTACGGTCCGACCGAGGCATCGGTCTGCGCGACGCTGTTGGCCACCGTCGATGGGCACGAAGTCCGCATGCTGGATCTCCCGATCGGCCGGCCGCTGCCGGGCGTGTGCGTCTACGTGGTCGATCGCCATCTGCAACTTGCACCGCTCGGTGTGGTCGGCGAACTGTGCATCGGCGGTGCCGGTGTTGCCGTCGGATACCACGATGCGCCGGCGCTCACGGCCGAACGGTTCCCTGCCGACCCCTTCGCCGGCGTCGCCGGTGCGAAGATGTACCGGACCGGCGACTTGGCGCGCTGGAACACGGATGGCACCCTCCAGTTCATCGGGCGCCGCGACCACCAGATCAAACTGCGCGGCTTTCGCATCGAACTCGGCGAAATCGAAGCCGCACTGGCAGCGCAGCCCGGCGTGCAGGTCTGCGCGGTGCAATTGCGCGAGGACCGCCCCAGTGATCGTCGGTTGGTGGCCTACGTCGTCGCCGAAGCCGGGATCGATGCCGCGGCATTGCGCGGCGGGTTGGCACGCCGCCTTCCCGACGCCATGCTGCCCTCGTCCTTCGTGTTCCTCGATGCGATGCCGGTGACGGCGAACGGCAAGATCGATCGACGTGCACTGCCGGCGCCTGCGGATCAGGCATCCGACGCCCGTACCGTGCGCGGGCCACGCACGCCGACCGAAGAAACCGTGTTGGCGGTCTGGCGCGACGTGCTGGGCAGGGAGCACCTCGGCATCGATGATGATTTCTTCGGTTCCGGCGGCGATTCGCTCTCGACGCTTCCTCTGGTCTCGAAGCTGCAGGCCGCGCTCGGGCTGGAAGTGCCGGTGGCGGCCGTGTTCGCGTCGCCGACGGTGGCGGGCCTGTCCGATGTCGTCGATCGACTGCGCGCCGGCATCGAAGAGCGTTTCGACATCGAGGCGGAGGTCGTGCTGCCGGAAGACATCGATGCCTCCCGTGCATCGCCGCCGCGTGCGGAACGTGGGGCACCACGTTCGGTGCTGCTGACCGGCGCCACCGGCTTCCTCGGTGCCTACCTGCTGCGCGACCTGATCGACCTGAGTGACGCGGAAGTCGTGTGCCTCGTGCGTGCCGCAGACGAAGACGAAGGCCTGCGCCGCATCCGCGCCAATCTCGAGCGCTACGGTCTGTGGCGCGAATCCGATGCAGCGCGAATCGCGCCGCTACCGGGCAATCTCGCCTCGCCACGGCTGGGCCAGACCGAAGCCGGCTTCGATGCGCTCGCGCATCGCGTGGACGCCATCGTGCACAACGGCGGAGAGGTGAACTTCCTCGCCCCCTATGCGCGCCTCGAGCCTGCCAACGTCGGCGGTACCCGCGATGTGCTGCGGTTGGCGACGTCGGGGCATCTGAAGCCGGTGCAGTTGGTGTCCACGCTCGGCGTCTACGTCACGCCGCTGCATGCCGGGGTGCGGGTCACGGAAGGGCACGTACCTCCGGATGGTCCCGGCCAGGAAGGCGGCTACAACCAGAGCAAATGGGTGGCCGAACAGCTCGGCCTGCTGGCGCGCACGCGAGGTGTCCCGGTTGCGATCCACCGCCCGGCCCGCGTCACCGGGGATGCCACCAGCGGCGCGGGGAACGTCGACGATTATTTCTCGTCGTGGGTGCGTGGTTGCGCGCAACTCGGGCTGGCACCGCGGTTGCCCGGCGATCGCTTCGACATGACGCCGGTCGATTACGTGGCGCGGACGATCGTGCGCTGTGTCTTGGGCGAGAGTGATGCGAATGCCCAGTTCCACTACTACAACCCCCGCACGCTCGCGATCGAGGATGTCGTCGAGACGATCCGCGATCTCGTCGGGCCGATCGAGGAAGTCGAGTACACGGCATGGCGGCGCGCCCTGGGCGATGCGTTGGCAGCCGGGCGGGACAATGCCCTGAAGCCCTTCGCCAGCCTGTTCCCGGCAACCTCCGACGGCGATGCGCCCGCGATGCCTGACTTCGACTGCGGTGCAACGGAGGCGTTCGCCGCGCGCCGGGGCGCTGTCTGTCCGCCCGCCGACCGTGCGTTGTTCGAGCGTTACGTGCATTTCCTGCAGGCATGCCATGCGTTGCCGGTACGCGGGGAATCCGTCGCGTGAGTGCATCGGTGCCCGCATCCGCCGTCGGCCGGTTCACCGGCCTGCGCGATTTCCTGTTGATCTGGTTCGGCCAGCTTGTCTCGGGCGTGGGCTCGCGCCTGACCAGCTTCGCGCTTGGCGTCTGGGTGTACCAGACCACCCACTCGGCCACGAAATTCGCGATGGTCTTCGTGGCCATGGCCATCCCGGCATTGCTGCTGTCGCCATTCGCGGGTGCCTTGGTGGACCGCTGGGACCGGCGACGGGTGATGATGGTCTGCGAACTGGTCTCGGCCGGCGTGATCGCCGTGCTGGCATTGCTCGCGGCCAATGGCCAGCTTTCGATGCCGCTGATCTATCTGGGCGTGGGGCTGTCGGCGATCACCAACACGTTCCTGCAGCCCGCCTATGCGGCCAGCGTGCCATTGCTGGCCGATCGCACCCAATTGGTACGTCTCAATGGTCTGATCCAGACCGGGCAGGGCGTGTCGCTGGTGGGCGGGCCGGCGTTGGCCGGTGTGCTGATGTCGTTCAACGGCCTGGGGGGCGTGCTCGCGGTCGACGCCGCCAGTTTCGCGGTCGGCGCCTTTTGCATCGCGCTGGCGCGGATCCCGCGGCCTCGCCGCGAGGACGATGGTGCGCCGGACCTGTTGCGCGAGGCCCGTGATGGTTGGCGCTACATCGCGGAGCGCAAGGGGCTGCTGGGCTTGCTGGTGATCGGTACGAGCAGCAGTTTCCTGTTCGCCATCGCCAGTGTCGCGATCACGCCGCTGGTGCTCGATGCGGTGAATCAGGATCAAGGGATGCTTGGCCTGCAGATGTCGCTGGCGTGCAGCGGCCTGCTGCTGGGCGGCGTGATGGTCACCGCCTGGGGCGGGACGAAGCGCAAGATCGACGGGCTGCTGGGCTTTTCGTTCCTCGGCGGACTGGCACTCTTCGCGCACGGCTTTGCGCCTTCGTTCGCGCTGTACGTGGTCGCCGGCTTCGCGATGTTCCTCACCATACCGCCGGCCCAGTCGGCCGCCTATGCGTTGTGGCAGACCAAGGTGCCGTCGCAGCTGATGGGACGCTGCATGGCGATCGTGCGCATGAGCAGCGAGGCGGCGATGCCGCTGGGTTACTTGCTGGCGGGGCCGCTGGCGGAATACGTGTTCGAGCCGGCCTTGCGGCCCGGCGGTGCGCTGGCCCAGACCGTCGGCCGGGTGATCGGTGTCGGCGAGCACCGCGGCCTTGGCCTGATGTTCATGGTGCTGGGCCTGGCGTTGTCGGTCGTGGCGGCCGCTGGCTACGCGTCACAGCGCGTCAGGCGCATCGAGCGTGAATTGCCGGATGTGGAGTCTCCGGTGGAAGCGTGACACCTCCCGCCGCGGTCGCGGCGGAGGTCGTGGTGACCGAGATGCGGACACGGCAGTGCGCAGTGCACATCCGGGGCCGGTTCGCGGTGTGCGGGCGGTGAGGAGGGATCCGCGGGAATGCTGGACGCGCGGATGCGGGACGTATGCGGGTGCGGCATCGCATGCGACGTGGGGGCGGCCTCCGTCGTGCGGTCGCCGGCATTCCATGGGCAGACACAGGAATTTATCCATGAACACAAGTGATTCATCCGCGGCAGTCCGCAAGAAAGCCACCGACGGCGGTTGCCCGCATGCGGCAGAACCCGAGGACAGTGGCTTCGTGCTGCGTCGTGCTTCCGAAGTGGAAGCCATGAATGCACCCGATTCGGCGCTTGTCGCGTCCGTCGCGTGGGTGCGGAGCTTCCTCGCGCGGCCACACCCCGATGTCGGCCGGGCGGGGCCGGTGTGTCCCTTCACGCCGGTGGCGCTGGAGCTGGACACGATCTGGCTGATCGAGATCCCGGACACGAGTCCGGATCCGGAACGCATCCAGGACATCATCGACCAGTGCCGGCAGCAGTTCCTGGAGACCGAGCCGCGGGAATACCCGATGGCGATCAACAAGGTCTTCATGGCCGTGTTCACCGGACTGGACGAAACCGCCGCACCGCTGATCGATGCGATGCAGGCGAGGCTCAAGCCATCGTTCGTCGATGTCGGCCTGATGCTGGGGGAATTCCACGCCAGCAATGACACGCCGGGCCTCCGCAATCCCGATTTCCGTCCGCTGCGGAGCCCGATCCCGATGCTGGTGATGCGGCACATGGTGGAGTCGGACCTGCCGTTCCTCCGGCGCGAGCTCGATGCACCGCGAGTGCGGGTTGCGTACCTGCGGTCCTACCTGCGCCGACTGGGTGCGACCATCCGGCGGAATTACTTCGATCAGGCCGTCGATGCGCTGGTACAGGCCGAGATCGAAATCCGCGCGGAGTCCGCGCGATGAGTGCGGGACTGCATGCGAAGGGGGCGGCCATCGAGGGCGAAGCCCGTCGCATGGCGATCATCGGCGGAGGCCTGGCAGGTTCGCTGCTGGCGCTTGCATTGGCAGAGCGCGGTCATCACGTGGATGTCTACGAGCGACGCAGCGATCCGCGTACCGAAGGTGCGGAAGGGGGACGTTCGATCAACCTCGGGCTGTCGAAGCGGGGGATCCAGGCATTGACCGAAGTCGGGTTGATCGATGTGGTGATGCCGCTGACCGTGGTGATGCGCGGCCGGGTGATCCATGCGCCCGATGGCACCACCCGCTTCCAACCCTACGGCAAGAGCCGTGGCGAAGTGCTCTATTCGATCGACCGAAGTGAACTCATCCGCTTGTTGCTTGATCGTGCCGAAGCGCATCCGCACGTCACCCTGCACTTCGAACACCGCCTCACGAGCATCGACAAGGACGCGCGCGAACTGCATGTCGAGTATGCCGGCGGCCATTCGGTCGTGCGACCGGAGTGGGTGATCTGCGCCGACGGCGCGTTCTCCCGCGGTCGGCCGGAGATGCAGCGCGGCCTGCGCGCGGACTATCACCAGGAATACCTGGAGTGGGGTTACAAGGAACTGACGCTGGAGGCAGGTGCCGACGGCAAGTCGGTGATCGACCAGACCGCGTTGCATGTCTGGCCGCGGTCACACGGGTTGTTCGTCTCCCATCCCAATCGCGATGGCTCGCATACGCTGACCTTGTTCCTCCCGCACGACGGCCCGGACAGTTTCGAGACGACCAGGACGCCGGACCAGATCAAGGCGTTGTTCCAGAAATACTTCCCTGATCTGCTGCCGATGCTGCCGGGTCTGGTCGAGCAGTGGTCGGCTCGCCCGGTCGGTGCGCTGCTGACGACGAAGACCGCCCCCTGGCACTTCCGTGACTGGATGGTGATCGTCGGCGATGCCGCCCACGCGGTCTATCCCTTCTATGGGCAGGGCATGAATTCGGCGTTCGAGGATTGCTCCGCGCTGCTTTCGAAGCTGAAGGCAAGGCCGGATGATCGCGCTGCCGCCTTTGCCGCCTATGAGCAGGCCCGTCGCCCCCACACCGACGTGCTGATGGAATTGTCGAAGTCGAATTTCGTGGAACTGCGGCAGAAGGTCGGTTCTCCGTGGTTCCTGCTGCGCAAGCGGCTCGACGTGTTCCTCAACCGGCTGATGCCGCGGACGTGGTTGCCGATCTACACGATGGTGTCGCACACCACGATGCCCTACGGCGAAGCCTTGGCGCGCGCACGCCGGCAGGACCGCATGCTCGGCGCATTGGCGGTGGCGGGTGTGCTGGCGCTCGGCACCGGGGCATGGTGGGCGTTGCACGCCTGAGTGATCGCCGGCCGCGAGCGTAAGCCTCGCGGCCTCTGACGTTGTCGGCGCTCCCACACCGGAATCACGCAGTGTCGGCGCAAAAAAAGGCCCCTCCGATCCGGAGGGGCCCGTCCACTTCCTTGCGGTGCATGTGCGCGGGGGATGTCACCCGAAAGATCAGAGGCTTCCGTTGCCGCCGAACTTCCAGGTGAAATCGAGGTACACGGTGCGGCCGATCGAGTCGAACCACGACACGTCGTAGTAGGGATACGCGGTGTAGGTGCGGTCCTTCGGCGGCATCTTGTCGAACACGTTGTCCACGGCCAGACCGACGCGCATCGCGTCGTTGATGCGGTAGCCGGCGGTGAGGTTCCAGCGCCAGGTCGCACCGATCCACGCACTGTTGCCGTCGGCCGGGTCGTAGACCTGATCGTAGGAATCCGAGGTCGGCAGCTTGCCCAGGCGCGTGCCATGGACGCCGGCGGACCACTGCGCACGGGTCCAGGCGACCGACAGGCTGCTCTTGGTGCGCGGGATGTCGAAGCCGCTGTTGACCGCCAGTTCGTTCTCGACCGGGTCGCCGCTGTAGCGCTGGAAGTCGTGGCTGCGGACCCAGCTGTGGTCGAGGCCGAAGCGGAAGTCGCCGGCCGAGGTCTCGATCTTGTAGTGGGCGCTCAGATCGACGCCGCTGGTGTTCTCGCGGGCGACGTTGATCGGGTTGACGTAGATGCCGTACAGGTTGCCGTTGACGCGGGTGATGCGGCCGAGCGCGTCGACGCAGGTCGGCGAAGCCGGATCCAGCGAGCCGAGGCGGCAGCTGGCCTCGTTGCGCAGGATCTCGTTGACGCTCATGTCCTGCACCTGGTCGCGCATGCGGATGTCGAAGTAGTCCAGCGACACGTCGAACGCGGGCGAGGGCGACCATACCAGGCCGGCCGTCCACGACGTGCTGGTTTCCGGATCGAGCTTGCGGTTGCCCTGGCGGGTGCGGATCAGGTGTTCGTCGTAGTCCGAGCAGTCGGTCGCACCCGGGTCGTCGCTGAGGCAGGTGTAGTAGTCGGTACCCGAGGTCTCGTCATTGCCGACGCCGGCGTAGACGTAATGCAGGTCGGCGGCACGGAACGCGGTGCCGTACGAGCCGCGCACCAGCAGCGACTCGACCGGGCGCCACTCCAGGCCGGTGCTCCAGGTCAGCTTGCCGACGCTGTGGCCGGAATAGCGGTACTGGTCGTAGCGGGCCGCGAGGCTGGCGTTCACCGTCTCGTGCAGCGGCGCGCGCAGTTCGCCCGCCAGCGCCCAGCGGTTGCGGCTGCCATGGCCGGCG
>APMI01035991.1_pt1 | contig 12611 bp, 11 predicted proteins | sample 667938 | NCBI WGS metagenome assembly APMI01 (sample SAMN01084076, study PRJNA167559) | wastewater metagenome | biome: Wastewater | place: Denmark: Ejby Moelle, Odense | collected 2011-11-28 | reverse complement strand
CGTTACTATGATCTGCCGTACATAAACACCCTCTAGTGCGGGCTTTTTGCCCTCGTAGGCTTTTGCCAGCGAGTCGTTGACCCGGTGCAGGGAGTCTGCCGTAGTTTCGGGAAATTGGGTAATTCTCAGTTCCGGGTTCAGTACCACCAGCGACTTGCACTTCAGTTGCTTATCGGCAGCCATCTCCGCCCAGGAGATGCCCTTAACCTGTATCACAGGTATGTTCGCTGTGTAGAATACATGCGGGCTGCGCCCCTCCATCCTTAGGCGGGCCAACTGGGTGGTATCCAGCCATACTTTTACGCCCGTTACAGTGACCCGGCGGGTGAAGATGTTAATATTCACCTCCGCTACTGATATCTTATATAAACTATCTGTTCCCTTTGCCACCCATACGGGTATCTGTTTCTTTAGTATAGCCTTATAGTGCTGCGAGAACCAAAGGCCAAAGCCTGTAAGAGCCAACAGTATAATGAGCAGTACAATGCCCCCAATATGAAGATGCTTCCGCTTCGGTTTGATCATTGTACCATAGTTTGTAAAATCGTGCCAGATAAAGATATTAATAATTTACGCCAAATAATTTAGTTGTTAGGGGAATTAAGCCAATCCACTAAATCACGTTATCTTGCAGGCGTTTTCAAATCATTATTATGTACCGTACACATACATGTGGCGAATTGCGAATAACCCATGCCGGGACCGAGGTAACACTTGCCGGCTGGGTGCAGACCGTGCGCAAATTCGGCAGTATTACTTTTATTGATCTGCGTGACAGATATGGGATCACCCAATTGCTTTTTAACGAATCGCTGAATGCAAGGCTGGATGAAACACCGCTGGGCAGGGAATACGTGATACAGGTGAAAGGCAAAGTGCTGGAGCGCAGCAATAAGAACACTAAGATACCAACAGGCGAGGTAGAGATAGAGGTGAATGAGTTTGCCATTATGAACATTGCGAACACACCACCCTTCACTATTGAAGAAGATACCGATGGGGGAGAAGACCTGAGGATGAAATTTCGCTACCTGGACCTGCGCAGGCCTGTGTTGAAGCGCAATATGGAGCTGCGCTATAAGGTGAACCGCTCTGTGCGTAACTACCTTGACGGACAGGGTTTCTGGGATATAGAAACGCCATTCCTGATAAAATCTACACCTGAGGGTGCCCGCGACTTTGTGGTGCCATCAAGGATGAACGGTGGGCAGTTCTATGCTTTGCCGCAGAGCCCGCAGACCTTTAAGCAATTGCTGATGGTGAGTGGTTACGACCGCTACTACCAGATAGTGAAGTGTTTCCGTGATGAGGACCTGAGGGCTGACCGCCAACCGGAGTTCACACAGATAGACTGCGAGATGAGCTTCGTGGAGCAGGAAGACATCTTGAACATCTTTGAAGGCCTGTTCAAGCATGTGTTCCATGACGTAAAGGGCATAGATATCAGCTATGACTTCCCGCGTATCACATGGGAAGATGCTATGTGGAACTACGGTAATGATAAGCCCGATATACGCTTTGAGATGAAGTTGCAGAACCTGAAGGTGAGCGGCAAAGCACATGCGGAGGTATTGAACGGGATCGATTTCAAAGTATTCAACGATGCAGATAGCATACTGGCCGTGGTGGTGCCCGGTGCAAGTGAATACACACGCAAGCAACTGGATGAACTGACGGAATGGGTGAAACGCCCGCAGATAGGGATGAGTGGGGTAGTGAATGTGAAATGCAATGCTGATGGCACGTACAAGAGCAGCGTAGATAAGTTCTTCAGCGAGGAAAAGCTAAAGGAACTGGCTGGCTTCTGCGGTGCAAAGAGTGGTGACCTGATACTGATAGTAGCAGGTGCCGAGGCACTGACACGTAAAGCAGCGAGCGAACTACGCCTGGAGATGGGTAACCGTTTAAACCTGCGCGATCCTGATAATTACAAGCCGATATGGGTTATAGATTTTCCTTTGTTCGAATATGATGAAGAACACAATAGCTGGGCTGCAAGGCATCATCCGTTCACATCGCCCAAGCCGGAACAAATAGCGCTGATGGATACACCTGAACGCTATGGTGAGATAAAGGCGAATGCTTATGACATGGTGCTTAACGGTACCGAAATAGGCGGTGGTTCCATCCGTATCTTCCAAAGGGACTTACAGGAAAAGATGTTCGCTGCACTTGGGCTGAGTAAAGAAGAGGCGCAGGAAAAATTCGGATTTCTTTTGGGCGCTTTTGAATATGGCGCGCCACCGCATGGCGGTTTGGCATTTGGTTTCGACAGGCTGGTAGCGCTGCTGGGCGGCCAGGAAACAATACGTGATTTCATTGCATTCCCTAAGAATAATTCAGGCAGGGATGTGATGCTGGATGCGCCTTCAGCAATTGATGACAAGCAATTGACAGAATTGAATTTGAAAGTGACCTTATAGTATAGGGACTAAAACCTGATAGCAGTTTTGATCTTGTCCCCGGCCTAATGGCCCGGGACATTTGTTTTATATCCTGCATCGTTTGTTCGATGCCTTCAGCATCGCATGGTATCGGTTTGTATTGCTATAAACGTTTGATCCCTTTGGCATCACAATGTGGGGTTTTACAGGTCGATGCCTAAGCCGAAAACTATGCGACCATTATTACTTAGATCGATAGTTGGTGTCCAGTGATAGTAATAGCCGATATTCAGCGTGATGTAATAAAGATTGAGGTACTTGAGGCGAATGATATTGTTCAACGTTATCCCTGTTTCGTTATATACATCATCCGGCACTAAGAAGGCTACGTCCCTATGTGCCTCGGGATGCGCCATGCTGCCGTATAGCATGTTGTAGCCAAGGCTTATGTATGGATTGGATCCGAGGCTACTGTTCGCAATTTGGAGCTTATACAAATGCCAGTCGAAGTCGTGGCGCCATACAAAAGTGACGAACTGATCGCTATAGTAGTCGTATGGATACATGGTAAGCAATCCGCCGAAGGCATAGAGTGCGGCGGTCTTGCCATACCTGAAACCATTGCCTGCAAATAATTTACTGAGGGGTAGTGGTTTATCGCTCCAGGATTTTCCTGCCTCTATTAAGAAATGCTCAAAACCTACGCGGTTGACATGCTTGTGCCACTGTACCGCTGTCACCGCCTGTGTATATCTCGTTTGCTGCCGGCCATGGTCCAGCATGCCTGTTGTTATCTTGCCATACCATATAGGATACTTAGTGCCCGTTTTATAATAAGTCCCAAAAGCGGGAGCACTGCGTTCCGCATAAGCATAGCGCAGGTTCAGGCTGGCTTCTTTAGCTGTAAATTGGCTGTAGTTGCTATTCCCGGAATTGAAGAAGTAACTGTATTTGGGTGTTATTTGCTCCTGCTTAGCTTCGAGTTCCGCTGTCCAGTAGCCGAAACGTTTTTTTACGGTACCGCTGTAGGAAACGATATTGTCTACCCTCGTCATCAGGTACATTTTCAGGTAGTTCCTGTCCAGCTCGCGGTTGAGGCTTACACGGCCGGGATCGCGGAGATCGTTGCTGTAGGCGAAGCGAAATACAAATTCCTTATACCGATCGGCATATATCTCAGCGAAGCCACCGTACTTCCATTCTTTATCGCCAAAACCATAGCCAAACCAACCGCCCAATGAAAGCCATTTAACGATCTTTTCATTGGTCTGCAAACCGAGGCCCAATCGTGTCTTCTCGTACTTGTTGTAACTATACAGCCGGCTAAGGCTGAGATCAACAGGGCCAACAGGCACTTTGCCTTCAGGTAGTTTACTGATAAGGTGCAGGTACTTATCGATATTGGCAGCAGTGACGAGGCTGTCCATATACACGTAGGTGCGCTGCTCTTTATTGTCCAGCGGTATTGGCCGCATGGCATTCCATTTTGCATCGCTTAGCCCGTCTGCATCAGGCTCCAGCTTTACGGTATGTACTTTGTCGAAGCGGAATTTTTTGTCCTCATCATAGCTCACCGAATCAATATTGCTATTGCCTTTCATTATTATTGTGTATACATCACTGTCGCTTTTCAATTGATAGCTCAGTATGTAATTCAACTCATGGGGAAACCACTTGCCGCCGGTTTTCTTATACTGCTGCTCCATACGTATGGAGCGCTTCAATTGCTTGTCGTATACGTTTGCCAATAAATAAGCTATAGCATAGCCATCGGAATTGATGTACACCCGGCCTCTCAATTCATCATAACCTTTTTGCGGGCGGAAGCTAAGTATCCACAGGGTATCGTCTCCCTGCAAGATCTCGTCCTCGAGGTTAAAATCATAGTGGCTGAAGAAGCCGCGGCTTACGGGGTTATGATAATCTTTGCCATTAAGCCTCAGGTAGTCGTTGTAGGAATGGAAGGGCAACATATCTGTGACCATACCGGTGAACATTGATTTCTTAAAGCCGGAGAAGCGGCTGCCGCTTACTTCTTCCTGCAGGTGCTGTGGTTTTTTCCAGGTGCGAACGCTGTAAGTTTCTGACATCAGCAGGTGCTGGCTTTCGATCATTGCTTTTATCTCTTTTACATCGGCACTGGTATCGCGCTGCAATACAGAATCGGGGAGGGAGACATCGGCCGCCATTTTGTAGTATACATGGCACCTGTACCAGTCGTACTTGTCGGGGTTATTCTTATCCCTGTTAGCTATGGCAGTATTCAGGATACGGCGCATTTTGTCGTAGGGTGGTTTTATCACTACCTCCTTTAAGCTGCCCTGTGCAAGATCGAGGTATACCGTTATCTCATTCTCCTGCAAGGGCAGGGATATTTTCTTAGGCTCATAGCCCAGGTAGGATACCTCCAGGTATTTCGCTTTGCCGGCGTTTTTAAGGTCGAATTTCCCGTTGAGGTTGGATATGGTACCTTGCCCCGTGCCGCCAAATTTTATGGTTGCAAATGGGAGTACCTGCTTTGTTGCAGCATCGACCACTATGCCTGTGAAGCTACCCTGTGCATATAAGAAGGAAGTGGACGCTATGATCGCCAGCGTAGTAAGTAAAAGCCTGTAATAGTGACAGTTTGTGGGCATATGATTGCAACGAGTATATAAAGCCATAGATGTCCGGGCGACTAAGTTCATTAATCAGGCCGGAAAATTATTTATTTTAAGTGTTTTTAAGTAATCCGATCAACAGGGAGGTATGTCGCGGCTATTTAAGAACGGATATCTTTAAATAATATTTTGTATTATTGCTGTGCTTATTATCTTTATACTGCGTAAAATCACATTCATGAGAAAAGTTTTCCTGGCAGGTATGCTCTTTGCAGGCTTAAGTACTTTATTTATTTCCTGTAATAATGGCGACTACAATGCTGACCCTGCAAGAAACACCGACATATTTAATCCCTTAAACCCCGAAACGGGCGTTACTGTGCCACTGGGCAGGGTGCAAGCTGAGCTCAATGGCTCTATGCGTGTATTTGACGGCACCGCGGGTTGGACGGACTCAGTGGCGGCTAGTGCAACGTTCTCGGGTAATAAGTATGACAATATACATACCACCGAGTTTTTGGGCGGTACATTAAGTCCTTATGGAAATGCCGGTAACTATAATGTATCTGATAGCACAGACAATGATATTTTCTATGGCGTAATGGACACCGGTACCCACGTTGTATATAGCTTATACCAGGGGAAAATGGCCTCTGGCGGCAGTGGCCCGGGCAGCATAAATTTAAAAGGTAATGAGAGTGGCCGTCTTCGCGGCACCTTTACGGCTACCTTGCACAAAGTGCTTCCGGTTTTTGATTATGGCGATGTGATGCAAATAACCAACGGCGAGTTTTACGTAAAAAAATACTAGAGAAGAACTTATTATATTTATAAAGCCCCCGATAAGGGGGCTTATCATTTTAACTATCTTACTAAGGATACTTCCCCTTTGGTAACGTACAGTTGTGATTGTCCTTCGACCTTATAACGCAGGTACCAAAAATATGTGCCCTGTTCTACTTCTTTACCATTATATCTTCCGTTCCACCCGGTACCATTTTGCTGAGCGTGAAACAGCCTTTCGCCCCAGCGGTCATATATCGAGAGTTCGACCAGGGCTATATTCGGGTTATCAGTGATCAGCCGGAAGTAATCGTTTTTACCATCCCCGTTCGGTGAAAAAACGGAGGGCAGCCATGCATCTGCGGGAATGCCGGTTGCCGTTACCTGATAATGACATTCTTCGCGACAGGTGGCATTGTGTAAGACACAGGTATAATTTGCCCGCCAGTCCACAGCTTGTACCGTTAAGGGGTTGCAGCCTGTACAAATAAGGCTATCGTTTTTATACCACTCTGTTTTTTGGGCGGGATAACAGGCAGGAAGCTGCACAAAAGAACGGTACGATGCCGTGATGACCGTATCTATGAAACGGGGGATGGGGGCGCGCAGAATGTGAAGTAACGTATCATAACTTAGTGTGCTGAAGGCGTTGGCAGCGATGAGATGTATTGTGTAATCACCCGGTGAAATATAGCAGATGTCGGGTGGATTGGGGCCTGAAAATGAATCGGGCGTGCCGCCGGGGAAACTCCATTGAAAGGAAGTAATATTACTGGCAGAGTCGACAGAGAAATGGATGCAATGGTTCTCGCAAATTGTATCGGTGTTAACTGCTATGCCGGCACTGCCAGGCATGCATCCACGGATGTCAATCGTATCGCTATATATACCACACATTGTTGGTGCACTTACCCAATATTTACCCGGACTATCGGCAATAAAGTTCCTTCCTGTTGCTGCAGTACCGCCCCAAGTATAATTTTGAAACAAGGGACTTGCTGTAATGGTGAAAGGAAATGACTGTTCGCATAAGACGGTGTCAGGTGGCAGCAGGGGAGTGCTCAGGGGGGGGTAAATTGTCACCTGTGCGGTATCAGCAACCGTACAACTTCCATTTGTTATTGTTACGTAGTATTTGCCTGTTTCGGTTGCTGTATAGATAGCTGCAGTATCACCATCCTGCCACTGGTACTGATAATTGCCATTCAGTGCCGGGTTAAGGGAAACCAACTGACCATTGCAAACTGCCGTATCGTGCATATCAACACTGAAGTCTTTGAATGTTACTGCGAAGGTATCTGTTTTTATCCCGCAAGGCATGGTGGTGGTCAGCCAGTAAATACTATCATTATTGGAGTATATGAAGGAATCAACCGAGCCGTTGTTCCACAGATAAGAAGTTGCGCCCGGCTGTGCCTTGATGATATAAGGCTTGCTGCAGGCTATTATATTGTGCTTTAAGTTGTTGTTTGTTTGCACTATCGCGTTGGGAAATCCGCTTATCATCCTGCCGGGCGATAAGTGTATGGCATCTGGTATCAATCCGCAAAAAGGTGCATCCAGATTCGGGCGAGGGATGATACCCAGGCTTGTGTCGGAAGAACGGAAATAGAGTTTACCATCCGGGCCGCATTTTATGTCAGTCACATTGCCCGGCATACCCGCAGTCATGGGTGCTGAAGTTGTGGGTAGCGAGGGGTTGCTGATGTCCGATTGATAGATATACAATATTGAATTGGGGAGGGTTGAGTTGATATATAGCTTATTGTCATCCGGGGAGAATGCCAGGCCATAGAGCTGATCGACTATGGGTGTTTGCTTCCCTTTAAGAACAAGCCTTGCATTTGATACAATACCTGTGTTGATGTCAAAATCAAATAATTGTACCGAATTTGTTCCTGCCATCCATACGCCCACATTCCCTGCAAGGCATGCGATCATTTTGCCGTTATTGCTTGCTTTTATCATGCCAATGCTATACTCGGCCGGCAGACCTGCGGTTGACACTACAGGCGCGCTTATGCCTGATGATGTGATATGAAAGGCGTGAAATTCGGGTTTGCCATGCTGGTGTGATATCAGCCATCGGTCGCATGTACCACTGCCTGCCCCTGTCAACATTTCGGCAACGGAGGAGTCAATAATCACGTTGCGGACAACAAGATCTCCCAAGCCACCGTCTAAGCTCATGTCCACTATGCTGTATCTTAAATAGAGATCTGGCAGGTTTTCGTTTTGAGTGGTCACGAATATATAGTAGCGCTTACTATTAGCCAGGTCTTTTATTATTAATGGTCCCTGTGCTGCAGAACTGTTCTCATCGCCTGAAAGACCGCCACCTAAAGGCATTTGTACATGGTTCTTATTCCAGACCCTGGCACCGTTCGTATAAAAAAGCAGGTTGCCATTAGCATCAGCTATTGAAGCGGTACCTTCCAATGAAGTAATACTGGTATTGACAACGGTAGGTGAAACAGTATTAAAGTTGAGACCGGCCTGGTAACCAAAAGCCCAGAAATTACCCTCTTTCTGCGCCCATGCCTTGGTTGAGAAAAGTATAATAAGTCCTAAAACAGATAAAAATTGTCCTGTTTTGAAATAAGCCATGCTATCGATATTTTGCCGTTCTTAATAGTAAGACGTATCGAATGCGGTGGAAGATTGCCCTGGAAAGAGAATTTACAGTTTTATTACAATCCAGGAAAAGATGCGGGCTTCGTCTACATTGGAGCTCCGATATATAACCAATGCTTTACTTTATTGAGTGAGCAGGAATCGACCACATAGTCGGGTGGCATTGCCTGAGCATACCGGCTGTGCAGCATGCAATGATATAGCTCTGACCCATAGATTCCATCGCCCAGGAAGCCATTGTGAAGGTATTGCCTTAAGATGCTGGTATCTTCCAGGTTCAGGCCATCGTCGGCTACAACAGCGGTACCATGGCAAGAGTAACAATTGCTGCTGAATATGGGCTGTATATCTTGCTTGTAGGTAATATTTATAGTATCGCAGATGTAAGCGGGCTGTGGGGCAGGCAACACAATATGCTGCGCTTTGTGTGTACAGCCCATGAATATCAAAGCAAGAATAAATAAGCGTTGGAGGTTCACAGTATGAAATTCGGCAGCCGATATTAATTCAAGATTAAATTTTATGGGGCAGAAACAAAAATGGCTGCTTATAGCAGCCATTTTTTGAAATATAGTATTAAAAAATTAAGCATTAGTCTCTTCAGTAGCTTCTGCTGCAGGAGCATCGGTATTTTCAGTAGCCTCTGTTGCAGGTGCATCAGCAATAGGAGCTTCAGCAACGGGTGCAGGTGCAGCGGCAACAGGCACAGCAGCTTTAGGGGCAGCAGCACGGCGGCTACGACGTGTTTTCTTAGCAGCAGTGTCTTTAGCTTCCTTACCGTAGATCTCGTTGAAGTCAACCAGCTCTATCATAGCCATATCGGCAGCATCGCCCACTCGACGTGGCAGCTTTATGATACGAGTATAACCACCGGGGCGGTTAGCTACTTTATCACCTATAACACCAAATAATTCTTTTATTGCCTCTTTATCCTGCAGGTAGCTGAATACAACACGGCGGTTGTTCATACTGTCATCTTTGGAGCGCGTGATAAGCGGCTCTGCATAGATGCGCAGTGACTTAGCTTTAGCAAGTGTAGTAGTAATACGCTTATACTGTATAAGCTGGCAGGCAAGGTTTGATAATAATGCTCTGCGATGTGAGGCTGTACGGCCTAAATTTTTGATCTTGTCTCCGTGACGCATGACGTTTGTGTTTTATTCCCCCATACCGTGTCAGGAATTATGAGGTACATTATAATTCAAAATTTAAAATTCAAAATTCAAAAGCTTTTTTGACTTTTGAATTTTGAATTTTTACTTAATTAGTCTTCGCTCCTGTGGAACTTGCTGATGTCCATGCCGAAGTGTAAACCACGTTCGCCAAGTACCTGCTCGATCTCAGATAATGATTTTTGTCCGAAATTGCGGAATTTCATCAGCTCTTCCTGTGTGTACTGTACCAGTTCGCTCAGAGAATTGATCTTGGCAGCTTTCAGGCAATTGAATGCACGTACGGAAAGTTCCAGGTCTTCGAGCGGGGTATTCAATACTTTGCGCAGTTGCAGCGTTTCTTCGTCTACCACTGCTTCTTTTTCTTCACGTTTAGTATCCAGCGATATGTTCTCATCTGTGATGATCATCAGGTGCTGGATGAGTATGCGCGATGCTTCTTTTACGGCTTCTTCGGGATGTATGGTACCATCGGTAGATACTTCCATTATCAGCTTTTCAAAGTCGGTGCGCTGCTCAACGCGGGTATTTTCGATGCTGTATTTTACGTTTTTGATCGGTGTGTAGATAGAATCGATCGCTATCATACCTACGGGACCATCTTTAGGACGGTTTTCCTCTGCAGGAACGTAACCGCGGCCTTTGCCTATGTGCAGTTCGATATGGAAGGTTGTACCCGGTTCCATGCTGCAAATAATAAGATCGGGGTTCATTACTTCAAAGTTGGGTAAAGCTTCACCTATCATACCGGCAGTGAAAGTTTCCTTGCCTTTTATGTTCAGTTCAACCCTATCAGAAGTAACGTCACCTTCAACCGCGAGCTTCAGGCGAACCTGTTTCAGGTTAAGGATAATTTCAGTTACATCTTCAAGTACGCCTTTGATGGTAGCAAACTCATGGTCAGCACCAGCTATCTTGATAGCAGTGATGGCGTGGCCTTCAAGTGAAGAAAGCAGAACACGGCGAAGGGCATTACCTATGGTAACACCGTAACCGGGTTCCAGGGGACGGAATTCGAACTGGGCTTCGAAATCAGTTGCTTTCTGAAGAACAATTTTATCCGGTTTTTGGAAATTCAATATGGCCATATTGAGATTTTTTTGTTTTATTATTTATAATTTCCGCAAGCCCTCATCTCTGGAGGGCAGGCAGACTAATTATTTAGAATACAATTCCACTATCAGCTGTTCCTTGATATTCTCAGGAACATTGTCACGCTCAGGGTGTGCCAGGTAAGTACCTTTCATATCCTTTTCGTTCCATTCTACCCAGTTGATCCTTTGGCCTTTGCCGCGTATCATGCCGGTAACAGTAGTATTAGCTTTACTCTTAGGTTTCAATTCTATCAGGTCGCCTGCTTTCAGCCTGTATGATGGTATGTTCACTACTTCACCATTTACCATGATGTGTTTGTGCGATACCAGCTGGCGTGCTGCCGGGCGGGTAGGGGCAATGCCCAAACGGTAAACTGTATTGTCCAAACGTGCTTCAAGCAGTTTGATCAGGTTCTCACCGGTTGCACCTTTCATGCGCGAAGCCTCAACATAAGTGTTGCGGAATTGCTTTTCAAGAACGCAATAAGTGTACTTTGCTTTTTGCTTTTCTTTAAGCTGAATAGCATACTCACTCTGTGTTTTGCGCTTCTTAGAGCCGCCGTGCTGACCCGGAGGGTTGCTGTTTTTACCAAGGTTCTTACCTGAACCCAGTATTGGTTCGCCGAAAATTCGGCAGATTCTGTTTTTTGGTCCTGTATAACGTGCCATGACGATTTTTGTTTAAACTGCCCCGTCTCCTTTAAAAATCGTAAAATCCGATCCGGAACAGTGTTCTTGTTAATAAAAAATATGAAATATAAAAACCTCCCCTTGAGGAGGCAATAATTAAACCCTACGTTTCTTTGGAGGACGGCAGCCATTGTGCGGCAGCGGTGTTACGTCTTTTATAGAAGTAACTTCGATACCCACACTTGCAAGAGCACGCATAGCACCCTCACGGCCTGAGCCCGGTCCTTTTACAAATACATCAGCCCTTTTAAGACCTGCGTCAGATGCGACTTTACCGCAATCCTGTGCAGCCATCTGTGCTGCGTAAGGAGTGTTCTTTTTAGAACCACGAAAGCCCATCTTACCTGCAGAAGACCATGATATAACCTGGCCACTCTTGTTGGTGATGCTTATAATGATGTTGTTAAAACTTGCGTTGATGTGCACATCTCCGTGCGGATCAACTTTTACGATGCGTTTCTTAGCAGCGGTTTTGGCAGACGATTGTGCTTTAGCCATTTTCTGTTTAAAATAAGGTGGTCAAACAATGTTAATGCCGGCAATGCCGACACCCGTGCCACTCCTCCCTGCTGCACCCCAGCAGATCCGGCAGTGGCCCTGTTACTATTTCTTAGGTGCTTTCTTCTTACCTGCAACTGTCTTACGCTTACCTTTACGGGTACGGCTGTTGGTACGTGTGCGCTGTCCGCGAAGGGGAAGACCCTTACGATGGCGCAGGCCACGGTAACAAGCAATATCCATAAGGCGCTTAATGTTCATTTGCACTTCAGAACGCAATTGGCCTTCTACTTTGAACTCAGTAGTGATGATATTACGTATCAAAGACAGCTCTTCATCATTCCAATCGGCAGCTTTCTTATCGAAATCTATGCCTGATTTGGTAAGGATGTATTGCGCTGTGTTCGGGCCAATACCATAAATGTAGGTAAGAGCTATCTCACCACGTTTGTTCTTAGGAAGATCAATACCAGCTATACGAGCCATATTTGATTTTGCCCCCTGTTCCTAAATGGATACAGAAGATTTTTTTATTGTTATTTAATTTTTTAACACAATTATTTATAAACCAATGCCTTTTGGGCTATGGCCTATCCCTGGCGCTGCTTAAAGCGAGGGTTCTTTTTGTTGATAATATATAGCCTGCCTTTGCGACGTACTATCTTACAATCGGCGCTGCGCTTCTTGATAGATGCTCTAACCTTCATGATTCTTTTTATTTATAAATTTATTTATAACGATATATGATACGACCCC
>APMI01002521.1_pt1 | contig 12614 bp, 8 predicted proteins | sample 667938 | NCBI WGS metagenome assembly APMI01 (sample SAMN01084076, study PRJNA167559) | wastewater metagenome | biome: Wastewater | place: Denmark: Ejby Moelle, Odense | collected 2011-11-28 | reverse complement strand
TCGCCCGCGCCGGCGGTCGAGCTTCGGCGAGTGCCCGGTGCGCAAGGCCAGCCGGATGTCGGCGTCGCGGTGATCGGGGCGCGGCGCGATGGCGTGCTGCGACCGGCGGTGCTGCATATCCACGGTGGCGGCTTCATCGTCGGCCGGATGGAGGACACTTTTCCCGCATCGCAGACCCTTGCCGAGGAACTGGATTGCGTGGTGGTGGAAGTCGATTACCGACTTTCACCCGAGACGCGGTTTCCCGGGCCGCTGGAGGATTGCCATGCGGCCCTGGCATGGCTGCATGCCAATGCCGAAGCGCTGGGCGTCGATCGGGATCGTATTGCGATCAAGGGCGAAAGTGCCGGTGGCGGGCTGGCCGCCATGCTGGCGATCGCCGCGCGCGATCGCGCGAGCGTGCCGTTGTGTTATCAGGTGCTGATCTATCCGATGCTCGATGATCGCACCGGCAGCATCCGGCGTGTTCCGCCGTTCATCGGAACGATCGGCTGGAACGAGGCGGGCAACGTTGTCGGCTGGACCAGCCTGCTGGGGCAACCCGCGGGCATGGCCTCGGTGCCGCACGGCGCAGTGCCGGCGAGAGTGGAAAACCTGGCCGGCCTGCCGCCGGCGTTCATCGGCGTGGGCGCGATCGATTTGTTCGTCGATGAAGACATCGCCTATGCGCAGGCGCTGATCCGGCAGGGCGTGCCGACGCAGATGCTGGTCATTCCCGGCGCTTACCACGGTTTCGATTTCATCGCGCCGGCATCCCGCGCGGCCCGGACGTTCACCGCTTCGTGGAAGCTCGCCCTGGGGGCGGCTTTCCTGAAGGGGAGTGGAGACCGGCCCGGGGCATAGCGGTCGCAGGGGTGTTTGGCTTCCGTGCACGGTTTGACATCAAATGCGTAATCGATTACTCAACTGCAAAACAAGGGAGGGTATCATGAAGGCTCACCAGCATATTCAATCTCTGCACACGCGCCTGCTATGCGCTGCGGCGATGGCGGCCTGCGGGGCGGCTTGCGGGATTGCTCCCGCGCACGCGCAGGAAACCGCCGCCGACAAGGCGAGCGACACTGCCAGCGCAGAGGAAATCGTTGTCACCGCCCTGAAGTCCGGCTCGGTCCGGCTCGACAAGGTGCCGCTCGCGATCCAGGCGTTCAGCGGCGATACGCTGAAGCAGCGCAACGTGCGCGACGGGGCGGACCTGATCCAGTTGATCCCCGGTGCATCGCAGGCGCAGGAAATCGGTGCCGGCTATCGCATCTTCTCGTTCCGTGGCTCGGGCGCCGGCGGCCCGATCGGCGATGGCCTGATCGGCTACTACCTCGATGACACACCGTTCGGCGTGCCGAACAACCAGGCGGCGCCGCCGGTCCAGTACTTCGACATCGATCGCGTGGAAGTCCTGCGCGGGCCGCAGGGCACGCTTTACGGGCTTGGCTCGTCGGCCGGCACGATCATCTACCACACCAAGAATCCCGATCTCGAGAAGATCACCTACGCGGGCGAGCTGGAGCTTTCGGGCACGCGCGAAGCAGGCGATCCCAACTACCGCGGGGCAGGTGCCTTTTCCGTTCCGCTGGTGCCGGGCAAGCTCGCGCTGCGCATCAGCGGTGGCTATGACCGCCGCGCCGGCACGGCCGACATCTATTCGGGCGCGCCGACCGGCACCCCGCGCGAGAAGGACGCCAACTACGTCATCTCCAAGGATATCCAGGCGGTGCTGCTGTGGAAGCCGGACGAACTGACGACAGTGCGCGCGCGGGGCTGGTACTTCAGCACGGACCAGAAGTACCTCAACGTGATCAACTCGCTTGATCCGCCCTATGCCGCGTACCAGGGCGACGTGGTCGGCTATGACCGCCGGCGCGCGTGGTACGTCTCGAACACGATCGAGCGCGAGATCGGCGATTTCACGCTGACCAACGCGACATCGTACCAGAAGTCGCTGCCCGGCGGTTTCCAGGTGGGGCTCAATCTGGGCGCGCCGCTGGGCATCGGCGTGTTGAACAACGGCGGCGATGCGCGCAGCTTCGTCAACGAACTGCGTCTTGCGACAAACGGTGCCGGCCCGTTCAAGGGTGTTGCGGGCGTGTACTACCAGAACGCGCGCAGCCTCTATACGTTCAATCTGACGTTCCCGACGCTGGCCCTGAACGGGCGGACGATCACCAAGACCGAAAACGCGGCCGTGTTTTCCGAAGTGAGCTACTCGCTGTTCGATGGAAAGGTCGTGCCGCTGGTGGGGCTGCGCTACTTCAAGGATCACCGTTCGTCGGATTCGGTTTCGAACGGGGTGGGCGTGACCAGCAAGGCTACGCCCGATGCGCTGACCTGGCGCGCGAACCTGGCGATCAATCCATCGCCGAACTGGATGCTGTTCTTCAACGCGGGCACCGGTTTCCGCAGCGGCATCCTGCAATCAAAGGCGCAGGCCGACGCGGTGATCGCCGATGGCGTGCCGAGCAGCATCTCGCTGACCCCGGACAAGCTGCGCAACCTGGAAGTGGGGACCAAGGGATCGCTGCTGGATGGCGCGCTGCACGTCGCCGTCAGCCTCTACGACATCAAGTACACGAACATCCAGAGCGCCTTCAACACCTCGATCGGCCTCTCCGCCTTCGCCAATCTGGGCGATGGCAAGGCGCAGGGTATCGACATGGAGCTGTCCTGGCGCACCCCGCTGCGGGGGCTTACGCTGAACGCCATCGGCAACGTCAACAATTCCAAGTTCACGCGCGTCCTGCCCGCCTTCTCGGGGGCCGATCCGCGGATTGCCAATGGCTTGCGCCTGCTCAACACGCCGACGCACAACTTCCGTCTGGACGCGACCTACGAGCATGACATCGGCCGCGCCGTGCTCTTTGCGACGAGCTCTGCGACGTTCGTGGGCCGCTCGCGCCTGGGCGATGCCACGGTCAACGAGATCAACCCGTATGAGCTCTATCAGGCGAGCATCGGGGTGCGGTTCGACCGCTACGAGGTGCGTCTGTTCGGCGACAATCTCTCCGACTTGCGCGGACCGACCTCGGCGAACGGCCCCACGCTGCTCGCAGGGCCGCGCCCGCGCACGATCGGCGTGACGTTCCGCCTCAATACCAACTGACCGGAGACGTGGCGGCACCGGCTCCCGCGGGAAAAGGTGCTGCCGTTCCGGGGGCGGGAGCCTCAGCCATGGCGCGGCGTGAAGACACCAGCGAGGGACTCGATCGTCGGGGACTGATCAAGGGCGCGGCGGCGGCGGGCCTGGCGCTTGGCTCTCCGCCCGCGGCTGCTTCCGCCGCCGGGAGAGGCGAAAGGGCCACGAACTGGTGGTTCCCGACGACGGGATCACGACCGACATGGCGCTGGCTACGGCGCGCACGGTCAACGGACGCATTCGCGGATATCGCCAGGGCGGCGTCCTGATGTTCAAGGGCGTGCCCTATGCCGCGTCCACTGGCGGGGCAAACCGTTTCCAGCCGCCGCAACCGGTCAAACCGTGGCAGGGCGTTCGCTCCACGCTGCACTACGGCCCGATCGCGCCGCAGGACAAGGGAACCGGACGGTTCAACGATGAGGAAGCCTTCATCTTCCGCTGGAACGATGCGGTGGAGGATGAAGACTGCCTGCGCCTCAACCTGTGGACCGCCGGATGCGACGATGTGCGCCGCCCGGTGCTGGTATGGCTTCACGGCGGCGGCTTTGCGGCCGGTTCGGGGCATGACATTCCCGCTTTCGATGGCGAAAATCTTGCGCGCACCGGCGAAGCCGTGGTCGTCACGCTCAATCACCGCCTCAATGTCCTTGGCTTTCTCGATCTTTCCTCCTGGAACGAAGACCTGCGGGATTCGGCCAACGCCGGCATGCTGGACATCGTGGCGGCGCTGCGCTGGGTGAAGGACAACATCGCGGAGTTCGGGGGCGATCCCGCGCGCGTCACCGTGTTCGGCCAATCCGGCGGCGGGGCCAAGGTGAGCGCGCTGATGGGAATGCCGGCGGCGCGCGGCCTGTTCCATCGCGCCGCCATTTTCAGCGGCTCTTTCGCGCAGTTCAACACGCCGGAGCGCAGTGCCCGGCTTTCCGCGCTCCTGTTGCAGGAACTGGGCGTGCGCAAGGGTGATCTCGCGGGGCTTCAGGCCATGCCCTACGCGACCTTGCGCGCCGCCGCCGAGCGCGTGACCGCTAGGATCAACCCGCCGTTCGATGGGTTTCTCGACGTTCGCCGTCTGCCGCAAATGCTGAACTTTGCCCCGGTCGTCGATGGCAGGACGATCCTGCCCGATGCAGTCGATCCGGCTATGCCTCGGACCATGCCCGAGGTGCCGTTGATCATCGGATCGACGCTCAACGAGTTCGTGACCGGCATCAACAATCCCGACGTGAACGCCATGGATGCCGAAGGCCTGCGCGCCCGGGTCGAGAAATTCGCGCCCGGCCGCGCCGGACCGGTGATAGAGGCGTTCCGGCGCACGGCGCCCGATGCGGCGCCTTTCGCTCTATGGTCGCGGATCGCCACGGCCCCGATCCGGCAGGCGGTGATCGATCAGGCGCGGCGGCGTGTCGCGGCCGGGGCTGGAGCGACTCATCTGTTCTGGTTCACGTGGCAGACGTCGATCCTTGATGGACGGCCGATGGCGTTCCACTGCCTCGATATTCCCTTCTGGTTCGGCAACGCCGGGAAGTGCGCCTCAATGACCGGCGGAGGGCGCGGGGCACTCGATCTGGCTGGCAGGATGTCGGGCGCGCTGCTGGCCTTTGCGGCAACCGGCTCGCCCGATACGCCGGCCTTGCCGCAATGGCGGGCGGTTTCGGCCGGCAGCTTCCCCTCGCTGCGTCTGGACGGATCACCGCGCATGGATGCGGAAAGCGACGCGGCCGAGCGTGCCAGCCTGCGGTGAGGCGGAGCAGGCCATTGGCCGGTTGCGCAACCGCGTGTAGGTGTTGCGCCGGGGTATCGAGGGCTTGCGCCTGAAGGCTTGAAGCCGGGACACGAAGGATCAGATGGTCAGCGTCAAGAATCTCAAGGAATTTGCCGAACTGGCCGGTGTGTCGACGGCCACGGCCTCGCGCGCGCTCACGGGGTCGGGCCGCGTCAGCGACGAAACGCGCAAGCGCATTTCCGCGCTCGCCGAAAAGCTCGGCTACCAGCCCAACATCGCCGCCCGCAACCTCCGCACGCAGCGCACCATGACGATCGGCGTGCTCGTTCCGCTGGGCCACGAAGCGTTGCAGCACCTTTCGGACCCGTTCTTCAACACGATGACAGGCTTTCTCGCCGATGCCTTCGCCGAGAACGGATACGACATGCTGTTGTCGCGCGTGCTGCCACGCAACGACCGCTGGATGGACCGCTTCATCGCGAGCGGGCGGGTCGATGGCATCATCGTCGTCGGCCAGTCGGACCAGTTCCATATCATTGAAACCGTTTCGCGCCGTTATCGCCCGATGGTCGTGTGGGGCGGCCATTCGCCGGGCCAGCATCACTGTTCGATCGGTTCGGACAACCGGCTGGGCGGGCGGCTGGCGGCCATGCACCTTGTCGAACGCGGTTGCACGCGCATCGCCTATGCCGGGCCGGTGGATGGTTCGGAATTTGGCGAACGTATCGATGGCGCCCGCATGGCCGTGCTGGAAGCGGGTCTGCCGCCGTTGCAGGAACTTCCGACGCACTTCGAGCCCGATGCCGCCTACGCGGATGTAAGGCAGAAGCTGGAAACCTTGTCGGAGATGCCCGACGGGATCGTCGCCGGCTCCGATGTCACCGCGATCAGCGTGATCCGCGCGTTGCGCGATCTGGGGCGGCGGGTACCGGACGATGTCAGGGTCATCGGCTACGACGGATTGCCGATCGGTGAGCATATGTCGCCCCCGCTCAGCACCATCGACCAGCAACTGCGCCACGGCGCGCAGCTTCTGACCGAAACCCTGCTGCGGCGCATCGGCGGAGAGGAAACGGCGTCGCAGCAGATCGAGCCGCGGTTGATCGTGCGCGCATCGAGCTGAACGGGCCAGTATCGCCCAGCCTATCGGCTCAGCCTATCGCTCAGGCGACCACCCGCGATGTCGCGCCATCTAGCGCGATCCGGAAGAACGGCGCGGGATAGCCGGCGAAATGGGCTCGGCGCTGGCTGGCCTCGGTGATCGACCCCATGTCGCCGATGCCCGGGTAATCGGCGAAACCGATCACCTGCAGATCGTTCATGACCCACCAGCTGTATTCCTGCGCGGGGCATTGCTCGGGTACGCTCGCAACAAGCCCCGTCCCGTTGAGCAGCGTGAACGGTCCCAGCGGGGTCGGCGCCACCGCGCCATAAAGACCGGTCGGCCCGGCCGCGCCGTCCTCGGCGAAGACCTTGCCCTGTGTCGACCAGAACAGGTAATAATTGCCATCCACCGCGCGCATGTGCGGGCGTTCCAGCTCGTTGTTCAGCCCGGCCGCGTTGAGCACCGGCGCCCGCAGGGTCCAGCCGGAGGTTTCGCCCTCGCTCGCCGTGGCGACGCCGATGACGCCGGTCCAGCGCGAGGAAGAACGTGCGCACGATCCGGTGAAGAACAGGAAGTCTCCGCCGCCGCGCGGATCACGAAAGAACCCGGGATCGCGGAAGCCGAGGATTTCTCCCGCCCGCCCTTCCGTCTGGTCCGCGACCCTGTAGTGCCGGCCGTCCGCGATGATGACTTCCGTCAGCCCGGACCAGCAGGATAGCGCAAACGTGCCATCCAGCGCTTCGAACCCGCATTGCGCCGCGAACAGCCGTTGTTCCAGACTGGGCGGGGTGACGCCGCGCCGCCCGGCGGCGGTGAAATAGACGGTGAGCAACCCGGCCGTCTCGTCGAGAACGGCCGAGCCCGACCATTCCCGGTCGCCCGGCGTAAAGCCATCGGGAAACACCGGCTGGTGCAGGGTCCAGCGACCGCCCTTCTCGCTGGCGAGATGAATGCGCGCGATGGCATGGCGCGCATCCGGGTCTTCTCCCGCCCGAGCGGTCAGCACCATCCACAGCGCGGCGCCGTCGAAGCGCGGAAGCGAGCCATCAGCCCGTTCGACCGGCCACATGTCCCACAGGTCGAAGCCGGGCACGCGCGCGGTTCCGTCCAGCGTGAAAGCCGGGATGGTGCTGTCGGATGTCAGGGCGAGGGAGGACAGGTCGGCGGCGGTCCACATGGTGGACTCAGGCATACCACGATTGCCGTTTGCGGTGACCATGGTCGCCATACTGAAATATTCCTCTCGCTTGCCTTGGCGAGGATCGGTCCTCGCGTAAACGTTACACTAAAATTCTCGAACGGCGCCTGTGTCGCTGTCGGAAGCAGCCCGCTTCCGCTTATACCTGTATTGAAAACCTCGTAATTTTGCCGTTTCCTGGTTGATGGCAATTCGCGCTGGCCAATCTGCGTGACCGATCCTAGGATAGAGCAATCGATTACGCAATCGTGCATTTTCAGGGGATGACATCGGTTCCGGGAGGTTGGCGTAGGTGGTTGGCAGTGGCAGGATGGCCGCCGGTGGCGTGCCGCCCGGTCCTGCCTGTCGCGGACTGAGGTTGTATGCCGGAGTCGGATGGTCGGAAGCTTTCCGGCCTGCCTGTTGCGGGAGAATGGAATGGAATGGCCGATCAACCGCAGGCAGGTGCTGCTGGGGAGTGGAATGTTGCTGACGAACGGGCCGGTGCAAGCCGCCAGGGAAGCCCTGAAGATCCCGCAGGGTGCGGGCCAGTTGTCCGCCGCGTGGCTGGAGGCGCCTGCACTGCCGCTTTGGGAAGGGCAGCCGCCCGGCGCGCCGAAGGTGGCGCCGTCGAAGTCTGCCACGCTCGATCCCACGTTCATCACCGGGGTGATCCGGCCCGAAATACGGGTGTTCCGTCCGCAGAAAGGCAATGGTCGCGCCCTGCTGGCGATCCCGGGCGGCGCATACAATTTCGTGTCGAGCCGCAACGAAGGACTGGACGTTGCGCGGGTGTTCACGGGGCTGGGCTACACGGTGTTCGTGCTGATCTATCGCTTGCCGGGCGAAGGCTGGGCCGATCGCTGGGACGTGCCGCTGCAGGATGCGCAGCGGGCCATGCGCCTCATCCGGTCGCGGGCGGTGCACTTCGGCATCGACCAATCCGTTGCCGTGGTGGGGTTTTCCGCCGGCGGACATCTGGCGGCTTCGCTCATCACCAGCGGCAGGCACGCGGTCTATGAAGCGCGCGATGCCGCGGACGAGCTGGACCCGGTGCCGAGCTGCGCCGGCCTGATCTATCCGGTCATCGCGGTGACGCCGCCTTATACGCATGCGCTTTCCGCGCAGACACTGCTCGGCCCCGCGCCGGAGCCAGCCTTGATCGCCCGCCGCTCGCCTGCGCAGCATGTCGGTGCCGATACGCCGCCGACGTTTCTGGCTCACGCCATCGATGACCAGGCGGTTCCCTATCAGAACACGATGTTGTTCCTGGATGCCATGCGGGGCGTGGGACGGCCGGTGGAAGCGCACCTGTTCGAGGAGGGCGGGCATGGTTTCGGCATTGGCCCCGCAAACGCGCCGGCGGGGCAATGGCCGTCGTTGCTCCATGCGTTTCTTGGGCGGCACGGGGGCTGAACGGCATGGCTCCGGTCAGGCGCCCGTCGGATTGGCGCGCGCTCTGGCCACCACGCGCCGAAGGTTCGCGATGTCGACCGCGCCGGGGATCAGGTAGGGGCCGACAAGGATGCCCGGCGTACCCTTGAGGCCCATCACCGTGGCATAGAGATTGGTACGCGTGATGGCGGCGTCGATATCCTTTGCGTGGATCGCAAGGTCGCCTTGCAACCTGTTCCAGTCGATCCCGGCCCGATCGGCCGCCGCGCGCACCCCTTGAGAGGTAATCCGCCCCGGGGTCTGCATCATGGCATCGTTGAACGCAGCGTGCCTGCCCTGATAGTTCGCGGCGATTGCCGTGCGGGCGGCTTCGACCGATCCCGCCCCGAATATCGGCCAGTCGCGATAGACGACCTTCACTTTCCGGTCTTCGCGCAGCAATTGCTGGATCACCGGGTGGATCTGCTTGCAGTAAGGGCACTGGTAGTCGGAGAACAGCACGATCGTGACGTCCGCGCCGCGCGGGGCGACGGTTGGTACCACGGGATCGTTCTGCAACAGGGCGCGGATGTTGGCGGCGGCCTGCGTATCGTCGGTCCCGCGCCCGGGCGCTGCGGCCAGCGCGGCCCCGGTCGGCAGGAGCAGCGCCAGCGCGGCGATTGCGGCAAGGCCGGCGTGCATCGTATTCTTCATGCAAGATCCTTTCAGACCGCTCGATAGCGGCGACCTACTCGTCCGGGTAGCTGGTTTCCCCTCTGGCGCCTGCGATAGTTCGCCCGGTTGGTGATGACGGGATGGCAGAGTGACGGTCGCAGGCGTCTGGGAGAACGAGTACGGCTCGCGCATGATCCTCGCGGTGGAGGAGAAGCCTGCGGGCAGCGGCGCGATCTGGGGCGTGTATGAATCGACCACCGGATCGACGGGCCGCTACCTCGTGACCGGCCGTCGGGGCGGGACCGCTTCCGGCGGGAACGGCCAGCCGCTTGCTCTTGCGATCGCATGGCGTTCGGTCGGTGGCGATCCTGCCGATCCGAGCTGGCATTGGGCGTCGGCGATGGCCGGCCAGTATCATGACCAGGATGGCGGAGCGCAGGTGACGGTCAATCATCTGCTCGTGGCATCCGGGGAGTTTCCGGGCCTGTGCGGCCCCGGCCTCTATTGTGACAAGCTCACCTATCGCAGGACTTCGGATACCCCCTATGCCGGGCTGCCGCCGGCGGGGGTGGCCGTTCCCCATCCGGCGTCGGGCGTCTGGAGCGGCGCGGACGGCATGCGGCTTGCTCTCCGCGTGCTGGCCGAGCCGGGTGGGCGCGTCGCGCTGGTGGACGGTTTTCTGGAGCAAGACGGGCGCGAAATCGCCATCACCGGCTTTGCCGATCTGGACGGGCAGGCGGAGGAAAGCGACCGGTGTGCGCTGGCGATCACCGCTTGCGACGAGGCGCGGAACCGGACGGTCGCGATGGGCGGCTGGCTGGAGGGGGAGGCGGGGGTGCTCCTGCTGCAGGCAATGACCGGGCATGCCACGCCGTTGGAGGGCGCCTACCTCCAGACCTCGCTTTGGCCACTGTCGCTGGTCCGGCGCGACGGGCCGTGACGTCGCTGCCGCCGCCACGGGAAGGGGAGGTTGCGCCGGAGCGCGGGGCGGCACACTATGCGGCGGCAAGCAGGGATGGCGCGGGGCCATCCGGCCAGCGTCGAGGGGGAATGCCCAGCACCGGAACCGCCAGTGACGCCCAGCGGATGCTCCAGCTCAAGCTGGAAGTGCCGCGCATGCCGTCGAGCGTGGTCCACCGCGCCCGGCTGATGACCGCGCTGGGATCGGTGGCGGCGAGCCGCCTGGTTCTCCTGACCGCGCCGGCCGGCTTCGGCAAGACCACGCTGCTGTCACAATGGCGCGATCATTTGCGCGACGCTGGCGGGCGCGTGGGCTGGCTGACGCTCGACGAGGGCGATGCGGACGTGCGCCGCTTCATGATCGGGGTGATCCGGGCGCTGGAAAGCGCCGATGTCGACGTGGGCGATCTGGTGGCGCAGGCCGACCGGGGCCTGACCGAGATCACCATCGACAGCGCGGTGCGCGAATTGAACGCGCGCCTGGCCGGCAGCGGCGCGCCGGTCACGCTGATTCTTGACGATTATCACCGCGCGTCCGCCCAGCCGCTCGACGGGTTCCTCGGGCAGTGGATCGCGCTGCTGCCCGAAGGCACGCGCCTGCTGATGAGCACGCGCCGCCGACCGGATATCGGGCTGCACCGCCTGCTGGGCAGCGGCGCGGCGGTGGAGATCACCAGCGACATGCTGCGCTTCACGCCGTCGGAATCGCGGCAGGTGCTCGATGTCGGTCTGGCCGAAGCCGATCGCGACGCGCTGGCGGAACGGACCGAGGGTTGGCCAGTGGCGCTGCAGCTTGCCCGCCTGATCACCTTGCAGGGCCAGGGGCAGGCCTCCGGTGCGCCCGCTCTGGGCCGGCTGGCAACGCGGGGAGGGCACTTGTGGAGCTTCCTTTCCGATCAGGTCCTGCGCGGGCTGACCGAGGAGGCGGTCGATTTTCTGCTGGAAACCTCGATCCTCGAACGGTTCAGCGTGGAGATCACCGATGCGCTGCGGGGGCGGGACGACAGCTGGCGGATCATGGAGCAGCTGGAGCCGCTGCAATCGTTGCTGACACCGCTCGATGCCGACGCGATCTGGTATCGGTATCACCATCTCTTCGCCGATTATCTCCAGGCGCAGTTGCGCCAGCGCAGGCCGACGGCGGTGCCCGCGCTGCACTTGCGCGCCTCGGAAGCATTCGAACGGCGGGGACTGCTGGACGAGGCGGTGCGCCACGCCAGCCTGGCCGGCGATTTCGCGCGCTGCGCCGAACTGGTGGAGCAGGCGGGCGGCTGGCGGCTGGTGCTGTTCGGCGGGATGGGACAGCTCAACCAGCTGCTGGGTTTCATTCCTCCGGCAGAGCGCCTGTCGCACCCGCGCCTGCTGCTGGCCGAAGCCTACGTGAAGCTCAAGATGGGTCTGCTGCGCGAGGCGCGATCGACGTTCGATCTGGTGGCCCTTGATCCGGGTGCGCCGGCGGGTGACTGGCCTGCTGGGGACTGGAGCCTGCTGAACGATTACGAGCGCGATACCCTCAACATCAACGTCCTGATCCGCACGTACGAGGACAATACCGTCGACGTGCCGTTCCTGTCGTTCTTCGAGACGATGCGGCAGCGGATGCCGGATGCCGACGGACTGACGCGCGGCGTGCTCGATTGCGCGGGGGCGGTCGCCAGCCTGTGCGCGGGCCAGCTGGCAAGGGCGGAGGATTTCGCGCGGCAGGCGATGGGCGCGATGCGGTCGGTCAATTCGGTGCTGGGCCTCAACTACTGCTTCCTGCACGCGGGCCTGTCGTGCGCCTATCGCGGCGAACTGCGCAGCGCCACCGCCTATCTCCAGCGCGCGAAGGCGATGGCGGTCGAGAACTTCGGCGCGGACAGTGGCCTGAAGGCACTGGCGGAGACGCTGCTGGCGCTGGTCGAGCTGTGGGGCGACGGGCGGTTGACGATGACCGCGCAGGAGCTTGACGAGGCGTTCCGCCATGTCTGTGATTACGATGGCTGGTTCGAAATCTATGCCGCCGGGCTGGATAGCCGCTTCCGCCTTGCCTGGCTGGCACAGGATAGCGCGGCCATGGACCGCGTGATTGCCGATGGCGATGCGCTGACCCGCGCCCGCGGGCTGGAGCGGCTGGCGAGCATCGTCCAGGCGCAGCGCCTGCTGCGCCATGGTGCGGCGGGGGCGGGAGCGGCTGGCGAGCATCGTCCAGGCGCAGCGCCTGCTGCGCCATGGTGCGGCGGGCGAGACAGCGCAGGCGCAGCCGCTGGCGGAACACCTCGCCGCCCGTTTCCCCCTCGGCATCTGGCGCGACAATCCCGTCCACTGGCGCGCCGGTGTGGACGTGGCGTTCGCACTGGGAACGTGGCTGGCGATCCGCGATCCGGCGCAGGCGCGCGAACGGGCGGGCGACATGCTTGCCTGTGCCCGGGCGATCGGCGCGCGTCCCTATGAAGTGCGCGCGCATCTGCTGCTGGCGCGCATCGCCGCGCTG
>APMI01037127.1_pt1 | contig 12616 bp, 8 predicted proteins | sample 667938 | NCBI WGS metagenome assembly APMI01 (sample SAMN01084076, study PRJNA167559) | wastewater metagenome | biome: Wastewater | place: Denmark: Ejby Moelle, Odense | collected 2011-11-28 | reverse complement strand
TAAACGCATATATTAGTATTTATCGTTTTCAATTGAGCTTATCAAAAGCGAAGTGTCATGCTCGCAAAAAAGTTCAGCCCGTATGCATAATAAAATTTCGGAGGAAATTTACCGGTGCTTACCGGATCACTGGAAGCGGTCTGCGCATCATAACGCAGTTGCTCATAACCGCCGGTGATGATATCTTTTGTGTCCAGAATATTGTTGACACCGAGATTAAATACCAGGTAAGTTGCCTTTTTATTGATCTCAAAATCCTTTGGCAATTTCCAGGAATAGCCGCCGAAGAAATCAAGTGTGAATTGTGCATCAAATTTGGTCTGGTCAAATATCTGGCTGTATTTATCAGGATCGTCGATTACAAATTTCAATGCATCATAGGTGCGGCGCAGCGGGTTAAAACTTAACCAGGACTGGTCGAAGTAATTGCCGGTTAAGCTGACAAACCAGAATTTAGGAGAACGGTAAGTAACCCCCAGGCTATAGGCTTCCTGTGGAGTGGAAGGCACCCTGAAATTCTCCGCATAAATAACCTGCTGTCCCAGTACAGAAGCACTGTTATCAACAGTAATTGTTGCATGTTGCTTACTGTCGTAATAATATCGGCCGAGTGCCGCCGCTGCATTCACGGTAATAGTAGGTGTAACTTTTGCCTCAATACCAAATTCGCCTCCGAAATGCAGTTTATCAATACCATTGATTGCATAATTTACAAAGTTCTGGTACGCATCATGATAGAAAGACATTACATCCATTCCATCCAGGAAACGGGTATAATAACCGCTGACCCTGATCTTGAACCGGGGTGCATTCATAATATAGCCGCCTTCCACGGTTTGGACTGTTTCACTTTCGACCGTGCTTTGCTGTGCATTACGGGTTCTTGGAGAAACGTACACATTTTCAAAATAAGGTGACCGGGTGAGATAAGAGCCGTTTGCAAACACATAGTTACGGCCATCGATTTTGTAGGTTACACCGGCTTTGGCAGCATAATTATGAAATTCGTTAGTAACGCCCTTTCCATACGAATCATTCGGGAATAAACCCACTCTTACATTTCCATCCCGGTAGAATGACGTAAATGTATATTGTCCTGCAAGGAAAAAGTCAACCTTATTGAATTTGAAAACTCCCTGTGCCCAGCCGGAAGCACGCCGGATGTTGATATTGTAATCATAGCCGAATTTATCCCCTTCGTGAAGAATCCTGTTGGGGTTATCCAGATCAAACTGGATTGCATTATTATCTGTCGGGTAATCTCTTTCCGCAAACTGGTTTACGTTCACATAAAATTCTCCGCCAAGAAGATCATCCACCCTTTTAAAATAATGGTTGTTCTGCTGCTGGTACGAAGCCCCGCCGGTGAATTCAACATGGTTACCAAATCTTGTATTGATCACTGAATTCACGTTGATACGCTGCGTGTTGATCACTCTTTCTTCAATAATATACCTTGAACGGTGACCACTTACTGTATTACCCGGTATCCCGTTTGCATCATTAATAGTTGCAAAACTGGCCCTGTTCACATTATACAGGTTCTGCCAGTTGATCTGGCGGTAATTAATATCGTTTTTCATCAGGTCGTATAAAGCAGCTCCCTGGGCAGAATCAGTGGTGCTGGCCCAAGTGGAGGTATAACTGGGTAAATAACGATAATAATCGGGACGGGGATCGGCCGCATTGTACCAATCCAATGCTGTAACACTCCTGTTGCCAAAAGAATAACCGGCAGCCGTAGTAATAGTCGTATTATTATTGATCCTGAAATCATGAGAAAGAATAAAGACAGGCTGGTGTGTTTTACCAACGCTTGCATTTCTTTTCTTTCCATTCTGGTAGCCCCAGTTAGGATTGTAATAGTTGGTTCCTGCCAGGTCAATCATCTCCTGTACAGAAGCGCCTTGCCGGCCGTTTTCTGTTGGCGCACCAAAGGCAGTGAAAGAAAGCAGGTGGTTTTGCCCGATACGTTTATCCACTGCAGCAAAATAACCCCAGCCATCATAATAGGTTCCGGGCACATATCCTTCATCGGCCCAGCGGCGGCTGCCACTTAAGCTAAATGCCCATCCTTTTTTGCTTACTCCCGTTGAATGAGTCAGCATGATCCGGTTATTATAATTCCGGTTGGAAGCAGCATAACTGATACTGGTCTGTGCACGCTGACGGCTGGCACGGGAATCAATATTTGTATTGCCGCCAATGTCACCAAATGTAAATGTATTATTACGAAGCCCCCACACATTATCACGGTTCCTCATCACATCGTTCAATCCGCCCCACAAACCAAACGGAGTAAACCCATTGTCGAGATTATCCATCGGTATACCATTCATATACGTGCTGAAATGGTCATTATCATACCCGCGGATCCGAAAACGAACAGCGCTGAAATTAAAAGAGGCGGCTGAATAAAATGGGTCTCTGCCGGCCGTTAACAGGGAAGATATATTCTGGTTGCCCCCATCGCCGAGATCATTATCATCGAGCGATACGGTAGGGATATTATCTAACACTGCATCTTTTAACTCGTCCACAATAACCGTATCTTTTTTAAGGGTAGAGTCCACCTGTGCCATGGCCACCGGTCCGGCGAAAAGAAGGAGCAGCAGCAGTCTTGATTTTAGCATGCAAATAGTTTTTTTCGAGGCGGCAAAATTAACAAGTGTAAGCTGTACCTTTTTAAAAAGTTAGACACATAATATTTTATTAACCGGAAGCATCTTTTTATCACTATTTAACTTCTATTGTTTCAGTATGTTTGCGTCCCTGATTTTAATCATAGGATATGAAGAAAATTCTCTACCTGTCTGTTTTGCTTGTCTCCTCCCTGTTTACAGTTGCACAAAAAAAAGAATATAAAACGGCTGTTATCAGCTTCTATAATCTTGAAAACTTATATGATACTGTCAAAGTCCCAATTACCAATGATGAAGAGTTTTTACCCACCGGTGTCCGGAATTACAATACCCCGGTTTATATGGATAAAATAAATAAGCTGGCCACTGTTATTTCACAGATTGGAAAAGAGGTAAATGCGGACGGGCCCGCTATACTGGGTGTTGCCGAAGTGGAAAACGATACAGTACTTAACGATCTTGTCCATCATGTATTGCTGGAGAAAAGAAATTACAGGATCGTTCACTATGATTCAAAAGATATCCGGGGTGTGGATGTTGGTCTTTTATATAACCCTAAATATTTTACAGTTGACGCCAGTGATAAACTGTTTGTTCAATTACCCGGTGGCTCAAAAGATGCTTATTTCACCCGGGATATTTTATGGGTAAAAGGAAAGCTGGATGGAGAGACAGTGCATGTCTATGTCAATCACTGGCCCAGCCGGAGCGGAGGCGAAAAGCGCAGTGATCCTGCCCGGCAAGCTGCCGCTGCTGTTTGCAAACATCATATTGATTCAATTGCCCAACTGGAACCCAATGCAAAGGTCATAATTATGGGCGACCTTAACGATGATCCCATCAATGCCAGTGTTGCTGATGTGCTGGGCGCAAAAGGCAAACAAAAAGATGTTCGCCCGGGAGGCTTTTTCAACCCCTGGACTGAACTCTACAAAAAAGGAATTGGTACGCTGGCTTACCAGGATGCCTGGGGGCTTTTTGACCAGATCATTATTTCCCAACCCTTCCTGGATAAGGAGCAAAATGGTTTCTTTTTTTACCAGCAGCATATTTTCCAGCGGGAGTTTATGGTGGAAAACAAAGGCCGCTATAAAGGATATCCCATGCGCACCTGGGACGGCAACAGCTACCGGGGGGGATACAGTGACCACTTCCCCACTTACCTGGTGTTTTTGAAAACAGTACAGGCCGGGCTTAAAGGATTCTAACTTATCAATTGTTAAACAGATAGTTAAGCCTAATCATATCCCCCGGCAGGTGGGTTATTTTCTCCGGCAGGCTAATGCCATAAAAAACCTTCTGACCAGCTCCTGTTTCTGGCTGTCAATCCCTATCTTTGCCGCCCCAAATCTGTGTTCGCAGATTCTTTCTCTGCTCTTGCAGGGAATGTCCAATGGGATAAACCGAATTATTTTAAACACAAAAAAGGTAAAATGAACAATTACGAATTGATGGTGATTTTTACCCCTGTTCTCAGCGATGAAGAATTCAAAGCTGAGCAAAAGAAGTATGCTTCCCTGGTTACCGGTAATGGTGGCACTGTGGTAGCGGAAAATGCATGGGGATTAAAATCACTGGCGTACCCGATCCAGAAGAAAACCACAGGCTTGTACTGGGTGCTGGAATACAGTGCGTCATCCGACTTCAATGAGAAGCTGAAGATCCAGCTTCTGCGTGACGAAGCTGTACTTCGTCATTTATGCACTAAACTCGATAAATACGCCGTCGAGTATAATGCGAAAAAGAGAAGTGGCGCTAAAACAGGAACTGAAAAAGTAGTGGAGGCTTAATACCATGGCAAAGAACGAAATCAAATACCTTACCGCCATTAAAAGCGATAAACGGGTTAAAAAATTCTGCCGCTTTAAAAAATACGGCATCCGCTACATCGATTATAAAGATGTGGAATTCCTGAAAAAATTTCTGAACGAGCAGGGGAAATTATTACCCCGCCGTCTTAGCGGAAACAGCCTGAAATTTCAGCGCAAAGTTTCTGATGCGGTTAAAAAAGCCCGTCAGATGGCTTTATTACCTTACGTAACAGATCTTTTAAAATAACCTCACCCTAACTCCTGCACTAAACAGGAAGACAGTAACGGGCAAACCGGAACTGGGTTGGTGAACAAAAAGAAAACAATGGAAGTAATTTTAATTAAAGACGTAGATAATCTCGGTGGTGTGAACGAGGTGGTAAAAGTAAAGAACGGTTATGCCCGTAATTTTTTATTACCCCGTCATCTGGCTGTTGAAAACAGCCCCAGCAATAAAAAGCAACTGGAAGAAAGACTGAAACAGGTTGCCAAGAAAGAAGCTAAAATGCTGGCTGAGATCAACAGTGTTATTGCTAAACTGAAAGAAGGACCGCTGAAACTGGGTGCTAAAACCGGTACAAGCGGTAAGATCTTTGGTAGTGTAACCTCATTACAACTGAGCCGTGCCATCCGTGAGCAAAGAGGGTATGATATTGATCGCCGTAAGATCACGATTACTGATGAAGTGAAAGAATTGGGTACATACAAAGCCACTATCGATTTCGGTAATGGCCATACCACAGAAGTTGAATTTGAAGTGGTGGCTGAGTAAGTTTATTCACAGAAATACTTAAAACCCCTCAAAAAGAGGGGTTTTTTCGTTTTATTCCTTATAAATCAACAAGTTGAGTTCCGCTAAGGGATCATGCGGAATAATTTGCTAATATCTCAAAAAAAAATCCGTTATTTTGTCTTGTTTTGGTGTTCTTTCAGTTTCACAAGTCCTGAACGTTTCTCACAGTCCTGTGAATGTTCATCGGTTACTGTTTACTGTTGGCACTTATTTGTTTTTATAAAAATTCAGTAAAATGAACATTTACGTAGGAAACCTGAGCTGGAACCTGAAAGACCAGGACCTCTCTAATCTTTTCGCTTCTCACGGTGAAGTAGTATCAGCCAAAATTGTGCTTGACAAATTCACCAACCGCAGCAAAGGCTTTGGCTTTGTTGAAATGGCTAACGACGACCAGGCACAAGCTGCAATCGCTGCTTTGAATGGTACTGAGGTTGATGGTCGTAACATTGTTGTTAACGAAAGTCGCCCTAAACCAGAAGGCGGCGGCGGCGGTGGCTTCAAGAAAAGAAGCTTCGGTAACGGCGGTGGCGGCGGCTACAAAGGTGGCGGCGGCGGCTTTAAGAAAGGCGGCGGCGGCGGTTACAACCGTGACCGTGGTGGCTATGGCAACGATTATTAATCGTAACTGAAATAATAAAATCGTTTAAAATCCTCTCAGTCCCTGAGAGGATTTTTATTTATAAGGCTCCCCTGAAACTGTGAAGTAATTTTAATAACAGAAATCAACGACTCATGCTGAAAAGGTGGAAACTATTGGTCGCCGGATACCTGATAATACTACTGGCAGAAAGTTGCGGTGGCTCTTCTCCCCGCGGGCAGCAGCCGGTTGACAGTACTGCTAAAAGAAAAGAAGTAATTGATATTTCTATACCGGGAGGATTCAGTGACCAGGTACATCTGCATTTTGACAGTACCCTTTTATCTTTCTTTCTGCAACATTACCCTGCATTCTCTGCCTTTAAAAATGAGCTGCAAACCTTTTACAGCAAAAGAGACTATGCTTACGCCTGGTATGACGAGAATGGATTGATTGAACAGGCAGGAAACCTTTTCAACCGCATCATGAACATCAGCGATGATGGCCTGCCGGATAAAATGCCCTACAGGGATTCCTTTCGGGTTACGATGGACAGTTTACAATATACCGGTACTAACAAGGCACCTCATGCAGAAACTGAGCTCATGCTGACAGCGCAGTATTTTGCTTATGCAAAGATCGCCTGGCAGGGACTGAGTGAAAAAGACAGCAAAGCTCTCGACTGGAACCTTCCCCGCAAGCAAGTCAATCTAATACAGTTAATGGATTCGCTGCTGAATAATGGCACTGCACTTATAGCTGATGACCCAGTTTACCGGCAGTATGGCCTTTTAAAAAGCTATCTTAAAAAATACAGGGATATAGAAACAAAAAATGGCTGGAAACCAATAAAGCCAGATAAAAAGAAATACGGACCGGGAGATTCATCACTGGTTATTTCACAAATCCGGGAGCATTTATTCCTGCTGGGTGATATTGAAGCAGCTACTAACAATCCGGTATATGATGAAGGTCTTGTTAAAGGAATTAAAGCTTTTCAAAAAAGACTGGGTTTGAAAGAGGACGGAATCATTGGCGCTGGTTTTTTTAAAGAGATCAATTATCCCATCAGTAAACGCATCGAACAGATCATCGTCAATATGGAACGCTGCCGCTGGCTGCCCGAAGAACCAAAAGGAGATTACCTCGCTGTAAATATTCCCGAATTCAGTTTGCATGCCTACCATAATGATTCACTTTTATGGAGTATGAATGTGGTGGTCGGGAAAGCCGTTCACGAGACCATGATCTTCAGCGGGGAATTAAAATACATAGTGTTTAGTCCCTACTGGAATGTACCTGCCAGTATTTTACAAAATGAAATACTACCTGGCATCCGCAGGAATCCCAATTACCTGAAAAAACATAATATGGAATGGGTCGGCAAATCAGTACGACAAAAACCGGGGCCTTCAAATTCCCTGGGGCTGGTAAAATTTTTATTCCCCAACAGTTATAATATCTACCTGCATGATTCTCCTGCTAAAAATTTATTTAACGAAGATAAAAGGGCATTCAGCCATGGCTGCATCCGGGTAAGCAAACCAAAAGAGCTGGCAAAATGGCTGTTAAGAAACTACCCTGAATGGACAGATGAAAAAATCAGCGCAGCAATGAATGCAGGTAAAGAGCAATACTTCACGTTAAAAGAAACAGTTCCTGTCTTCATCGCTTATTTTACTTCCTGGGTTGACAGGGAGGGTAAATTGAATTTCCGGGATGACATTTATAAAAGGGACAGCCGGCTCGCCAAAATGATTATAGAAAACCCGGGGATATAACCATCAATTCAGTTTTTCTCCCGTTGCCAGTTACGGTGGTACAGTTTGCGCAATTTATCCCTGAATACAGTATCCACTATTTCCATCGGTATGGAATCGGAAGACAGATCAAACCGGTATGCCGCTTTTTCATCTTCCTCATCAAATTTATTATCCTTGTTGCTGTCCACCCGCACCAGCATAATGATAAGATCCGAATTCTCTACTACATACCAGTCAAAAAAATCACAGCCCGGCGGTGACACCTGTTGCAGGTTTTTACCCTGCTTGTCTGTTACAAACAAATAGTTAGGATCATCCCCATCCAGCCGGCCATCCTGATTATTATCGGCAACCGTCAGGTTGAAAAACAACTTATTCTTTGATTTTAGTTTATCCCTTTGCTCCGGGTTATTATACCCAAAATCATTGACCAGTAACTTCAGGGTGTCACTTAATAAATGAGATTCCCCGTTTGTGCTGTTATAAAAAATAATATTCCAGTACATATTGTAGGGAACTTCTTTGTAATAATCTGACTTTCCTCTTTTTGCTGTCTCTCCCATAGCAAGGGGAAACATCAGCACACCGGAAGAATCAATTTCTTCAAACTTACTGATCTGCAGGTTGAGCCGGTCCCGCGGGCCGGCTGCTGCGATTGCAGAATCAGTTCCGGCTGTCCCGGCCTGTTGTTTATTTTCCGGCTGTCCGCAGGCTAACAACTCACAACAAAAGATCATAAGCAGTAATCTCATCAGCTATTAAAATTATTAATACAGTCATACGCTTTCAGGAAGCGCATGACTGTACCGGAAAAGAATCTTATTGAGTCACTCTTATTAACCCGGCGCCATTGTATGAATGATACTCGCCGTTGTACATCGCGTCTGCACTTACCGGCCCCATTTTATACTGACCCGGCGATACAGCACGAACCGCATAATAATAGGTTTGTTTATTATTATATGCATCCACGAAGAAATGGATACGGTCGTCCCGCACATCCAGCGCTGTGGGTGCGGCAGCGTCTTTGATCCAGTCCATGCCTGGTATTTCTTTCGTTCTTGGGTTCTCAATTTCAAAACCGGCAGGCAACAAGTCGGTGATCACCACGTTCTCAATAGCCGTTGAAAAAGATCTTTCGAGTGTGATGCCAATAATGATCAATTCATTTTGTTTGAATGTATTTCCTGCAATGGGGTTGCCAAACCTGTCATAGAAACGTTTTCTTACTTTCAGGTAACTGTCCTCTTCTTTATAAGCACCGCTGGCGCTGATACCTTCTGCCTGCCAGAAGAAATACAAACGGCCTGTGCCTTTTGTACTGATCTCCACGTTTGTCCCACCCAGTGCTTTCATATCACCTCTCCACTGACCGCCATCCACTTTAGCGATGGTTTTTCCATTCACTTTGATCTCAGCTGTGGCATTTGAATTGTTAGCGCTTCTCGCTAATTTACCCAGGGCCAGGAATGCAAAAGCTCTTTCCTGCGTACTCAGCCACTGTCTTGTCTTCAGTTTGTTGCTGACATGCTGTGCCATCACAGGTATTTGTTTATTCCCCGGATCAGCATCAATCAGTGCATTCAATGCAATGGATTCATCCCTTACATCAGAGTAATAACTGCCACCTGTCTGCGGTACTGATTCTTCGCCGGCAAAAGAGGACGGCAACATTGTTGTAAATGATTTTTTATCACCAGCCGTCGCATACGCTGCTGATAAAAGATAACGGCTATCCAAGGCCAGTAATGCAGGGTTGGCTTTGTAATAGTTCATAGAAGGCACATTACTCCGGTTTGCCAAGGCCAGAACATACAACCCGTAGGCTACTTCTTTCGGCGCTATTTTTTTATTCTGGTTCCTGTTATAGTAGTAAGTGATTGTTTCCTTATTCTTCAACCGGTTGTTAATATAGGTCAGCATGGTTTCTATCAAACTATTGTCCACATCAAACCCTGCTTTTCTTGCTTCCAGTAAGAAATGAGCTGCATAGATGGTAGCCCACCAGTCTTCCCGGCCTTCTCCGTCCCATAAGGTAACAGCTCCATTGTATAACTGCCGCATTTTGATTTTGCGGATCGCTTCTATAATATTTGTATTGGCGTTGAACTTGTTTTGTTTGTTCAATTGCATCAGATCGGCCATATCCCCATAATACAATTGCGGGAATGCTGCGGAAACGGTTTGCTCGGTGCATCCATACGGGTATTGAACAAGATAACGCAAATGGTCACCCAGTTCCAGTGCCGGGGAACGGCTTACCACCAAACTGTAGTCGCTGCTTCCCGGCATAAAATCACTTAACCCGATATTTATTTTTTGCGAACTGCCTCCTGCTATTGAACCGCTGCCGGTTACTTTCTGCAAGGTAGACGGAGGACGGACCGAGATTTCTGTAGCATCCGTAAATTTCTCACCTAATCCATTTACAGTAACATTCACTTTCGCCACACCAATGGACGGGTTCGCCACCACACTAAATACAGCCCTGCCTTCACTCTTTGCATTCAGTGCAACAGTTTGACTGCTCACTCCCACCACTTTTACAGCGCCGTCTGTATTGATCGTTGCCGTAACACTGGTGGATTTACCGGTTGTATTACTTAACGTAACAGGAACATTAACTGTATCACCCGGGCTCAAAAATCTTGGCAGAGCAGTACTGATCACAATCGGATCGGCAACAGTCATAGTATTTTCCCCGCCACCAAAACTCTGTCCTTTATAAGAAACTGCCATTAACCGCAATTCGCCACTGAACTGGGGAATGTCAAATTCAAATTCTGCTTCCCCGCTTCCATTGGCTTTCTTGATACCACTCCAGTAACTAACTACTTTCACCCTTTTCGCCGGCATCGGGTTTACCCTTTTATCCATATTCAATTCACCATCACCTCCGGTACTGCTCAGCTTAGCCCTCACTTCTGCAAACAATAATGGATACAGGTCATAGGCCATTACCTGCAGTGCTTTTTTCTGATAGAAATAATTATACGGATCGGGTGTTTTGAAATCACTCACCTGCAGCACACCATTATCAACCGCGGCCAAAGTAACATAACTGCCCGGTGCAGCTTTCACTTTTACTTTTTGGTGGGTGCGGGAACGAACCGATTTTGAAGACACAATTTCAACGGGAATCTTTCTGCTCTTCTCTTCCACTTTCACACTCTGAAAACCATGGGCCACTGTTAATGGAATATCCGAAACTTCATGCGGCTTGATCAGGGTGGCCGTGATATAGGCATTCGGAACATGATCACCTGTCAATTTCAGATCAAGACTGGCTGTCCTGTTGCTCACCTCCACATACTGGTAGGATACAATATGATCCGTTTCCACCGTCACCAGCATCTTTCCACTGAAAGGTGTTTTGAACAGTGCTTTTACATTCTCACCGGTGAAATAGGACTTCTTATCCAGCTCAATTTCAATATTGCCTTCATTGTTCACTTCAAAAGAGCTATTATCTCCTCCCCAGCTGCCATAGCTGTAAAAACTTTTACTGACATAACTGTTGGCACCGGGACGATAGATCCTGATCTCATAATCACCGGGTGATCTGGGCACATAAGAATAGACAGTATTAGCTCCAATTGCCTGCTGGCTTTCTATCATCAGTTTATCCTCTTTCTGTGATTCGTAGCGGAAATAACTACCGCTTTTGGTTAGCACTGTCCTGTATTCATGTTTGATTACTTCGATCCGTGCTGTTCCGCTGGCGGCATTCCCATCTTTATTAACAGCCGCGAGTTGAAATTTCACCGCCTGGTTCAGCGGGTAATAATAAAACCAATCCCGTTTGACCCCGAACAAAACTTCCTGCGTGAATACGTCAACAGAAGCGGCACGGCTAACAGGTCTCCCGGTTTCATCAAATACGGTAGTGTAAAAATTTGTTTGCAGCACACCGGTATTCGCATAAGTGGCAGGCACTTCGTATACTTCTGTAGCGCTACCCTGTTCATCTGTTTTTCCCTCTTTCACCACTTTATCAAAAAAACTATTCTGGTTGGCCAGGCTGAAATCATAGTCAGCAAATTTTTCAGGTGAAAAATATTTTTGTTTCACCTGTATCTCTGTTTCATAATTCCGGTTGGCAGCAGGCGGGCCAAAGAAATTGACACCATTGACAGAGAGATTCGCTGATTCACCTGGACGAAGAAAGGCTTTATCCAGTTTTGTGCTGACCCGGATGCGGTCGGGTACAAATTCCTCGATAGAAAAATTCTTAGCTGCCAGCAATACATCGTTGGAAGTATAGACCTCCAGTGTATAGCTGCCGGTTATCGCTGAGGCAGCAATATCAATACTGCCCTCCACCGAACCTTCTTCATTCAGGCTTTTCCGGAATGATTTCAGTTCCTTACCGTTAGGCATCAGGAATTTCATTTTTAAAGGGATATCTCCCGGAGTTTTCCAGTCACGGTCACGGATTACAACAGAAAAATTCACTTTCTCACCGGGGCGGTATATATCTCTTTCTGCATACACAAATGCATCCAGCCCGCTCGGATTATTTCGTTTACCTCCCACTTCAAATCTTGAGGTATTCACTCTTGTATTACTAAAAGGCAGGTAGTTAAAATCATCAGCTGTTTTTGCAATGATCATAGCCGGCTTAAACCCGCTGAAGTCTTTTTTACTATAGGTGATCTCCGCCACTCCGTCTCCATTCGTGGCACCGGTACCGATCAGCTGGTTATTATTGGAATAAACAGATACGTTTACCCCGTTTACCGGGTCCGCTGTTTTTAAGGAATTGGTGAATACATAAATTTTATCCTGGCCTTCCTTGGCGATCAGGCCCAGGTCTGATAAAGAAATATAACGGCTGTCTTTTACCCAGTAATCTTCCGTGGAGCGGATAACAATATGATAAACACCTTTAAAATCAGGCAGGCGGTCCTCAAACTGTGAGAAATTCAGTAAACGGCCTGCTCCGCTTTTGGGCAACGACCTGGTATCGATTTCTTTTTCGTAGATCACATCTCCCAGCATAGCATTCCCGCCGTAATCATCATAGT
>APMI01007464.1_pt1 | contig 12620 bp, 8 predicted proteins | sample 667938 | NCBI WGS metagenome assembly APMI01 (sample SAMN01084076, study PRJNA167559) | wastewater metagenome | biome: Wastewater | place: Denmark: Ejby Moelle, Odense | collected 2011-11-28 | reverse complement strand
TGCATGGCGCGGGACGATGGCGGCCAATGCGCTGGGGCAATTGCTCGATGCCGACTGGGGCATGGCGGACACGCTGGTCGTCGACCTGCCGCCCGGCACGGGCGATGTCCAGCTTTCGATGATTTCCAAGCACAAGCCCGCGGGCGCGGTGATCGTTTCGACGCCGCAGGACCTGGCGCTGATCGACGCGCGACGTGCGATCGACCTGTTCGAACAGGCGGGCGTGCCCGTCATCGGCATGATCGAGAATATGAGCGGCTACGCCTGTCCGCATTGCGGGGAGGTCAGCGACCCGTTCGGCAGCGGCGGCGCCGAGGCGGCGGCAAAGGACATGGGATTGCCGTTCCTCGGCCGGATCCCGCTGGACATCGCGATCCGGACGGCGTCGGATGCAGGCGATCCGCCTGCCGCGGGGAACGGCCCGCACGCGGATGTGTTCGCCAGACTGGCCGGACACGTCCGGACCTGGCTGAAGGACAACTGACATGCCGCTCGAAACCGATGCCGAGATCGCCGAACTGCTGAACGAAACGCGCGTCATCGCGATGGTCGGGGCATCCGACCGGCCTGACCGGGCAAGCTATGGCGTGATGCAGTTCCTGCAGGACCACGGCTATCGCGTGATGCCGGTCAATCCGCAGATCACGGGTGAGACGGTCCACGGCGAATTCGTGTGGCGCGACCTGGCCCAGATCGGGGAACCGATCGACATGGTCGATATCTTCCGCCGATCGGAGGCGGCGGGAGAGGCGGTCGACGAAGCAATCGCAGCGGGTGCGAAGTCAGTGTGGATGCAACTTGGCGTTATTAACGAGGGTGCGGCTGCACGTGCCGAGGCGGCGGGCCTGAAGGTCGTGATGGACCGTTGCCCGAAGATTGAGATTGCCCGGTTGGGGTTGGGACGGGTCAGTTAGTTTCCTCTCCCCTTGGGGGAGAGGTCAGGAGAGGGGCCAGCCGCGTCTGCGGCTGAAAAATGCATTCAATCTGGTAGAGGATGACAGAGTCTCTTGCGTCGCAGACGCCACGCCCGTCTCCCAACCTCTCCCCCAAGGGGAGAGGAGATATCACCCCACCGTCTGGTCGATCGTCCCGAAGATCGGATGGTGTCGCGTGTCGTCCATCCAGATGCGCACCGTGTCGCCCTTGGTCAGGAACGGAGTTTCCGGCTTGCCGCGCAGGATCGTTTCGACCGTCCGCACTTCTGCGATGCAACTGTAGCCGAGCCCGCCTTCGCTGATCGGCTTGCCGGGGCCGCCATCCGACCCGCGGTTCGACACCGTCCCCGACCCCACGATCGTGCCTGCACACAGGCTGCGCGTCTTGGCGATGTGCGCGATCAGCGTGCCGAAGTCGAAGGTCATGTCGATGCCGGCGTTGGCCCGGCCGAACGGCTTGCCGTTCAGATCGACCTTCAGCGCGCCATGGAGCTTGCCGTCCTGCCAGTGGTCGGCAAGCGTATCGGGTGTCACGAACACGGGCGAGAATGCACTCGCGGGTTTCGACTGGAAGAAGCCGAAGCCCTTGGCGAGTTCGGCGGGGATCAGGTTGCGCAGCGACACATCGTTGGTGAGCCCCACCAGGCGGATCAGGCTCAGCGCCTCGTCGCGCTTCGTGCCCTGCGGCACGTCGCCGGTGACGACCACGACTTCGGCTTCCATGTCGCAGCCCCAGCTTTCGTCGGCGAGGGGGATGGGGTCGCGCGGTGCCAGGAAACTGTCCGATCCACCCTGGTAGACGAGCGGGTCGTGCCAGAAGCTGTCCGGCATCTCCGCCGCGCGTGCCTTTCGTACCAGCGCGACGTGATTCACATAGGCCGATCCGTCGGCCCATTGGTACGCACGGGGAAGGGGTGAGGCCGCCTCGCGCTCGTGGAAACGCTCGCGCGGGATGACTTCATGGTTCAGGTCGGTCGCCAACGCCTCGAGCGATGGCGCGATCCGGTCCCAATCGTCGAGGGCCGCTTGCAGCGTGGGCGCGATGTGCGCCGCGTCGGCATACCAGGCGAGATCGTCGGAGACGACAACGAGATGTCCGTCACGCCCGGACTTCAGCGATGCAAGCTTCATGAGGGAACTCCTAACCGGTCATCTTCCGCGCAGCAATCGCGCGCTTTGTCAGTTTCGTGTCAGCATCGCGTCAGCTTCGCCGTGCAAAGACCATGTTATGGAGAGATGGGGCAAAATCGGGCTGGCGCTCGCGCTGCTGACGGCTGCGTGCGGGCAGGCTGCCCCCAAGGGTGAGCGCAGCGCGCCGCTGGTCTCCGTGGTAAATCCGGCGCAGCACGTCTTTACCGACCGGATCGACGCTGTCGGCACGGCGCGCGCCAATGAGCAGGTCACGCTTGCTTCGCCCGTGACCGAGCGCATCGTTCGCCTTGCCTTCGACGACGGACAATATGTCCAGCGCGGACAAGTGATCGCCGTGCTTGCGCAGCAACGGCAAACCGCGACGCTCGCTGGCGCACAGGCTCTGGAACGCAATGCGCGCCAGCAACTCGACCGGCTTCAGGCGCTGAAGGCGCGTGGCTTCGTAACGAACGCCAGCATCGACGCACAGGTCGCAGCGGCCGCGAACGCACAGGCGACGGCGGCGGCCGCGCGTGCAGAGATCGGTGATCGCATCGTTCGCGCCCCATTTTCGGGTTATGTCTCGCTGCGCACGATTTCGGCGGGTGCGGTGGTGAACCAGGGAACGCCGATCGCCACGATCAGCGACATATCGCGGATAAAGCTCGATTTCTCCGTTCCCGAAACGATGATTTCGACTCTCACGCCGGGCCGCCGGATCACTGTGAAATCGGCTGCCTATCCGGACCGCATTTTCAGCGGCACGATTGCAACCGTCGATCCGGTGATCGACCCGAACACGCGGGCGGTGCTGGTCCGCGCCTTGCTCGGCAACCCCGGCAACGAGCTGAAACCCGGCATGTTGCTGAACGTCGCCATCGATGGCGCCAGCCGCACGGCGCTGGCGGTCCCCGAACTGGCGGTCGTGGGCGAGGGGGATGACCGGTTCGTCTATGTCGTCGGCAAGGACGAAAAGGTCGAACGACGTATGATCGAATCAGGGAAGCGTGACACGGGGCTGATCGAAATCGTCAAAGGGTTGAAGGCCGGAGACCGTGTCGTCGGCGAAGGCGTGGTCAAGGTTGCGCCGGGCGTGAAGGTGCGAACCGGGCCTGCACCCAGGAAATGACGCTTTCCGACCTCTCGATCCGCCGGCCCGTCTTTGCATCGGTGCTGGCGATCCTGCTGTCCATCGTCGGTGTCGTTGCCTTCTTCCAGCTCTCGCTGCGCGAATATCCCGACATCGACCCACCGATCGTCTCGGTCGAAACCACCTATACCGGCGCGTCGGCGACGGTCGTCGAAAGCCGCATCACCCAGCTGCTCGAGTCCCGCCTCTCGGGAATCGATGGCATCGCCGCGATCACCTCGCGCTCGGCCGACGGATCGTCCCAGATCTCGATCGAGTTCAACCCCGGCCGCGATATCGACGGCGCGGCCAATGACGTGCGCGACCGGATCAGCAGTGCAGCCGACAATCTGCCGCAGGACGCGCAACCGCCGGAAACGACCAAGGTAGATGCCGATGCGCAGCCCGTCATGTATTTCGCCGTGCGCGCACCCAACTGGTCGACCGACCGGCTGGCGGACTATGTCGACCGGGTCATCCTCGACCGGCTGTCGACCATCGACGGTGTCGCGCGCGTCCAGATGCTCGGCGGCACGCGCCCGGCAATGCGTGTGTGGCTGGATGCGGCACGGCTCGCTGCCTACAGGCTGACGCCGAAGGATGTCGAAACGGCGCTCCGGACGCAGAATGTCGAACTGCCCGCGGGACGCATCGAGGCGCAGAGCCAGAACGTCACGGTTCGCGTGGCGCGCGGTTTTTCGACCGAGGCGGATTTTCGTTCGCTGGTCATCGGCCGTGGTGCCGACGGTTATCTCGTCCGGCTGGGCGACGTGGCGCGCATCGAACGCGGCGCAGAGAATATGTACGCCGGCTTCCGCTTCAACGGAGAGCGGGCGGTGGGCCTTGGCATCGTCAAGCAATCGGGTGCCAACACGCTCGACGTTGCGGACCGGATCAAGACCGCGATCAAGCAGCTGAACACCGAATTGCCCGGCGGCATGCGCATCTATGCGGGGTCCGACAGTTCGCTGTTCATCAAGCGCGCGATTTCGGGCGTGTGGCATACGCTGGCAGAGGCAGCAGTGCTGGTCGTCATCGTGATCTTCCTGTTCCTCGGCAGCTGGCGTGCGACGCTGATCCCGGCGGTGACGGTGCCCATCTGCCTGCTCGGTGCGCTCGTGGTGCTGTGGATGTGCGGGTTCTCGATCAACCTGCTGACCCTGCTCGCGCTGGTGCTCGCGATCGGCCTGGTCGTCGACGATGCGATCGTCGTGCTGGAGAACGTGCACCACCGCATCGAGGAAGGCGAAACCCCTCTGGTCGCCGCGTTCCTGGGTACGCGGCAGGTCGCGTTCGCGGTCCTGTCGACGACACTCGTCGTCTGTGCGGTGTTCGTGCCGATCATGTTCATTCCGGGCCAGACCGGCCTGCTGTTCCGCGAACTTGCCGCGGCCATGATCGGCGCCGTCGCGTTTTCCGGATTCCTTGCGCTCACGTTGGCGCCGATGCTGTGTTCGAAGCTGCTGAAACAGGAACAGCGCGGGCGGATGACCGGCGCCATCGAGCGCGGGTTCGCACGGATCGAAAGCGGCTATTCCCGATTGCTGAACGGCGCGCTCGGTAAACCCTGGTGGACACTCGGCGGCGTGGCCGTGCTGCTCGCCGTGTCGGGTGGCCTGTTCCTGCAGATCGACAGCGAACTCGTGCCCGGCGAGGACACGGGCCTTGTCCAGCTGCGCGTTTCCGCACCCGAGGGAACCGGCTTTGCGCAGCTGGGTAATTACATCACGCAGGTCGAACAGAAGATCGCTCCGCTCTCCGGCAAGACACAGGCCGTGCGCGGCTGGAACGCGCGTTACGGCGGCGGTGACGATTTCAATAGCGCCCAGATGACGATGTTCCTGCGTCCCTGGGAAGAACGGACGCAGACGACGTCGGATGTCGTGAAAAAGGCGAATGCGGCGCTTGGCGAGGTCGCCGCCGTGCGCGGCAACGCGTCGGTCCCGTCGGCGCTGGGGCGCGGGCGCGGCGACCCGGTCAATTTCGTGCTGGCGGGCGAAAGCTACGAGGCGCTGTCACGCGCACGCGACCGCATATTGGCGGCGGCGCGCGACAACCCCGGTCTCGTCAATCTCGACGCCGATTATGTCGAATCGAAACCGCAATTGCTGATCGACGTCGATACGGCACGGGCGGGCGACCTGGGCGTGTCGGTCGACGACGTCAGCCAGGCGCTTCAGACCCTGATGGGTTCGCGCCGTGCCTCGACCTTCGTCCAGAATGCCAAGGAATATTACGTCATCGTACAGGCCGAGAGCGCGGGACGCATGGACGAAAGCCGCCTCGCGTCCGTCTATGTCCGCGCGCGCAGCGGCGAACTCGTACCGCTGTCGAACCTGGTCAAAACGCGCGAAGGCGTGTCGGCGCGCGAGCTGGGCCGCTACAACAAGATGCGCTCGATCACACTGACCGGCGGCCTCGCGCCCGGTTATTCGCTGGGCCGCGCCCTGACCTGGCTGGAGGCACAGGCGAAGGCGAGTCCCGAGGTGCTGAACGTGGGCTATCGGGGCGAAAGCCAGTCGTTCAAGCAGACGGGCAACGCCATCTGGGCCGTTTTCGGGCTGACGATCATCATCATCTACCTGCTGCTGGCCGCGCAGTTCGAAAGCTTCATCCATCCCTTCGTGATCGTGACGACGGTGCCATTGGCGGTCGCGGGCGGGATCATCGGTCTCGCGGTCACCGGCGGGACGCTCAACCTCTACAGCCAGGTGGGCATCGTCATGCTTGTGGGACTCGCGGCAAAGAACGGAATCCTGATCGTCGAGTTCGCCAACCAGCTGCGCGACGAGGGTGTGGAGTTCGGCGAAGCGATCCGCCGTGCCGCCGTGCGCCGCCTGCGCCCGATCCTGATGACATCTATCGCGACGGTCATGGGCGCCGTTCCGCTGGCGATCGCGAGCGGCGCCGGTGCCAACGCTCGCCATTCGATCGGCATCGTCATCGTCTTCGGCGTGTCGATCGCGACACTCATCACTCTGGTCCTGGTGCCGGTGCTGTACCAGGCACTGTGCCGCAAGACCTCGTCGCCACAGACGGTCGGACGGCGGCTAGCGGCGGCGCTCGCCGGTTCGGGCAATGTGCCCGAGGCTTCCCACGCGGCTTAATCACGAGCGACTTCGCTCAGCCTGACATTCCGCTGACTATCGGCATCAGGTCGGCAACAGTCACATTTTTGTAACACGACTCCACCGGGCGGGACGGCAAACGGGGAGTTTCAATAATGAGTAGATTTTACGCCATGGCCAGCATGGCCACACTGGCGATCGCCCATGCGCAGCCAGCCAGCGCACAAGCAACGGCAACCGATCCTGCCCCGCCACCCATCCATGCGACGCGCGAAGTCGAAACCTTCGGGCCCGATTATTTCGCACGGTTCCAGCCCTATTCCGCATACGACCTCGTCACCTTGCTCCCCGGCTTCAAGCTGGAAGAGGGCGATGCGACCGTGCGTGGTTATGCCGGCGCATCCGGCAATGTCCTGATCGACGGACAGCGTCCGGCGAGCAAGCAGGAAACCCTGGAAGATGTGCTCCGCAAGATTCCGGTCGCATCCGTCGATCATGTCGAGCTGCTTCGTCCCGGTGCCGCGGGCGTCGACATGCAAGGGCGCAGCATTCTGGCGAACGTGGTCCGCAAGAAGGATGCGAGTACGCGCGTCCGGCTGGAGGCGGGGGGCGCGTTCTTCTACAAGACCGACGAATTCGCACCGAAGCTGGCGGCTGAATTTTCGCATCGCAAGGGTGACCGGCTGATCGAACTCGCGGCGTCCATGTCGCGCGACATCGACGACGAACACGGGTTCGGATCGCGCGACCGTGCCGGACCGACCGGCCTGCCCCTGAGGTCGGTCATTTACGGCCAGCCCGAGGAAGAGCGCATCGCGGAGGCGACGGCGGCGTACCAGGACAATGTGCTGGGCGGGAACCTGCGCCTCAACGGCCTGTTGCGCCAGACCCGCTTCCGCGCCGACATCACCAACATCATGATCACGCCCACGCGCGACGAGGAATTCGGGACCGAACGCGCGCGCACGATCGACAGCGAAATCGGGATCCGGTTCGAACGAGCAATCGGTGCGCGTACGCAGATCGAATTCCTCGCCCTGCGGCGCATGAGCAACGTCAGCGCCCTCAACACCGAATATTCGCTGAGCGAGGATGCTACGACGGGTAAGGAGGAGGACGGTAGCGAGACGATCGTGCGTGGCGTCGTGCGCCGCTCCGGCTCACTGCTTTCGATCGAGGCGGGAGTCGAGGGTGCCCTCAACGTGCTCGACAGCGCAAGAAACCTGACCGATCACGGCGTCGCCGTGCCCCTGCCCGCAGCTAATGTTCGCGTGGAAGAGCGCCGTGCCGAACCGTTCGTCACGACGAACTGGAAATTCTCGCCGACACTGTCGCTGGAGGCGGGGGGCAAGATCGAAGTGTCGCGGCTGTCGCAGACGGGCGATTCCTCGCTGACCAAGACCTTCTTCTATCCCAAGCCGCGTGCACTGCTCAGTTGGGCGCCCGGCAAGGATACCCAGCTTCGTTTCCTGGCGGAACGTGTTGTCGGGCAGCTCACCTTTTCAAACTTTCTCGGAGCGGCATCCCTGAGCACGGGCGTGATCACGGCCGGAAATCCCGATCTCGAACCCGACAAGCTGTGGCGTTATGAGGTCGCATTCGAACGCCACTTCTGGGGCAATGGCTCGATCGTTCTGACCGCGCGGCGCGAGGACGTTTCGGACGTCGTCGACCGCATTCCCGTGACGGGCCCGGGCGGCACCTTCGACGCCGTCGGCAACATCGGCAGCGGGTACCGCAACGAAGGGCAACTCGACCTCATCCTGCCGTTCGACCGGCTGCATCTCGAGGGACTGTTGCTGAAAGCGAACCTGCTGGTCCGCGACAGCAATGTCGTCGATCCGGCGACCGGCGAGAAACGCCGCATTTCGGGAGACGCGCCGATCGGAGGAGAGGCTCACCTCACGTACGAACTGCCGCAGCTCAAATCGCGTTTCGGCATCGATGTCGGCCTACCGACCGAAGAGGCGAGCTTCAAGTTCAACGAGGTGCAGATCGACAAGGTCGGCACACGGGTCGGTATCTTCGCCGAGTACAAGCCGACGCCGCAGTGGAACATCCGCATCTATGCCAAGAACCTGACCAACAGCCCGACGACGCGCATCCGCACGACCTCTGCTGCCTTGCGCGGTACGGTTCCGGTCAGCTTCGTCGAAACGCGCGTCCTGAGGTCGGGACCCTATGTCGGCTTCACGCTGCAGCGTGCCTTCGGCGCGCATTGACCGCAAAAATAAGGGCGCGGCATTCGGGTGAATGCCGCGCCCAGTGCGCTACCGCGGGGAGCGGAAGACTTAGAGTGCGTTCACCTTGGCGAGTTCTTCCTTCACGACATGCGCCTGCAGGGGAATGTAGACGCCGTCGTTGGAAACCTGCTGCTGGCCTTCCTGGCTGAGGACTGCCTTCAGGAATTCCTTGATCTTCGGCTTGATAGGCTCGCCGGGCTTCTTGTTGACGTAGATGTAGACGTAGCGGCTCAGCGGATAGCTGTGGTCGTACACGGTCTGCACCGTCGGCAGCACGCACTTGCCGCCGGTCTCGTTCGACAGCGCCAGCACCTTGGTGTTAGGCTGGACATTGGCGAGCAGCGCGTACGTCAGGCCGCCGGGGTTCGCCTTCATGTCATCCGCCGCGACGTTGAATGCGTGGGTAAAGCCCTTGCCCTTCACGAACTGGATATTGTTCTTGTACTCGCCCATCTTCATGACTTCGATCTTGAAGAACCACTCGATGCCGTTGGGCGACTTCAGACCGTAAGTGTGGATCGGCTTGCTGGCCCAGGCGCCCTTGGCACCGACCTGGCCCCAGTTCGTGATGTCCTGTCCGCCGCGGTTCCGTGTCGTCGAATAGATCGAATCGAGCTGCTGCAGGCTCAGGCACGAAACCGGATTGTCCTTGTCGACCATCACGATCGACGCGGCGGTCTTGCCCAGCGACCCGGCGCTTCCCGTTGCGACCTTGATCGCCGTCGGCTTGTAGCCGAACTTCGCCACGAACGCCGCTTCTTCAGCAGGCAGCATTTCGCGGCCGACCGGGGCCAGGTCGCCCTCGCCGCTGACCAGGCCGGGCGAGCCCGCACCCGAGGCACGAAGATCGATCGTGACGCTGAGGCGCGGATAGGCCTTGCGCATCATTTTTGCCCAGCCGAGGACCATTTCGTCCATGACGTCTGCACCGACGATCGGCAGGTTTTCTTCGGGTTCGGTTACAAGCGGACCTGGAACCCATGCCGGAATCTTCGGATCCGGTTTAATATTATGCTCGCGCTTGGCGTATTTAAGTGCCTCTGCGGGCGTTCCGGTGAACACCGTCGTTACGCCTAGAACCGCGGCCAGCGCGGTTGCGCTGCCGGCGACGCGAAGCGCCAATTTCGAAAATGCTGCCACGTTACCCTCTCCCATCATCCATGTGGACATCGCCCGTATCCGGGGTCGATGGCGGGACTGTGCAGCGCGGCGGGTCGCGCCACAATCTGGCGGACGGGACGGGGCATGCGTCAAATGGCGGATGCGAAAAAACCACGGAAAAGCGCGCCGGAATCGCTCCCGGCGCGCTGATTCTTGCCAAGCGGGTTGCTTAGGCGACCGGTTCGTACAGCGATGCTTCGCTGGGAATCTCCGATGCGATCTTGTTTCGGATCACGAGTCCCGGGGCCATGAAATCGGTGTCGATCTTGCCCGAGGTCGGCGACTGGTGGAACGCGATGACCATCGCGACCGGCAGGTACTTGCCCGCGCTGTCCTTGATCGGCAGCACGATGGAGACCTTCTTGCCGTAATCCGGCGTGCCCCACTTCGACTCCACCTGCGTCACGCCCTTCTTGGCCGTGATGATGTCGCCGGGCGATGAGGTGTTGCCCATGCGGTCGGGAAACGAGCCCGCGATCATGGTGTAGGCATCGGCGGGCTGTCCCTTGGGCAGCGCATGCATCGTGATGCTCATGATTTCAGGGTGCGTCGCGATCAGCTTGTCGACGATGGCCTGCGCCTTCATCTTGTGCGCCGGGGCACGCCAGTTCTTGGGCGTAGTCGGCGTCGATGCAGCGCGCGGAATTTCATCCTTGGCCTGGGCAATGGCGGCCGCAGGAAGCGCGGCACTCGTAATCGCGAGCGCGAAAGCGGCGCTCCGGTAAATCGAAATGGTCATGATCATTCTCTCCCGATAAATGATGGCGAAAGGGAAACGCGCGATCATGACGAGAACCATCAAAACCGCCGTTTTCCTGTTGATTCTTATACCCGCGTGCGCGGGCGCGAGGCATCCCTCATCCGGCCTATGCGCCCGTAATCCGACGGATAAGGCGCTGATTTCCGGCAGTGTTCCGCCGATTCTGGCGCCATTGCTCGGCAAATGGCGGGCAGAGCTTTCCGGAACGGGATTGTCCGTCGAAACCGGGCCGCCGGGACCGCCGCAAGGCGCGCTCGATCCCGGGCTCGCGGCGTTCCTGGACGGCAAGCGCGATTTCGCATTCCTGACGCGAGAAATTGCGGAAGAAGATCTCGCCCGCTTTCGCCGTGCGCATGGCACCGATCCGGTCGTCATCCCGGTTGCGGGCGGCAGCTGGACCCGGTTCGGCTATGTTGATCCGGTCGTGATGATCGTGAACGCGGCGAACCCGATCCGTTCGCTGAGCTTCGCGCAGATCGACGCGATCTTTTCGACGAGCAGGCTGCGTGGCTATACGCCGATTACCGACTGGGGGCAGGCGGGGGTGGCCGGATGGCAGGGACGCCCGATCCGTCTTGTCGGTGGCGACGCCTGGGCCAGCGCAGAATCCGCACGTGCGCTAACCGTGCGGCGATGGGTTTTGAGCGTGGGGAATCGTGTTGGTACTTGGCGCGAGGCTTCCGGCACCGGGAGTGAGGCCGACAATGTCGAACGCGTGGTCCGCGACCCGTTGGCGATCGCGTTCACGGGGGCCGGGCACGTCCTGCCGGGAACGCGTGTCGTGCCGGTCATGGTGAAGGCGGGAGGACGGCCGGTCATGCCGACGCGCGATGCCGTGGCGAACGGGCGATATCCCCTGTCGCGGACGGTCGACCTGGTCGTCGCGCGCCGTCCGGACGGCACGATCGCGCCGCAGGTCGCGCGGTTCGCCGGTTATCTGCTCAGCAAAAAGGGGCAGGACGCTGTCGAGGGGGACGACAGCTTCCTGCCCCTGACGCGGGCTCAGCTCTTGCAGGCCCGGCGTATGCTTAGAACGCAACCATCATGTTGAGACGCAGGCGGTTCGCCCAGTCGTTCGGCAGCGTGGTCCCTGCGTACAGGGCGTCCAGCGGCTTGTAGCGGTAATAGGTGACGTTCAGGATCAGATTGTCCATCGGCACATAGTCGACCGCAAGCGTGTGCTGGATATAGTTGGTCGCGATGTTGGTGTTGTCGTGGCTGAACGCCGCGAACACCGCATCCACGCCGACCTGCGCATAGCCATAGCCAAAGCGCCAATCCTGCTTCTTGCTGGCGCGGCCGACCAGAAGATCGACGCCGAAGCCGTTAGCGTCGCCCGCGGTCGCCCCGAAGTTGTGGACATAGTCACCCACCACGCGGACCGGCCACAGATCACCGAAGCCATTGTACTGCACCGCGCCGATCACATCGAGCAGGCGGAAGTCGGATAGGTACTTGCCACCGGCAAAGCGGTTCGTGCGCCAGTCGCCGCTGTCAGCGCCGACCAGGCTGTTGATGCGATAGCCGTAGTAACCGCCCGCAAGCTCAAGCTTGAGATCCTTCGATGCGTTGGTCTCGAAGGCTAGCTGGCCGCCGATCATCGAACTGTCGCCGCCGGCCGGGTTTTCGTCGATCGCGAAGTAGAGGCCGTTGGCCTTGAGCGACGTGCCCGAGCCCAGGTCGAACTTGTACGATGCCGACAGGCCGGTGGGATTGATGTCGCCGTCCCAGACGAGTTCCGTCCGGACGAACGGCTGCGGGATCTTGCCGGCATAGGCGGTCAGGTTGCCGGTCGTCAGGCGGATATAGGCCTGTGACAGCGTGGCATCGAGGTCGTTGTCGAAGCCGGTCAGCGTGATGTCGGTGCTGTTAGGATCGTTCGGATCGCCGGTCGACAGTTCGCCGCCGATCGCCAGCGTCGGGTTGAAGGTATAGAGCGCGCGCAGGCGGCCACGCATCACCAGGCGATCGCGATCGCGCGCGATGTTTTCGCCGGAGTTCGATTCATAACGAACACGAAGGTCGCCGTTGAACGTCAGCTTCGACTTGCTGGCCGGTGCGATACCGGGAGCAGATCCGCCCGCCGGATTGACCGGCGCTGCTGCAGAAGCATCGGCGGTCGCGATTGAGCGGCCGACGAACGGCGTCGAACCTGCGGCGGGCGTTCCGCCTGCCGCCGGTGCTGCGGCCAGC
>APMI01040343.1_pt1 | contig 12622 bp, 11 predicted proteins | sample 667938 | NCBI WGS metagenome assembly APMI01 (sample SAMN01084076, study PRJNA167559) | wastewater metagenome | biome: Wastewater | place: Denmark: Ejby Moelle, Odense | collected 2011-11-28 | reverse complement strand
CGGTGACGGGAGCACCGCCGACACCGGACCGCAGCCCAACCAGCCGGCGCCACCGACCAAGCTCAAGCCAGGCGAGCGCCCACCCCAGTTCGTGGTGGTGTCGTGGGATGGTGCCGGCGCAGACCGCTCCGGACTATTCGAGACCTGGCGAGAGTTTGCGGCGGCCCACCACGTTCCGATGACGTTCTTCCTCACCGGGCTCTACATGCTCCCCGCCTCGCACCGCACGGCATACACGTCGCCTGGTCGAGCCGCGGGGGCCTCAGCGATCCCATGGTTCGGGGACGAGGCGATCCGCGCGACCATCGAGAATGTCCGAGCAGCGTGGCTGAAGGGGCACGAGATCGGGACTCACTTCAACGGGCACTTCTGCGGACCCAAGGGCGGCTCGTCCTGGAGCCCGGCGGATTGGGACCACGAGATCGCCCAGGCCAAGCAATTCGTCTCGACGTGGCGGACGACGACCGGGTTCGACCTGCCGCCGCTGCCCTTCGACTACGAGAAGGAGCTGGTGGGCGCCCGCACTCCGTGTCTGGAGGGGCAGGCAGGCTTGGTCAAGGCGTCCGCCGTGGCGAACTGGCGTTACGACTCCTCCGGCGCAGGCACCCAGGTATGGCCGCGCAAACTCTCCGGCACGTCGCTATGGAACATCCCGCTGGAACTCATCCCCTTCAACGGCAGCCAGGTGCTGTCGATGGACTACAACTTCTACGCAACACAATCCAGGGCCAAGACCGGCGACCCCGCCTCGTATGCCGGGTGGCAGGCTCAGGCGCGCGACGCCTACCTGGCCGGCTTTCAACGGGCCTACACCGCCAACCGCGCGCCGTTAATCATCGGCAACCACTTCGAGTCCTGGAACGGCGGCATTTACATGGCTGCCCTGCGGGAGGCACTCACCCAGATGGTGAGCCAGCCCGACGTGCGGTTCGTGACCTTCAAGCAGCTGTGCGATTGGCTCGACGCCCAGGACCCCGCGGTGCTCGCCTCCTTGCAGCGACTACCAGTCGGGCAGGCTCCAACTGCTGGCTGGACCAAGACCTCGTGATCCGTCTGCGGGGATGTCGCTAATCTGCCGACTCAACGGTCGTGCGGTGCTGAGTGCGGCTTACCTGCCGCGCCTTCCCCTGGGGAGCTCGGGTATTCCTGTGGCTCGATGAACTCCTCGCGCGCGGCATCGCTGATCCCGCCCTCGGCGATGATGCGGGCCAGGAATCGTCCGGATGGCTTGACCGTCCGGATCTGGGTGGCGTAGTCGTTGTGGACGATGCCGAAGCGCGGCACCTCCCCCTCCTTCCACTCCCAGTTGTCGACGAAGCACCAGTGGTAGTAGCGCTCGAAGGGCAACGACGAGGTGGCGATCGTCGTGAGGTGGTCGTTCACGAACCGGCAGCGGAATCGCTCTAACTGTCCGGTTGTGAGGTCGCCGTTGTCCGCCGTGCCGTTGTCGGCCGTGCCGTTCTCGGTGACCCAGATCGGCCCTGGGTATCGGTCGTGCAGTCGACGCGCACAGCGCAACAGACCCTCCGGGTAGATCTCCCACCCGAGGTCGTTGACCGGCGAGCCAGGGAAGGTCGCATCGGCCATCCGCTTGGATGCCGTTCGGGTGTAGTAGTTGATGCCGAGATAGTCGTAGTAGCGGCGGCCAGCGGCGATGTCGGCGGGCGGGCGGCCGAGCAGTCGATGGAAGCGGCCGGCCAGGAAGGCGTCGGCTACGGCGTCTTGGAACAGCAGCGAGTTGACCCGTGCCGACGCCTGGTGGATCGGGTTGTTGGGCTTCCACGGGTCGAAAACCCGCATGTGGTGGGCGAATCCGACCTGTGCGTTGGGCTGCAGGTCATGGATCAGTCGGTAGGCACGACAGTGGGCAATCGCCATGTGTCGCAGCACTTTTCGCACCGCGGGCCATGACGAAGTCCCGGGTGGCCCGTCCCCGAAAAGGTGCGTTTGCACGGCATACACGTTGGGCTCGTTGATGGTGACCCAGTCGGTGACCACGTCGCGCAACTCGGCGACCACGTGCCGCACGAAGCGGAGCCAGATGTCGACCGACGCCGGGACGGTCCACTCCCCCAGCCCCTGGAACCACGACGGGTTGGTGAAGTGGTGCAGCGTCACCAGGGGGACGATGCCGTGCGAGCGCAGGAGCTCGATCTCCTCGCGGTAGCGCGCGAGGGCGGTGGCGTCGAACTCGCCGGGTCGGGGTTCGATGCGCGACCACTCGATGCCCATCCGGTAGGTCTGCAAGCCGAGCGAGGCCATCAGCTCGGTGTCCTCGCGCCAGCGGTTCCAGTGGTCGGTGGAGCGCACCGGGGTGGAGCCGTCGCGGATGTTGCCGGGGACGGACGACCAGTCGTACCAGTTGTTGTTGCGGTCGCCGCCCTCGATCTGCACGGCCGCCGTGGCCGTGCCGATCAGGAGGCCATCAAGTGGCGTGAAGGGAGCCATGGCTACTCATAGGTAGGCGTCGCGTCGGTGCCGCAAGGTGATTCCGCGCACGACGACCCGGTTGTCTGCACGTCGTCCATCAGCAAGCGGCATGGTGGTCACGTACAGGATGACAGCGTATGCCGTGATGACTCCGCACCCTCCGTGGGCTAGATCGGCGCCGGCTCTTCCCAAGGGAACTTGCGCTAAGTGATCTTGTCGAGTGGACGCGGGATCTGATCCGATCGTTCACGACTCCGCGCACCGACACGGGGTTGCCGACGGAGACAGGTTCCACGTCCTCAGGTTCGCTCTCTATCCTTCCGCCAAGGCGACGACAGGGGGATGTTCATCGCGCCTGGCCGCACCGGACAACTCATCGAAGTCGGCGTGGTCCTTTGGTGCGGTGGGATCTCGCCATCGCACATGCCAATGAGTCCAGCACGAGCCACGTATCTGAGGTGGTCATCATGCGACCTTCCCTGAAAGACCTGATCGCCAAGGCCGACGAACTGGCCGAGCGCTTCGAGGACTACGAACCCCGCGACGAGGACTTGGGCGCTCCGCTCCCGCCGTTGATGACTGTTCGGCTGGCCCAGTTCCGCCGAACGCAGGCGGAGAAGGAATTGGCCGAAGCAATCCACGCGGCTCGCGACGCCAAAATCTCCTGGCGGGAACTCGGCGAAGCGATCGGCACCACCGGCGAAGCCGTCCGGCAACGCTACGCCAGTTAAGGCTGGGGAGGTGGCGAGCTCACGGGCGGATGAGCTTGCTAGAAGTCGAGCAAGACGGCCAGCGTCTCGCGCAGCTCGCCGAGCACCACCGGGCCGACGTTGCCCGTCTTGGCACTGATGCGGGTAACCGCCACCGAACGGACGTGTTGGCACTGGGCGGACGACACGTCCTCCAGCCCGTTGGCCTCGTCGGGGTCGATGACGATCTCAGCGCCACTGTCACGGATCGCCCGCGTCAAGGGAACGACCTGGACCACGTTGGGGCCACCCCGAAGGACGCGGGCGGCAGTGACCACTACCGCTGGACGTTGCAGTCCAGCCTCACTGCCGGCAGGCGTACCCAGATCGAGGTGGACGACATCACCCGGCGTCAGCATCGAGCCACGTCGTCTCGTCGTCAGTCAGCGGGATCGAGAGATCGCGTCCCATCGAGTCCTGACGGAGCACCCGAAGTGCACGCGCAACCGTTTGATCGATCGTCTCGTGGCGCTGGGCCGCCAGCCGCGTCACCCTTGCGTGCGTCTCACGGCTGATCCGGATCGTTGTCGTATCGGCCACAGCACGAGTCTACACAGGAGTAGACTTCCTCATCTACATGGCGCGTGGCTCATCCTCGGCCCGGGCAGTCGTGCGTCGACAACTACACGTTGAACCTGCACTCGACCATGTCACGTTCTGCGCCGCCACCAATGTGGAGTCGTCCTTGGGCATGTCATAAATGTCCTCGGGGTCAAACCCCAATGTGATGTGAAGGTCCCGGGGCGGCAGACTGAGTCCATGAACCGCCCCGGTGAGTCCGGAGACTTACTGGTTTGACGGCTCCAGCTGTTGCTGGGCTTGGTTTCGAGCGTAGTAGAGGGCCTCGGCTTCGACGGGTGGGATGTCGCCGCAGTACTCGTAGAGCCGGCGGTGGTTGAACCAGTCGACCCATTCGGCGGTCGCGTATTCGACGTCGTCGACGGTCTTCCACGGTTTGCGCGGTTTGATCAGTTCGGTCTTGTACAGGCCGTTGATCGTCTCGGCGAGAGCGTTGTCATACGAGTCGCCGACGGTCCCGACTGAGGCGGCGATCCCCGCCTCAGCGAGCCGCTCGGTGTAACGAATGCTGACGTACTGCGACCCGCGATCGGTATGTGCCACAACGGAATCCAGTGATCGGCCGTCGCGCTGGCGGGTCCACACGGCCTGCTCGAGGGCGTCCAGGACGAGCTGGGTGGTCATCGAGGTCCCGCAGCGCCAGCCCAGGATCCGGCGGGCGTAGGCGTCGGTCACGAACGCGACATACACCCACCCCGACCACGTCGAGACGTACGTCATGTCAGCCACCCACAGCCGGTCCGGCGCGGCCGGGGCGAAGTTGCGGCCGACCAGATCCCGTGCCCGCTCCGCGACCGGATTGGGGATCGTCGTCTTCTTGACCTTGCCGCGGATCGCGCCGGTCAACCCCTCAGCCTTCATCAGGCGTTCGATGGTGGACCGTGCCACCGGGACACCTTCACGGTTCAGCTGCAGCCAGACCTTCCGCGCTCCGTACACCCCGTAGTTGGCGGCGTGGACCCGACGAATTTCCGTCACCAGGAACTCATCGCGCTGGTCGCGAGCGGTCGGGGTCTTCCCGACGTGCTCGTAGTACGTCGACGGGGCCACCTTCAGCCCGTGCTCGGTGAGCACGGTACAGATGGGCTCGACACCCCAACGCAGGCCACCGGGTTCGCGGTGGTCGGCGTGTTCGCGGATGAAGTCCACGATCACCGGGAGGGCCGGTCGAGCTCGGCTCCGAAGAAAGCCGCCGCGGCCTTCAGAATCGAGTTCGCGCGCTTGAGCTCGGCGTTCTCCCGCTTCAACCGGCGGACCTCGGCTGACTCCTCGCTCGTGACCCCTGGTCGGGCACCCGCGTCGACCTGCGCCTGGCGGACCCACTTGCGAACCGTCTCCGGGGTGCCGACCCCGAGGAGCTCCGCGACCCGGGTCATCGCTGCCCACTCCGACTCGTGCTCACCGACGTTCTCGGCGACCATCCGGACCGCCCGCTCCTTCAACTCAGGCGGGTACCGCTTGTGCGTGTCTCCTGGCATGACTCCAACCTTCCCAAGGTTCGAAGTCTCCGGACATGCCGGGGCGGTTCACCACGCCGGAACTCCTGAGGTTCGGGCGAGGCGACGGCCACGTAGAAGGTCTCCGAAACGGAGTTAGCTTGGCGACTCAGACCAATGAGCAGAATTTCTACGCTCTCAGGCATCCCATCGATATCGCACAGCCCAAATTCGGGAGGAGAAACGATCGTCACATGGTACTCATTTGCGCCGTCGCCCCGCCTGTCAGCCTGGGTGTGAGTCACTGAGGAGGTTGGGTTGAGGGTGTTGACGGCGGCGGAGAAGGCGTCGGTGGTGGTGGGGTATTTGGCGCAGCTGTCCCGCGTCAAGAATTTGGCAGGTTTTCGGGCTCGGGAAAGTTGGGTACCGCGGGGTCTGCCAGGCCGAGGTGGACCTCACGGGGACGGTTCCAGGCCAGGTGTTCGTGCGGCCTGACTTCGTTGAACTCGACCCGGAAGGCTTCGGCCTCGCGGATCAGGTCGAGGGCGTCGTCGATCTGTTCGCGGTACAGCCGCTCGTACTTCAACGATCCGAAGGCTCGCTCTCGCACGCCGTTCTGGCCAGGGGTCTTGACCCGGGTGCGAACATGACGCAGCTCGGGCCGCTTGCCGATGAAGCTCTCGAAGAGGAACGAACGGAACGGGCCGCCGTTGTCCGTGACCAGCGTGATGGGGACGATCTCACCGGTGTCGGGGTCGGTCAGGTACTCAATGAGCGAGTGCCCGCCCGGCAGCAACTGCTCGGCTTCAGCCAAGGCCAGCTCAACGGCCTCGATCGCGTCGTACCGGTTCGCGGTCGGGGACCAGTGCCAGCCGAACTCGTACTTCGACCAGTAATCCGCCACACCGGCTACCCGCCACGTGCCGCCCGTGGTGGTCTCGTACTCGGAGAAGTCGAACTGCCACACCATGTTCGGCCCCGTCGGAGGCGCCGCGAACGCGGCCTTCCTCGCGGCCGCGAGCTGACGGCGTTCTCGTTGATAGTCGGCCTTAAGAAGCAAGCCTTCTGCGGCCAGCACCCGCAGCACGGTCGACTGCGAGAGTCGGTGGCCGTCGTGGCGGGTCATCGCCCACACCTTCCGGTGGCCCCACGCCGGATACTTGTGCGCCCACTTCACCACCGCCTGACGGTGCCTGTCCCGGGCCGGCGTCGGCCACGGCCCCTTGCGCGGATGCCCAGCCTTGGCTTTGGCCTGCCAGCGTCGGTAGGTCCGTTCCGGGATGCCGACCAGACGAGTGAACCTCGTGGTCGGCATCCCGGCGTCGCGTCGGATTACCTCGAGGTCCGTGAAGGGCCCAACCGGCCCTCCGCGCTCTTCTTCCACACCCGGATCTCGACCGCCGCCTCACCCAAGGCACGGGTCAGGTCATCGATCTCAGCCTCGAGCTGGGCCTCGCGCGTCGACGGGCCAGTCCTCCCGGCGGTCAAGGCAGTCTTTCCAGCCTCGATGAACTCGGCCTTCCACCGCCCGATCGACTGCTCCGAAACCTTCTCCTTGCGGGCAGCCTCCGCGATCGAGACCTCCCCGGCAAGGATGCTCAACACGATCCGGGTCTTCTTCTCCGGCGGAATCACCGGCGGACGTCCCATCAGGCACCTCCCTGACTCAGGCGCCGATCATGCCCTCATAACCGGCCTGCCAGAAAGTCTGAAGCGGGACATCTGCGTAGGGGAAGCCAAGGCGTACGCGGTCACGATCCGCTCCTTCAGCCGGGTCGTGAGACGCGCGTACGGCGGGACCTGGTCGGTGTGCTCGGTGAACGTCGCCCTCCCGCACAAGGCTTCGACACACCGCCACCGCTTCTTCACCCACCACACCGTCACCAGGCCGTCGAACGGGACGTCCCGGATCCGTTGCACCGTTCGCTGATGCACCCGAGCCGTGACCACCCCGCATGACGGGCAGCCCGCCTCGTGAACCGGCGTGTCGAGGAACACCTGCCGACCGCCGGCCGGGTCTCGGGTAACCGCGATCACGCGGTACTCCGGCAAGTTGAACAAGATGGTCGCTGCCTCGCTGACAGCCTCGACCGTAGGCTGGAACATGCTCGTGGTCCTGACCTGACTGGATGCTTAGACACCACCCAGCCTGCCGCAGGGCCACGAGCCCTACATCAGGACCACGCCACGCGGAGAGTCGGAGACCCGGCATGACGAGGAGACTCAAGCAGACACCCGACCGGAACTACAGATTGAACCTCCACTCGACCACGTCGCCGTCGTTCATGACGTAGTCCTTGCCTTCCATGCGCACCTTGCCGGCCGCCCGCGCCGCAGCCATGGATCCGAGCTCGTCGAGGTCGGCGAAGGACACCACCTCGGCCTTGATGAACCCGCGCTGGAAGTCGGTGTGGATGACCCCCGCCGCCTGCGGTGCGGTCCAGCCCTGACGAATCGTCCAGGCCCGCGACTCCTTCGGCCCCGCCGTCAGATAGGTCTGCAGGCCGAGGGTGTGGAACCCCACGTGCGCCAATTGGTCGAGCCCCGGCTCGCTCACCCCAACCGACTCCAGCAACTCCCGAGCCTCGTCAGCGTCGAGCTCGGCCAGGTCGGCCTCCAGCTTGGCGTTGAGGAAGACGCAATCGGCCGGCGCCACGGCCGCCCGCAGCGACGCGTGCAACGCCTCGTCGGTGAGCTGGTCCTCGTCGAGGTTGAAGACGTAGATGAACGGCTTGGTCGTCAGCAGTTGCAGGCCACGCGCCTCGGTGAGGTCGACACTGTATGCCGTGTGGGCGGCATACAGGGTCTCCCCTGCCTCCAAACAGCGTTGCGCCGCAACGGCATTCTCGTATGCCGCGCGCTTCTCCTTGACGATCCGGGCTTCTTTCTCCAGCCGCGGGACCGCCTTTTCGAGGGTCTGCAGGTCGGCGAGGATCAGCTCGGTGTTGATCGTCTCGATGTCGCCGGTGGGGCTGATCTTGCCGTCGACGTGGACCACGTCGTCGTCGGCGAAGACCCGCACGACCTGGCAGATTGCGTCGGCCTCGCGGATGTTGGCGAGGAACTTGTTGCCCAGTCCCTCACCGACCGACGCACCCCGCACGATGCCGGCGATGTCGACGAAGGACACGGTCGCGGGCAGGATCTTCTCCGACCCGAAGATCTCGGCCAGCCGCGCCAGCCGGGGGTCGGGCAGCGGCACGACTCCCACGTTGGGCTCGATCGTCGCGAACGGGTAATTCGCCGCGAGCACGTTGTTCTTGGTCAGCGCGTTGAACAGGGTCGATTTGCCGACATTGGGCAGGCCGACGATGCCGATAGTGAGAGCCACAAGAGCGAGAGTCTACCGAGGCGCCGGCACGCGCCAGCCGCACAGCTGACGGGACTGCCCGACCAGCCGACCGGTGGAGTCCCAGATACGCGCGTCCTCCTCCATGAGACCGCCGACAACGGTCTGAGTGGTGAGCTCGACCTGCAGCCATCCGGGCGCCGGGTGGGCCCGCAGATGCGCCGAGAACTCGAGGGTCGGCGTCCAGCCATAGAGCCCGAGATCGAAGGCCACCGGAGGCATGGCATCCAACGCCCACAGCACCGACAACACGTCGGGCTCCCGACCGTCCGCGAACCGCACACGTCGGGCTCCCGACCGTCCGCGAACCGCACCCAGCCATGCAAAACGCCTGCGCCAGAAGGCTTTCCAGCCGCCCAGCCCGCGGTTTCCGGGGTGAGACGGATATCCATCCGGTCCAGCAGTGTCGAGTGGGCCAGGAAGTCGATCGCGCCGTCGCTGCCCACGCAGTCGTCCGGTCCGGGGATCGCTGGCGCCGCGGCGGTCTTGAGCACGGGTTCGGCGCGCTTGCCCAGATCCCCGAACAAGGCCACGGCCCGCATCCGCTCGTCAACCGAGCCATCGGCGGCCGGCGGATCAGCCGAACCTGAGCCTGCGACAACGACGCTCCGGCTCGCAACACCTCCGATTGCAGCACCACATGACCGGGGACCGACGCGGTCGGGAAGACTGCACTGAACGCAACGGGGTCGGGGTGGCGCCCGGCGCCGTCGAGCTCAATGCGCAGCGCAGCGGCTCCCAGAGCCAGCAGCAGGCCACCATGGACGCCGTTGCCGATCCGCCACTGGTCGTCGAACTCGGCATACCGCTCGCCGGGCTGCGAACCTGCACGCACAACGAGGGCCTGATCGAAGGCGTACACCGGGGCGGCCGGGGCTGTCATGCCTCCGAGTCTGGCACTACCCCACCGCGCGGACGAGCGCGCCACCCACGCCGGTCGCCCCGGGATCCTCGGCATCCTCGGCAAAGCCGACATCCCGCAGGTATGCCGTGTGGACGGCTGTCGTGGGATGCGCTCGCACCTGGGTGATCCCGGCGTCTCGGAAGACTTTGGCGCCCGGACCGTAGAGCCACTCCCCCAGGCGCGAGTCACGGTAGGCGTGCATGACGTAGTCCAGGGTCACATCGAGAGTCGAGCCGTTGCGGCGGCCGATGACCGCTCCGGCAGGCAGGCCGTCCCGAGTGAGCAGCAGGCACCAGTCCTCTGGCTCGGCTCGCTGAAAAGACGGCTGGCTTTGGTGGATGTCGTCCAGGTGTGAGGTGAGGAAGTCGCCGAGGAAGGGAGCGTCGGCCGCGATCGGGCTGACACCGAGGGATCGCCCGCCCCCGAGCTCGCGTCGCAAGAAGTAGACGTTGAGGGCAGCGACCGCCACATTGGTGATGACGATGGGGATCGACCCGATGAGCACCCCGTAAAGCACGAAGGTCAGCGACCCCGCCAGCGAGATGGTCCGCAATCGCACCACGCTGGTCATCGCCAGTGATGCGACGACGAGTGCGGACGCGAGGTAGCCGATCAGCTCGACCGGGCTCAGCCAGGACATGGGCGGAGCCTAGGCGATCAGCTGCTGCCGACGACCAGCGCGCTCGCACCTGCCTGAGCCTGTTGTCCCCCGCGTGTGCGCGCCACCGCCTGCCACTCCAGCAGGGTCCCTGCGGGGTATGCCGTGACGTCGTGGAAGACGCGGTAGGGCGGGGCGTCGTCAGTGCCGACGACGATCCAGTCGCGGGTGCCGGCCGGGCGCACCGAGAAGGTCACCTCGGCGTAGCCACCGCCCTCGACGAAGGCGTTGAGCATGGCCCGCCCACCGATGGCCGCCCCATCCGCGGGCGCGGTGAGAACGACTGCGAGTGAGTCCGGTTCGGGCACGGGTCGGGTCGCTCGCCACACCCGAGCGCTCAACGCAGGCACCTGGACACCGACCATGCCGTCCGCGCCAGGGGTGAGGTCCTCGCCTCCCCCATAGATAGCTGCAAAGGACGGCGCCCCGAAGGTCGGCGCGTCGGCGCTCGCAGCCTGGTCGCCGTTGTTGAGGGCGACCAGATACTCCACCCCGGTGGACCGATCGACGCGAGAGAAGACGACCAGCCCGCGATCCGGCGCGGCATACCGCATGATCTGCGCCCCGTCGGTGAGCCCGGGGTTGGCCGCGCGCAGCGCCCCCAACTCGGCGAGCTGGCGATAGAGGGGGTGGTCGGTGGCGTATCGATCCATCGAACCGGACGGACCCGCGAGGGCGGGCTGACCGGCATACTCCGGTGTTTGGGTCGCCAAGAGGTCCTGCCGCGCATCCTTGTCGCCGCCGGTGCCGACCAGGCCTTGCTCGTCGCCGTAGTAGACGATCGGTTGACCCCGGCTGAGCATGAGTAGCTCATTGGCCAGGCGCACCCGTGCCAGTAGCGCCGAGTCGTCGACCGCGCCGTCCTTGAGCAGCATGGCCGCACGGCCCATGTCGTGGTTGCCGAGGAAGGTCGGCGATTGGTAGGCGCTGGAGTCGGCATCGGTGAGCCAGTCGTCCTCGGCGAAGAAGTCGACCAGGCCGGTGCCCGGCTTGCCGGACACCCAGTCGATCGCCGCCTTCTGGAACCCGAAGTCCAGCACGGCGGGCAGCTTTCCGGCCGTGCTGTAGACCGACCGGGCGTTGGTGCTTGGGTCGAAAACTTCCCCGAACATGAAGAAGTCCGGCCGTCCCACCAGCGCGGCATAGTCCAGCAACGCCGGAGAAAATGCTTGCCAGAAGCCGAGATTGACGTGCTTGACAGTGTCGATCCGGAAGCCGTCAACGCCTTGGTCGATCCAGCCGCGATAAATCGCCGTCATCCCCTCGACGACCTCAGGACGCTCGGTGAAGATGTCGTCGAGCCCGAAGAAGTCGCCGTATTCGCTCGACTCGCCTTCGAAGGTCGAGTCACCGCGGTTGTGATACATCGTCACGTCGTTGAGCCAGGCGGGCGTCTTGGCCTGCGCCGCAGCAGGATCCACGATCGGCACGCGCGGGAAGGACCCGCTGGCCGTCAGCGTCGGGAAGCTCGGCTGGCCGGCAAAGTCCTTGGGGTCGAACGCCTTGCCCGACGCATCCCGATAGGGGGTGACCGAGGTCGGCACATAGGCCGTGCCCCCGTCGGCCGACCGGATGATGTCGGCCGTGTGGTTGACGATGATGTCGAGGTAGACCTTCATCCCCTTGCCATGGGCCGCGTCGACGAGGGCGCGCAGGTCGGCGTTGGACCCCAGATGCGGGTCGACGCTGGTGAAGTCGGTGATCCAGTAGCCGTGATAACCCGCGCTGGTGTCGGGACCGGCGCCCTGCACCGGCTGGTTACGCATGACCGGCGTGAGCCAGACCGCAGTCGTCCCCAATCCCTTGATGTAGTCGAGGTGTTGGGTCACCCCCGCCAGGTCTCCACCGTGGAAGAAGCCCTTGTCGGTCGGATCGAACCCCGTGACGGTGCGATCACCGCTCAGCCCGCCACTGTCGTTGCCTCGATCACCATTGGCGAAGCGGTCGGTCATGACGAAGTAGAACTGCTCCCGAGAGGCCGGCCCCAAGGCCACCGGAGCGGTCGGCGCGGCCTCCTGCGGCCCCCCGAAGACCACGTCTGAGAGCGGCCGCACCGAGATCGCATGTGTCGCCGGGTCGAACCCGAATTCCACCGTCGTCGGCCGAGCCAACCGCAGTGGGATATTGGCCCCGTCGGGCACTCCCCCGAGGCCGTAACTTTCGGTCCAGGCCCCGTCAAGGGCCACCTTGAACTCGTGCGCTCCCGCAGGCAGGGTGAACACCCCGTGATATCCCCGGTATGCCGTGCGAGCGCCGGCCGTCCGCGCGCCAGCTCCATCCGAGACGGTCTCCAATCGCGTTGCCGTGCAATCGGGTTGCCAATCCTTGGCGCACCCGAGACCGTGCTGGAAGGTGCCCGCGACCGTGACGACCCGGTCCGCAGCACGATCAGGCCCGTGCCCCACGAGAACGACGGCACCGGCGACCAGGGCGGCTCCCACCAACGCCCACAGCATCGCCCGAGCGCGGCCCGGACGCATGGCTGTGGTCATGTCCGAAGGCTAGCCCCCGCCTGCC
>APMI01053809.1_pt1 | contig 12624 bp, 11 predicted proteins | sample 667938 | NCBI WGS metagenome assembly APMI01 (sample SAMN01084076, study PRJNA167559) | wastewater metagenome | biome: Wastewater | place: Denmark: Ejby Moelle, Odense | collected 2011-11-28 | reverse complement strand
GATTCTAAATAAATAATTGAAAGATGAAAAATATTATCATAAAGTTAGGTTTAATAATAGTTATATCTGTTGCATTGATAGCTACCTCCTGCAACCGTCAGTTTGACGAGCCGCCTTCCAATGCTGATCCGATTGTAAATGTAACAACGACTGTGATGCAACTAAAATCTCGATATACGGCCATTGGCGATTTTAAACGAATTACTGACGATCAAACAATTTCTGGCGTAGTAATAGCAGATGATCGCTCTGGAAATTTTTATAAACAAATCATCATTCAAGATGAAACTGGTGGCATCCCGGTATTGTTGGATGCCAATAACGTTTATACGCAATATCCTGTGGGTAGAAGAGTATTTATTAAACTGAAAGGGATGATGCTGGGCGATTATGGTGGCACTATCCAATTAGGGTTAGACTCTTCTCGGTCAGATGATGGTCGGTTTTTGAACCTTGATGGGATACCTCAAGCAATGTTCGATCAATACATCATAAAGGGATCATTCAACAACACACTAACTCCGAAAGTGGTAAAAGTAGCAGACTTTACAAAAAACATCAATGACCCACTTTTGAGTACATTCGTTCAAATAGAGAATGCTGAATTTAGAGTTGCAGACACCAGTAAAACTTTTGCCGATCCATCAAAAACGACCAGTGCCGTAAACTTTACTATTAATACCTGTTCTGGCAAAAGTGTTGTATTGCGAAACAGTAGCTATGCAAGGTTTGCCGCCTTAAATGTGCCAAATGGCAATGGCAACCTTACTGGCGTGCCCAGTATCTTTAATGGCACATTGCAGATGTTTATTCGGGATACAGCCGATGTTAAGTTCGCTGGAGCACGGTGCGGATCGCTTTCCGTTATGAAAACAATTGCTGATCTAAAATCTTATGCAACCGGCGATTCTACCATTCCTGATGGCGTTACCATCAAGGGTGTTGTAATTTCTGATACTAAAAATGAAGCAGCGGGCAACTATCGCTTACAAGACGCAACAGGTGGCATACAAATTAGGGTTACTACTTCTGCCAATCCTAATGCAGCGGTAGGTGATTCTTTAACCGCAAATGTTGGAGGCTTATCGCTTTCGCTATTTAGTGGTGGCTTGCAGGTAAACAATGTGGAAACTATAGCTAAAACCGGTACCGGTATCATTGCACCAAGAATAACAACTATTTCCCAATTGATGGCCAACAACCGGGCATGGGAATCTACGGTAGTAACTATCAACAACGTTGCCATTACAGCAGGAAGTTCGAATAGTACTGGTGCTAATTATTTGATTACTGATGCTACTGGCCAGATCAATACTTTTATCAGAAACACATCGGGCATTATTATGCCAACAAATGCAACAAGCATTAGCGGATACCTGTCGGTATATCAGGCAGCTGGATCTCCGCTTGAAATACAACTCACGCTTCGCAACCAAAGTGATGTAGCCGGAGGAACAGGAGGTGTGTTCTCTGCGGTATATGACTTTGGTGTAGTTTCCACCACTTCGGGAACTACCGACCCCTCTCCCGTACCAACGGTAGAAGGTGCAACCTTTGGTAGTTTTAATGCTGTAGGGCTTAGTGCAAACTCCTCTGGTGGTGGTAGATTTTCCTTTAGTGGTTGGCCAACAGGTGCTACGAATGGATCCGATGTATTTACAGGAATCATCGATCTTACAAAGTATTACGAAGTAACTATAACACCCTCTGTAGGTAAAAAATATGATCTCACTAAAATCAGTTTTACGCTTCAGCGATCTGGCACAGGCGTAAGGCAAGCCAGTATTCGCTCCAGCATTGATAGTTATGCTGCCAACCTGCCAGCCACTACCGACCCTGCCAATGTGAACTTGTCCGTAGTAGGCATCAATATTTTTCAGGTAACAGATGCAGCCACTACCGCACAGGATGGATGCAGCATTGCACTCGGTTCGGCATACACCAATCTGAGTACTGCTATTACAATCAGGTTTTATGGATTTAACTCAGAAAGCAACAGTGGCACATTTAGTATTGACAACGTGAAAATAGAAGGTATTATAAAATAAATTTTTAGCAAAGCATCAAAGATTAAAAACAGGAAAACGATTGCGAACAAAAGGCTTTACAGCCGATGTGTGTGTTTTGGGTAATGCAGGAAAAGGTAAAAATAGTGAGGTTGGGCAAACGTAAGGTTTGTGACGATTCACTCTCCACTCCTTCTTTACCAACGCAGAAAAAAATTGGGATCACCTCGCATTTGTTCCTGCTTGGCACACTGATCGAAAATACAGACTATGACAAATGCCAATGCGTTAGATCTTTATTTTCGTATAGAGGTACCCGATGTTTAGAATATTATTTCCCTCAATATAAACGACCAAAGCAAATGCTTTGGTCGTTTATATATTTAACTAAAAAGACTAATCTAAGTTTATTCTAATGCCCTTCTCCTTTGGGTTCCACTTTGGCGGGAGCAGGATTTTTTTGAGGATTAGTGGTCATTTCCAAATGATACTTATCGTATTGGTTTCTTAAATTTTTGTAAGACTCCCCATCGCTTATAAACGCAATAATAAACCATATAAACAAAGCCAGTGGTACTACAATGGTCATTATAAAGTTTCTAATCTCGTCGCCCAAGTGCATAAATACTGCAACTATATAGTAAGCTTTGGCCAAGGTTAAAATACAGATAACTCCTTTCAAAAAAAGTACAAAGGCATAAGAAGGCACTCCTTCGTGTAAATAATAAATGAAAAAACCCAATGCCAACTCAGCCAAAGTTATAATGGAGAGTATCCAGGTAGTTCTTTTTATTTTCCGGGCAAACTCTTCGTCATTGTGTGCTTTGCCAAACGTTACTTCGGGGTAAGCGGCAGAAGAAGAGATGTCTTTAGTAGGATCGTAATGTTGTGACATATAAAATAAGTTCTGATTTTAATGATTAGATAAGATAGAAACACAGAAATACAAATACCCATACCAGATCTACAAAGTGCCAGTACAACCCAGCCTTTTCGATCATCAAGTAATGTCCTTTGTTTTCGAACACGTTAGCACGACTCATCAGCAGCATGATGATGTTTACCACTACACCGCTAAATACGTGAAACCCATGAAATCCAGTAATAGTAAAAAAGAAGTTAGTAAAATTGGTAGAAGCCGCAGTGCCATTTGCATTAGGAAAAGGATTGCTACCCCACCATGCACCAGCATGATAGAGGTGTGTCCACTCCCATGCCTGACAGCCAAGAAATGCTATCCCTCCAATAATAGTCCAAAGCAACCATTTTTGAACGCCAGCTTTATCGTGATTGTGTCCTGCGTGTACTGCCAGCACCATTGTTACCGAACTAATGATCAAAATAAATGTCATTATACTTACAAACACTAAAGGGAGATTGGCATGCCCCATAAATGGTACAGCATTAAACACATGGTTAGGGTCGGGCCAGGAGTTGCTACTAAACCGGGTGGTAGCATATGCAATAAGAAATGCTCCAAAAGTAAAAGCATCGCTCATTAGAAAATACCACATCATCACTTTTCCGTACTCAATATTGTAAGGGCTTTTACCGCCACTCCACCATTTGGTACGATGTGTGTTTACTGCTGCTTCGTTTACCATTCCTTGAAAATTTTATCCAACAATTATAAAAAATATTAATAAATACAACCACAAAATATCTACAAAATGCCAGTACATTCCCATTACCTGTATGGGTACAATGCTGTACAATTTCACTCTTCCAGATAGTGACCTGTAAAGCATTACCATCAATGCTACAACACCTCCCAAAACGTGAAGAATGTGCAATCCGGCAATAGCATAAAAAAACTGTCCGGCACCGGATGATCCTTTAAATCTAATGTTTTGACCCCAAAGCTCACTAAATCCAAATATCTGACATCCAATAAATGCAAGACCTAATATTATAGTAACTACCAGTAATGTTCTATATCCTTGCATATTTCTGTTTCTAAAGGCCTTTGCTGCCATTTGCATCGTAACACTGCTGGTTAATATCAAAAGAGTAGAAATCCAAAAAACCTTTGGTAGCACTATGGTTCTCCATCCGGTAAGGTTACTCTTTACTATGAAAGCACTGGTAAGCCCTGCAAACATCATTGTGATACTTGCTATTGCCACCCAAAGTGTAAACTTATGAGGATGAAGTCTATTATGTTGGTCGCCACTCACTATATCCACGTTCAAAATATTTTTATTTCCTTTTATTGCTATCTCTTCAACTATACCAGAGGTTTAAGTTCCTGTTTTTGCTTACACTTATCAGGCTTTAGCAAGTAAGAAAGCTAACAGCACCACAGCTAAGTGCATATAACTTGTAAACATCACTTTTCTTGCACTTTTTACATCCATTTTATTATACAAAACCACGCATCTAAAAATCATAAAGGTGTTTGCTGCAATAATGAATGCTAATCCAATCATTCCACTAATCCCTTCGCTGCTGCAGATGCCAGTAAAAAAAGGTGCAACAGTTATTGGTATTAGCAAAATTGAATAAATCAGCGTTTGCAATGCCGTAAACTTTGTAGGCCCTTTGTCGCTAGGTAGTAATTTGAACCCGGCACTACTATAATCTTTATGTGCCACCCAGGCTATTGCCCAAAAATGTGGAAACTGCCACAAAAACTGAAATCCAAAGAGAATAATACCTCCCAGCCAATCTATTTCCTGACCTGGTACAAAACCCGCTACCCAACCAATTAAACAAGGTAATGCCCCAGGAAAAGCACCAACTAATACTGCTATCGAATTCACCTTTTTCAAAGGTGTATAAACAAAGGCGTATAAGAATAAACTGAATGCGCCTAATAACGCAGCCGTCCAATTAAAATAGTGCCCTAAAATAAATACACCTAAAGCTCCGGTAAGTATCGCAAAACCCCACCCTTGCTCAACCGTGATTCTACCACTGGCAATGGGTCTTGTTGCCGTACGTTTCATCATAGCATCGGTATCTTTCTCTACAACCATATTGATGGTATTGGCACTTCCTGTTACCAACAATCCACCTACAAAGAGCAAAACTATACGCCACCAATCTATCAGCACATTGGGAACTAACAGGTAGCTAATAACACTACTAAAAACTACCAATATGCTTAAAGAGGGCTTAATAAGCTGGACGTAATCTTTTACTAAGCCACCTCTTTTATGTTCCAAATCTATACTTGTTAATGCGGTTATGGTTCACATTGCATGAGGTAAAAATTACAATTGAATACCTCAAACAATATAACAGCCTTATTATCAATGTGTACTTTCGTTATCTCCTATTGCCTCGGTTTGAGAAATAAAATCTCTACCATCTTTTCCATAATCGTATGGCCAACGGTGTACCTCAGGGATTTCTCCAACCCAGTTTCCGTGCCCTGGTTTGATAGGTGTAGTCCATTCCAAAGTAGATGCCCCCCAAGGGTTTTCAGATCTCACCTTTCTGCCTTTATATATGGAATAGATATAGTTAAATACAAATAATAACTGAGCAGCAAATACGATAATCGTTACGATACTTATCATCGCATCCAAACTGTGAAACTGATTAAAACTTACCCAACTGCTTTTGTCTAAGTATCTTCTTGGCATACCGGCAAATCCCTGATAGTGCATTGGCCAAAAGATTAGATATGCCCCTACCAACGTTACCCAAAAATGAATATAATTGAGTGTGTTGTTCATATACCTGCCATACATTTTAGGAAACCAGTGTGCAACACCTGCAAACATTCCCAAAAATGCAGCTACCCCCATTACTAAATGGAAGTGAGCTATATTGAACATGGTGTCATGTAAGTGTATATCAATGGTAGCATTACCCAAGAAAATACCTGTCAAACCCCCAGAAATAAATACGCTTACAAAGCCAATAGAATACATCATTGGGGGTGTAAATCGAATATTTCCTCTCCACAAAGTTGTCAACCAGTTAAACACTTTTATAGATGATGGCAATGCGATCAACAAGGTTAACAATACGAATACAGATCCAAGGAATGGGTTTAGCCCGGTTACAAACATGTGGTGAGCCCATACAAGGAAGGCAAGCACACATATTGCAAACAAGGAAAACACCATTGCCATATACCCAAATATTGGCTTTCGAGCATTAACCGACATGATTTCGGAAACAATACCCATTGTTGGTAGTATGATAATATATACTTCGGGGTGTCCTAAAAACCAAAACAAATGCTGATACAGAATGGCGTTGCCCCCTTCATTAGCTAATGCTTGCCCGGCCACATAAATATCGCTTAGGTAAAAGCTGGTACCCATATGCCTATCAAACATCAACAATAATACACCCGAAAGTAATACAGGGAATGATAGTACCCCCAATATTGCAGTAAACAACAATCCCCACATTGTTAGTGGCAGACGTGTCATGGACATTCCCTTTGTACGCATATTTAAGATGGTGGCAATATAGTTTAGACCACCCAATAGCTGGGATACAATAAAGAGCGCCATGGATATAATCCAATAATCCATACCGGCTTTAGAGCCGGGTGAAGCTTGACCCAGAGCACTCAAGGGCGGATACACTGTCCAACCACCGGCGGCTGGTCCAGTTTGAATAAACAAGGAAACCATCATCACCACACTACCTGCAAAGAAAAACCAGTAAGATAGCATATTCATAAACGGAGAAGCCATATCTCTTGCACCTACTTGCAATGGAATGAGTAAGTTGGCAAACGTTCCGCTTAATCCTGCCGTTAACACGAAAAATATAAGTATTGTTCCATGCATGGTAATTAAGGCATAATAAAAATCGGGGCTAATACGACCGCCTTCTGCCCATTTTCCAAATACCGTTTCCAAAATCGGAAAGGTTTCGTTTGGAAAACCCAACTGTAACCTAAATAATACCGAGAACAAACCTCCAATAATCGCCCATACAATCCCTGTAATAAGATATTGTTTAGAAATCATTTTATGATCCTGACTAAAGATGTACTTTGTTATAAAAGTTTCTTTGGGGTGGGCATGCACATGATGGCTTTCGTCCGCATGATGACCAAGGCTTGTTGCTCCGTGTTGGGTATGTAATATATCGCTCATATAGTATCTCTTAATAGTTCATTCTAAAGATAAACCAAATTATTTTACTGAAGTTTTAGCAGAATCGGGAGTAGTAGCACTCTGTTGTAGCTTGGCAATACTGTCTTGTTTTGCTTTTCCTCGTTCAATAATTTCTGCTGATTTTATATCCGAATATTTGGGCCTTTGTGTTGCCAACCACTGGTTGTATTCATCTTGTGTTTCTACAATAATTTCGCCACGCATCCCCGTATGCCCAGCTCCACACATTTGATCGCAAGCAATTTCAAATACAAAATCTTTATTGCCCGTTTCTTTAATCATATCTTTTGTAGTCTTGATTGGCGTAAACCATAATGTAGTAGGTGTGCCGGGAACTGCATCCATTTTTAAGCGAAAATGGGGCAGCCCTACACTGTGAATAACGTCTTTGGCATTTATTACTAATTTTACGGGCTTGTTTACCACCAAGTGCATGGGACCAGAAGAAACAATATCATCGTGCGTTGCCACATCATCCCATATCAATCCTAATGAGTTTTCTTTTGCTTCATTAATGAACTTATAATTCTTCTTCCCTAAAATACCGTCCTTTCCTGGATATCGAAACTCCCATTTAAACTGGCTACCTGTAATTTCTACCAACGCAGCATTCTCGGGTGCTTTGCCAGTGATTTGATACCAATAAACGAGACCAAAAGATATTAAAATTGTCAATACAACTGCTGGTACGGCAGTCCATATCATTTCTAATTTATTGTTATGTGGAAAATAATATGGTTTTCTATCCGCTCTTTCCTGATAGCGGAAAGAATACCAGAAAAGTAGAATTTGAGTTACAAAAAATACACTACCCGTAGCAATGAGGGTATATTTCATCATTTTATCCACTTTTATTCCGTGGTCAGATGCTGATGTGCCAAACTTCAAGATTTTATCTCCCAAAGTATGGTGAGTCCAATACACGCCAAACAACCCAACAATAAGGAACAATAATAACAAGAATGCATTCACTCTGTTGGACTGTTGTCTGGTTCTTTCTTCACCTTGTACGGTTGATACAAATTCAGTAGCTCTTGCAACCTGAATGGTGATGATAAATCCCAATAATAAAATCGCTATTATTAAAAAAGTATGCATACAAATACTGTTCAGTTATTATTTTATCAATTATTTAGTTCCAATTTCAGTGTTACGCACTTTCACATTGCATAACCTATTATTTTTATAAAAATATTTTCTTGCCTAAGTATGGTGAATAACACTCTCCTTTGAAAACGGATGATTTTTTACTACCAAAGGATGTTTGCTTAATGTGCGGCCTACAACCAACATAATCAACCCAACAAAAAACAAAGCAATACCCATATCGTACGCCATATTGGGAACTTTATCTGGCGAAATAGCCGGAAATACCATTTGATAAAAGTCTAACCAATGGCCAAACAAAACAAGCAAGGCTACTATTGTGATAACGCTATAGCTACGTTTAGAATCGCGACTCATTAGGATAAGAATAGGTCCTACAAAGTTGATGGTAAGCATAGACCAGTATAATACTGAATAATGTCCGGGGTGGGAAGCGTTACCAATTCGTTTTACAAAATAAATAGTTTCTTCTGGCTGGTTACTATACCATATTAGCATGAATTGAGAAAACCACAAATACGTCCAAAAAATAGAGAATGCGAAAATGAATTTTCCCAAATCATGTAAGTGCTCCGTGTTTACAGCCTCTAAATATCCATTGCTTTTTAGAAAAACTACGTATAGTGCAATTAAAGATACTCCGGCAACAAAAGTACTGGCAAAGGTGTACCAGCTATACATGGTACTGAACCAGTGCGCATCTATGCTCATCAGCCAAAGCCAAGGTAGCGAAGACATAATGGTTAGCGAAAATACAACGATGTATAACGCTGCCATTACCGTATTGTCCCAAACAAATTTCTTTCTGTCTTCTATTGTTTCTGGTGGATTAGTATCCAACTTTAATGAACGTTGACGCATTTTCCATCCCAAGAACGACCACAGTATGGCCGTAAATAAAGTAACAGCAGTATAAAATCCTTTATTTAAGAATCCCTTTTTAAAATTTAAGACTTTATCGTGAGCTACATGTTCTGCATCTGTCCAATGGTAAATTACATGATTGCCTCCAAAAACGATTGCCAATAATATTACGGTGGTAATTACTGCAAATACAGGCACTGCTGATGCTACAGCTTCTGTAACACGAGAAAACCCTATTTGCCATCCACCCCATGCTAAGGTTGTAGCGCACATGAAAAACATTGCAGCATTTACTACTAACAAAAAGTAAACACTATTTTGTAAAAGACTTCCCCAAAAGCGTGCTTGATTTTTATGCAGTTCCTCTTCGTTGGCAGCAGTGCCGTGCGTAGCAAAAAATAATGCAATAGCAGCAATCAGCCCAACTGCCATTAACACATATGCCGTAGTGTTATACTTTTTTGTAGGTATAAATTTTTCTATAGTTGACATTCCTGATCTTTATTAAATAAGTTCAAATAATTTATTTCTTAGCAATTGCGGAGCTATCCGTGGTAGAAGCAGGAGCTGCCGAAGCTGTTTTCGATTTGATATAGGCAATTACTTCCCAGCGTTGTACCGGAGTTAACTGCGATGCATAACTACCCATTTGCCCTTTGCCATATGTAACAGAATAGTACATAGTACCGGCTGCCATCTTCACCATATCTGGATCTTTGAAGTTTTTAGGAGCGGCAGTATAAGGACCATCTCCTCCCTTAAACAAAGGCCCGTTTCCATCTAATCCTGCACCATGACAAATACCACAATTTATTAAATAAAGTCTTTCTGCTTCTTTTAGATCAATCTTGGCAGCACTATCCAGTGGGCTTTTTAAAAATGCAGCTTGCGCATAGCCAGCAGAGTCGTGTTTTAGATCGAAATGAAAAGCCAGATCGTCCTGTTTTGAAACGGTTCCGGGAACAGGCAAACCATTAAAGGTTGCTCCTGCTTCTTCAATAGATTTTGTAGGGGCATACGTTTCGTACGCTTGGCTATAATACATGTCTGGCATGTACGCAATACCGGGATCTTTGCCAGCACCACAACTAGCGGCAACCGCACTAAGTATCACAACTGCTATATAAAAATATTTGTTCATCTGTTTCTATCGCTTGAGTTGAATTTTTAATTAAACCTGAGGTACATTTTTGCCAAACCGTACTGTTTCTTTGTCGTATCTTCCTATCCACCAGTCGGCCTCTCTCTCTTGTACTTCCACGCTCTGAGCACCTACGCTTTGTAAAAAGGCAATAGCCTCCTGTTCGTTTGTCTTATCGGTACATTCTACCGCCATTGTAAAAGTGTCGTCGGTACTACGCAGGTTAAAATGGTCTTTCTTTACAAACGGAGCCAACTGGCACAACCAACAAAACGTAAGTACCATCCCAACGGCTGAAAATAATACTGTAAGCTCAAACATGATGGGTATCCATGCTGGCAATGAGAAGTAAGGCTTACCGCCAAAGTTAATAGGCCAGTCGTACGTAAGCATCCAAGTAATAAAGCCAATAGCGGTGGTGGTGCCGGTAATGCCGTATATAAAGCCGGCAATGTGCAAATCGGTATCTTTTAAGCCCATTACTTTATCCAACCCATGAATAGGAAACGGGGTGTACACATCATGAATTTTGTAACCAGCACGGCGTACTTTAGTTACTGCCGGAAACAAAACTGCTTCCTCGTAAAAATTACCTACAACAAATTTTTTAACGTTCATATTTTTTTTGTTACTGGTTTCTGATTATCGGATATTCTTAAAAATACCGTTCCAAAAAACCTTGTCAACTTATAAGCTTTTCAACCTTTCAACCCAACTTAATGATGATGACTTTGCTCATGCTCAAATGCATCATAAGTTTCTGTCTCTTCTTTTGCCATGTGCTCTTTGTAGTTATTTCCGCTGCGCTTTAAGATGTGCTTGATTTCGGCCAAAGCAATAACAGGGAAAAATTTGCTAAACAAGAAATAACAGGTAAAAAACAACCCAAATGTACCCACGTAAAAACCAACTTCCCAAATAGTAGGTGTATAATAAGTACTCCAAGAACTTGGTAAATAATCGCGATAAATAGACGTAACAATAATCACAAATCGCTCAAACCACATCCCTACGTTCACCAATATACTCATGAAGAAGGTAACTAATATACTACGCCTCATTTTCCGAAACCAAAAGATTTGTGGGGATAGTACATTACAACCCATCATAATCCAGTAGCTCCAACCATACGGACTGTTTAGGTTTACACGGTTTTCTTTAAATGCAAACCACTCATAAGGAGAAGCACTATACCATGCAATGAATAACTCCGTCAAATAGGCTATACCTACAATAGACCCTGTAAGAACAATTACCTTGTTCATTACATCAATATGCTCCATCGTAATGTATTCTTCAAGTCCCAACACTTTACGAGTAATGAGCAACAACGTTTGTACCATTGCAAACCCACTAAATACCGCACCTGCCACAAAATAAGGAGGGAAAATGGTAGTGTGCCAACCGGGTATAACCGATGTAGCAAAGTCAAAAGATACAATTGTGTGTACCGAAAGTACGAGTGGTGTTGCAAGACCTGCCAGCACTAGCGAAAGAGCTTCATGTCTTTGCCAGTGCTTAGTGCTACCCGTCCAGCCAAATGCTGCCACTCCGTAAAAATATTTACTCCATTTTAGTTTTGCGCGATCCCGTAGGGTAGCCAAATCAGGTAATAAACCGGCATACCAAAACAAAAGAGAAACGGTAAAATAAGTTGAAATTGCAAACACGTCCCACAATAGTGGAGAGTTAAAGTTCACCCACAGTGGGCCACGAGTGTTAGGATAAGGCATTACAAAAAAGCCATTCCACACACGACCCATGTGCCAAATTGGAAACTGTCCTGCACACATTACCGCAAATATCGTCATCGCCTCTGCCGCACGGTTCACACCAGTACGCCAGCCCTGACGAAAAAGCAATAAGATCGCTGAAATGAGGGTACCCGCATGACCAATACCCACCCACCATACGAAGTTGGTAATATCCCAACCCCATCCGATAGTTTTGTTCAGATTCCACTGACCGGTACCGTACACAATATCCATATATATGGACACTACACCAAAGCCCAGTAAGCCTAAAGAAATGACAAAACCTAACCACCACAATTTGCTGGGTTTGGCTTCCACGGGACGGCAAATATCTTCCGTAATATCGTGGTAGGTTTTATTTCCTTCTACCAATGGCGCTCTGGCCTGCGATTCGTATCTGAGTAGTGACATATTTACTTATAAAATTCTAAAAATCAATTTATTTACTTTTACTGCTAACACTTATATATTTAAATAGCTGTTCAAAATATTCTTTACAATATTATTAATATTAGCCGGTAACTCATCAATATTCGATATTTCTTTTGAATAATTTCTAACAACCAGCTTACAATTATTATTTAAATCTTCTCTTTGTGCATTTATCTTACCACAAGGAAACGATAGGAGACAACCAAGAACCAATACGCCTTTTGCTACAA
>APMI01052103.1_pt1 | contig 12625 bp, 14 predicted proteins | sample 667938 | NCBI WGS metagenome assembly APMI01 (sample SAMN01084076, study PRJNA167559) | wastewater metagenome | biome: Wastewater | place: Denmark: Ejby Moelle, Odense | collected 2011-11-28 | reverse complement strand
GGGACCATACATGAATACATCGCGCTGTTGCGCTCTGAGATGATAAATGAGGACCCGCTCATCGTCGCCAGCGCACTTGCCAGCCTGGCAGCTGCCTTGCTGTCAATCGCAGCCGGCGGGACAAAGATCTCTCCCTATGATCTGCTCTCTACGGTAGGATTGGCGCTCGCTAAATTATAGGCGTACGCTACCCCGAGAAGACCCTGCCCTCTCGGGGTCTTCAATTAGTCAAAAGTATTGTTGCCTGACAACAATGCGGTATAATATAAGTGGTATTCATACATAATGCAAAAGAAAAATAAATCACATAGCCAAAATGCGGCAGTTACCCTGCCGCAACAGTTCGTTGAATCGCACATTAAAGTACGGCATCTCGGCAGCAAACATGTTCGTCGCGGGGTTGCAAGCGCGCTCATCGTGCTAACAATCAGCGCTGTCGTCGGCGCATATATCCTACGGGGTTCATTGACCGATTTCACAGTCGGTAGCGTCCGCATCGGGCGCGACACCGAGCGCACCGCAACGATCGATAGGCTACGTACCGCTTATCAGGCGCGCGCCATCACTGTTATAGACAAAGATGGCAAAAAAGCTCGCTATCAACTAGCCGATGTCGGTCTCTCTATTGACGGCGAAGGAACATACGATAGTGTCCGCGCCAAACAACAAAACGCCAAATTTTGGGACAAATTGGCATTTTGGCACCCAATCACTTCACCTTACTTGCTGCGTATCGATGATAGGAAACTCAGCGATTTTGTCACTACTAAGCTAACCCAAGTTATCGAAGCGCCGGTTGATTCGACAATCGATACTTCAGGCGAAGAAGTCCGCGCTACACCAGAAAAAATCGGCTCCGCCTATACGATCGCTTTACCAAGCGAATCACTCAAAGACCGTGCCGCTCACCACAAGCCATTAGAGTTTACCCTGACCAAATTGCCCCTTCAGCCCGCTATCACTGCTGCCTCCCTCCAACACATTGTGCTCGACGCGCGAGCGATTACGTCAACACCCGTGACGCTCCGTATCCACAACGACACGTTCCAGCCCACGCCAGCACAGATTACCAGCTGGGTAACCAATGACGGCAAAAATTTCGCATTCAAAGACGAGCTCATCGTCCAGTATCTCAAGGATATCTCCAGCGAATATGAGTCGGCACCTAGTCGGCGCGTCGTCATGCGTACATCGACTGGAGCTGAGATTATTATTTTCCCCGGTAGCGGCGGCACAGGAGTGACCAATATTCAATCAGTTGCTGCCCAGATTGCAACCAGCCTACCCAAGAAACAAACTGTCGATGCCACGCTCACTCTCAGTGATGCGCCGCCGCAACGTGTTGTCGTGAATGAATATGACAAATGGATCAACGTCAATCTATCACGTCTGCGTGTTGAAGCGTACGAAAAAGACAAGCTCGTGATGGCATACCCTGCTTCCGCAGGATTATCCGTATCGCCCACCTTGACTGGTGAACACAAAATTTATCTCAAAGTCCGTAGCCAAACAATGCGCGGTATCACGGGCTATGGTACGCCCTACAATGTCCCAAATGTTCAATGGGTCAATTATTACAGTGGCAACTATGCAATTCACGGCAATTATTGGGCTAAGCCGGAGTATTTTGGCGCGGTCAACAGTACGTCAGGATGCGTCGGGCTACGCAACCCCGATGCTGAGCAACTCTACGCTTGGGCCCCTATCGGCACGCCCGTCATTGTTCATTGGTAGCAAAAAACCACTCACTGAGCGCGAGTGGTTTTTGCCTATATATCACTCGCTACTTGCGCAGGCCGAGTTTGGCAACAACTGCTTTGTAGCTTTCAAAGTCGTTTGTCTCGAGGTATTTGAGCAACTTTTTGCGTCGCCCTACCATCTGAATCAGACCGCGGCGCGCCATAAAATCGTGCTTGTTGGTCTTGAGATGTTCAGTCACCTCTTTGATACGAGCCGTCAAAATCGACACCTGAGCCTGCGGGCTCCCGACATCATTTTTGCCAACCTGAGTCAAAGCAATTGCCTTAGCTTTATTATCTTTTGTAATCATAGTTAGCAATTGTATCAGGAGTGAGGAAATTTTTCAAGGAGCGGCGCACCTAACGTACCTTAAAGCTCGCGTCTACATGCGTCATGAGCGGATCAAGGAGAAATTCGATGATACGGCGCTGACCTGTCACTACTTCTGCAGTTACTGTCATTCCGGGTATAAGCTCAATACGATTCCCTTTGGACGTACGATCATCTGTAATAGCTATCCGCGACTTGTAAACAGGTTTGGCGGAATGTTGTCTCGAATCTTTGGTAAAATATTACCCATTGTCTGGCCTGTGTCAGTTGGTAGGTAGTTTCCATAACCCGCCGTGCTTAGCGCCATGTATTGTTCTGGCGAGAAACTCATATCTATTCTTTCCCTCCTACTTTCATAAAGCACTTATGAATATCTGTCACAATATCTTTATTTGTGTCACCCCCGTAATATTGGCAAAAATAACGTGGATTGTCTGTGTGAGAATTAATCACATAACGAACCGAATAGTTCTTTGCATTTTTAGTGCGCGCATACTCAATGAGTTTGGATAGATTTAGATAGTCTCGTTCGGTAGGCGCATCGCCGTCATATATTACTCTAATGCCATATGTGAGCTCATGTGAATAAGCGCGAATTGCCTCTTCGACGTTGATTATACGATGAATCTTATCAGTAAGATGTATATCAACATCTTGACGCGCAGGTTTTGCTGCTAAGCTATTAGTATAAGCGACAAGGTCGTAGCTTTCTTGTCTATTCCATACTTCCGTAAGTAGCGTATCGTGGTATTCGCCAGGAGGATCTTCCCATATCATAAAGGAAGTGTCTTGATCACCTAAAATAATTTGACTATTAGCCACGATATCACCTTGCTTACCAAAAGCATCCCCCCTCTAGGCGCACATTTTTAACAGTAAACTCTTGACCATATTTATTGCTAAGATATTCTTCTATGTTTTTTTGTCCAACAAGATACTGCCCCTGTGCAATGTACCATACTCCAGCTAGCAGCAAGAGGAAAGTACCCAAAGAAGAGTTAGCCCCTGCCTCACCCCCTCCTCACCGTAGCTGTGGCCAATGGAGCTATAGACCGAGAGGTGATGATGTAACAATGTTTATTTATTATGCCACGAAATTGCGAGGGTGAAGAGGCGTTGTTCGCCGGGATGGAGGAGTGTTTCGTCAGTTGGTTCGCGAAGGAATGCGTAGCCGTCGAGGGTGGGCTCGATACAGACATAGTCGCCGAGTCCATCGGTCCACTGAGCCCACATGGTCATGTCACTGCTGTCGAGCGTAATGACGCGATGTGGCAATACAAGCTCATGACTCTGTCCACCTGCATATCGTGTCTCCACATAACTACCTAGATCGATCTGATCATCATCAAAATAAATCGGTGTAGCGCGTGGTACCTGAAAATACGGATGAAATCCTGGTGCGACGCGCAAAGGTGCCTTGCCATGATTTTCGACAGCTAGCGTCATGACGAGAGTGTGTTTCTCGATGGCATACGTCAAGAGTGAGCTCATATCGTGATAGGTGCCAATCCCTTTCTCGAGCGAGAGCACAACGTGCGAATCGTCCCATTCAAGAGTCTGCCAGGCAGCTTGACGGCCAAACCCATGCTGAGGCAAACCGCTTTCTCCGCCTGGCCCAAAGTTTGGCAAACACACGTGACTCCCGCCACGAAGTTTTTGATGACCGTCATCAAGCGTAAAAACTCGCCGCGGATAGATAATCTCTCCCAGCTCATCAGACAGAAATGCCAGCCATGCTCCCTGCGGGTCGATGATAGCTCGCGTACCCTCGCTATGAATTTCCATCTCCATAGTTCTATCTTATGTCATTATGCCAAAATCAGCTAATGTTTGGGCATCTTCTACTGTCTTGTCACCAATTCGCACGCGTCTAAGCTCGCGGCAATACGCTTCCGTACCGAGGGCACGGCCAATATCAACTGCTAAGCTACGGATATATGTCCCGCTCGAGACATGGGTACGGATGGTCAACAATGGCCACGCATAATCAATAATATCGAGCATGTAGATCGTCACGGTTCGGGACGGCATCTCGACCACTTTGCCTTTGCGCGCCAGATCATACGCTCGCTGGCCATTGATTTTGACGGCACTATACACGGGAGGTGTCTGCATAATATCACCTCGAAATTGATTGATCACCTCTTCTACCATCTCGCGCGGCAGCGGTGTTGTAGATATAGTCGCGATTTCACCCTCGGGGTCGCCGGTTGTACTCGATTGCCCAAGCACGATCGTTGCCTGATAGGTTTTGTCCTGCTTGGTATAGATTTGCGCATTACGGCACTCTGCGCCTACGACAAGAATCATCAAGCCAGTTGCAAATGGGTCGAGCGTACCGGTATGTCCAACTTTGATTTTTCTACCCGCAGCTTGGCTCAAAACGCGACGGATACGCGCTACCACACCAAAACTAGTCATCCCAGCCGGCTTGTCAATCAGCAAAATTCCATCATCTGGCATGGACTTATTATACTGTACCAAAGACGAAACCGAGACTAACTCTGCCCTGGGATCCTAAACTGTCCTGGATCAGAAGAAGATGGCACAGATAATGAAGCCTCCCCAGCAGACTCCACTGGCGTAGATGGTAATGGCGGGAGGATATCACCAATTTTTTGTTTGCTTTCGACAGTGGCACTTGGTATCGTAGGATCACCAATGGGCGGCAACGGCGGGAGTGTCGAAAAATCTGGCATGGGCGGCATTGACATATCGACAGGAGTAGGCGAAATTGCTGGCAACACCTCCTCCCCAGGAGATGATGATACTACTGCTGCATCCTCTTGCTGCTCGGTGGCCTGTTGATTACCATACTCACTCCGATGTTCCCGCTCAATCTCAGCCAGAGTCGGCTGTGCTATTGGCGCCGGAAACAGGGGCTCAGTCACTGACGGCACGGACGCAATAGGTGTCTCCTGATAGGTCAGTGCATCGACAGGAATCTCATCATACGACGGCGGCCGAGTCCCGGCACTAAATGGAGACTGATACGACGAAATTTGTGGCGCTGACGGTGGATTTACCTCAGGAGCGGGCAGGTCATGTGAGAGGATGGTGCGATTACGATCAAGCGCTATCTCATGCTCTTTGGCCTCGGCCGCCTGTGCAGTCGTGGCATTGAGCGTACCGCCAAATTGCGGTTCGGCATGTTCTGTTGGTGATGGAGCATCCTCAGCCAGTGCGTTACTAATGTCAGAATTAGCTTTCGCAACATCATCTTGAACTTGATCAAGGAGCGGCTTGTGAATTGCCGCTGCCATCTGTTCTGACGTTGCTAGACGTTTGGACAATTTCTGATTGGCCGCTACATTTGTGTTCACCCCCTCATCGTGATCCACCGCAAGCACACCATCATCTTCTTCCCTAGGTACATCTGCCATCGGCTGCTCAGGCAACGGAATGTCGCCTGTGGTCGTGTTCGGCTGTGCTTCGAGCGACTTCTCAAGCTTGCTTGCAATCAGTTGCGGATTGGCGCCGGCCGCCATCAACTGAGCAGCTACCGTCATCGCACGAGCAGTCGTATTTTGATTGCTAAAACGATTACTAGCGGCAACTATACCAGTCAGAAATGCCGTTGCAATCTGCTGATCGAGGAGTTTGCTTTCAGTCTTGAGATCATCAGCCAGCCCAGACAGTAGCTCTGAATAACTACGTGCATTGCTATCGCGCCAATTAATATCACCTAGATCAGCCTTGTCATCACCTATGGAAATCGATACAACTGTCGCATCATGCAATATCCGACCATGCGCCTCTAGTGCTTTGTCGAGATCATTGGTATCTCTCACGCCAATAGCAAGAACCAGCTCGACATTGTAATCACCCTGGCTAAAATCAAGATCATCTCTCGTAAGAGTCGTACGGTACGGCGTAATGTAAATTTTGACAACATCACCCTCGACCTTGTAGCGAAGATGGTCTGCTTTTTCTTTGTCAAGCGCAATGATAAAATCCCGTAGCGAATCAACCGTATGTTCAAATGTCTTATCTGGCTCCAGAAATGATATCGCTAGTGGAACATCGCCACTGAACACTGCCGTGGCATGTTTGTCTAGCTTGTTCAAAAGTAATGTCGTCCCGAGCGCAGCACTCAGCTCATCGACAGATGGACTATTACTCACGGTAACTAAAATATTACTACTATGCTTGATTTTTTCGAGCACCTGCTGCTTGATGGTTGGTTCGCTCATTGGTATGTTTGTTCCTGTTGTTGGTGTTAGCGGGCTTTGCATGTCATTATATCATAAGAGTTTTTGCCGTGTCAATACAAACAACCCCTCGGTCGCCCCTTTACAAACTGAGGCGAGCACTGTATAATTCATCGTTGAATCGAACAACATCTCATAGCGTAGCAAAGGAACTTATATGCCCATCATCAAATCAGCCATCAAACGTATGAAACAGACGGCCAAGCGTCGTGATCGCAATGTCATCGCTAAGCGCAATATCAAGTCTGCCGTCAAAGCCTTTTTGGCTCAACCAAGCGCTACTGGACTCTCTCAAGCGCAGAGTGAGATCGACACCGCTGTCAAGAAAAACCTATTAAAAAAAGCTACCGCCTCACGCCGTAAAGCCAACCTTGCCAAAATCGCTAAGACTGCTGGCGTCACGCTTACTACTTCCCGAAAAGAATCAGCCAAAACAGCCAAAAAACCTGCTACTCCCTCTACCGGCAAGACATCTTCCGGTCGCGCACCAGCAAAAGCAACTGCGAAAAAACCCGCTGTCAAAGCTACCGTCAAGAAGCCAGCTGTCAAAAAAACGACAAAATAATCTTTTTTGTTTCAGCTATGTTTGTGCAATGGAGCCACGACAGAGACGACTTACCTGTTTTATGGCAAATCGTATGACCATGCCTTGAAGCTAGCCTCTTTGCCGGTTCCATACGTGTTTTCGTAGACCATCTTACATAGCTGCTCAAGCTGCTGGTTGCTATTGAGTGCTGAACTATTAATTGTTTTGATGTTCTGACCATCCTTGCTCTCAAATGTATAGAGGCTATCACCATGAGCCCATGTTGTCACCAATGGCTCCCAGGCAACAATCACAAATCCATCTGTATTCGTACAAATCGCAAAGCTTTCTTGTTGATTGCTAGGCCGTGTCCTGTCGTAAACCTCGGCATCGATAAAAACTTGCTTAAACGCCTGGCTAGTTATGGGATAGCTTTTGTCTGGCGACATAGTACGGTAGTTCAACACCGCTTCAGAAATAGACTCGAGATGAGCCCGCGCTCGGGCAACCTGAGCATTGCGCATAGAATTGGCATAGTACCCCCACCCGATTCCTACCAGTATAGCCAACACCGACAACACAACAAGTAGTTCGACAACCGTAAAGCCTCGTCCAGATATTTTTTTACCCACCATCATATAATTCATATGGTTATTATACACCAATTTTCATAAGCAACTGCCAGACTATTAGCCATGGATCACCGCTGGCAGTCTTGAGCCGCGAATCAGCCTCGGCACAGGCTTCGATAATATTTCGAAGCTGTTTTTTTGAGATGCGACGCGCACTTGCCGCTAGTTTTTGCATGACAAATGGATGTGCGCCGATAGCCGATGCAACCTCTTGTACTGGCTGATGAGCGTATACCAACGCTGCTAGTTGATAGACTTGACCAGCTACTATTGCCATGATCGCTTGCGGAGATTCTGTCATCGAAAGTCGCGTGAGCGCCTGACCAATACGCACTTTATCACTATTCATAGCCAGTTCAAACAGTTTGAATATGTTTTGCTGGCTATCAGCCGGTACCAATGCATCCAATGTATCATCCGATACATTTTCGATCGGTGAGAGACTATCGAGTATATTGATCACTATGCCGTGATCTAGGACCAACTGCCCTGGGCGTCCGCTCGGTACCAAGCAACGCTCAAATAATAGCTGAGTCTGGCCATGATCGAGCCTGACGCCACGCTGCTTTGCCTCTGCCTTGATCCAGGCAGTAGCCGCAGCATTATCCTTGGCGTTGATAGCAGTAAATTCTTTGATATCAGCAATCGCCTGTAGTATTTTTGCAGTTTTGGTACGACGATCAATGTGCGGCTCAATCAAAACCAGATGAGTCGTATCTGGCACCTGAGTAGCCCAGTCTGCCAAGCGCTCCCAAACGAACCGATTACTCGAAAGATCACTGATGATAACAAGCTTGTGATTAGCAAATAATGTCAATCCAGCGATGAGCTCCGAGAGTTGTTCAATCGTCAGCTCACCACCATCGCGACGCACCACTTCTCCGTTTGCGTGGGTGGTCAGCTGTTTCACAGCTCTGTCTGCCTCATACCAGTTGTCGCCCAATATCAGCGTGATCATACTGATACCACTTCTTGCTGACACAGGGGGCAAATATGCGTCCCTCTGTTAGCAACACGAGTTTTTTTGATCAAATAACCGCATCGCGGACACTCATGGCCTTCTCGGCGAAACACTCGTGCAATATCAACATATGTACCTCTCCTGCCCTCGGCATCGACATAGGTACGATCCGTGCTCCCTCCTTTGCCTATCGCTAGCTTCATGACATATTTTATTTCGTCCAGCAGACGAGCAAGTTGCTCATCGGTCGTATCTCGTACACGAGTAGCAGGATGAAGCATTGCCCCCCAGAGACTTTCATCGGCATAGATATTACCAACGCCCGCCAGCACTGTCTGATCCAAGATAGCTGCTTTGATTGTTGTGTTATTACGACGCCGCATACGGAGGATAAACTCTCGCGATGTAAACACATCTTCGAGCGGCTCTGGCCCTAGTTTTGTTATGAACTCAAGCTTTGCAATTTCACTACTCGGAAAAATTTTTATCCAGCCAAAGCGACGTTGGTCATTAAAATAAAGTCGTGACTTATCTGCAAACTCGATCGTCACCCGCGTGCTACGATCTGGTAGCTCTCCGACTAATGACCTGGTCGGATGACCCGCTCCAAAAGATTGTTCCCCCCGATAAACAAGCTGCCCTGTCATTTTGAGATGAATAACTAATGTATACATTGACGATACATTAATCAGTAGCAACTTAGCCCGTCGATGCACCCCTTGCACCACTGCACCCCTCACCATGTCACTATCATGAGGGCTATTAGGGTAGCTTTTGGAGGCACCATCGGCAACAATAACAGTACGAATCTGCCTGCCAACAATCAGCGAGTTGAGCCCGCGCCGTATCGTTTCGACTTCAGGTAGTTCAGGCACGAGCGAGTGCCTCACGCACGTAGCGAATCGTTAGGTGATTCGCGGTATGAAGTATCGGTACCAATCCCGCCGTCGCTGCCCCGTCACAATTAGCCATTGCCCCGTCACAATTAGCCATGAAATCATCGACCATAATACATTCATGAGGCGCAAGACCCATCCTATCAGCAGTCAGACAAAAAATCTCTGGTGCAGGCTTGATAATTCCCTCTTCGTAGGACATAATCACAACATCGAATAGCGCGGCAAGCTCCTGAGCGGAGAATAGGCCATCCAAACCGCCCTTACCAACATTGCTAAGCAGGCCAGTCTTATACGAACCGCTCAGTTCACGCACAAACGAGATCAACTCTTCGTTAGGTGCGTGCTCCTGACGAAGCAGCTCTCGCACTGCCCTTTGCTCCATAGTCATAATTTCTGCAATCGTCGCAATATACTGCTCTTGATCAATATATCCGTAGTCAACTTGTTTATTAGCATCTATCAGTTCATTGAGACGAGCCGGCGGACACATACTTTTCAAGACGCCAAGACTCTGACCATACAACACGCCAAAACAATCAAATATCACACCTCGTATCATAATCTCTAGTATACCAGAGAGCTACAAAGAGATTTTTTTCAGTGTGTCACGAGCATCTGGTATTTGTGCCATGAAAAGATTTTGGAGCTGCTGCGTGCTGGCGCGCGATGAACCGGGCGAACCCTTACAGGTTGATGTCCAAAGATGCTTCACAATATCTCCGCCGCTGATAATGTCAAACTCATATACCCTCCCTGTTGCACAGATACCTCGTATATCATTTTTCTCTTCGCTCAGCGCCACGCTCTTTAAAAAATTAGCTTTATGCAGTGCGTGAACAAACTCATCATACGCCTTGACGTTATTTGATAACTGTTTGGTCTCAAGCACCTGATCAAGATACCCCATGTAGGTCGTCAGCGTACGATTGTCTGGTGAGACCGAGATCTGATAGGACCGAAAATTTTCATCTGCGACAAGCGCGCCGCGTACTGTCATGCGCACCTTGGCTGTATCGGCGGTACTAAGAAGTGCTGATTCTGACGCGTCAACCACTGGTTGATTGTTCGTATTGCTACCCATCATAGCCTGGATAGCTGAGACAATCGCCGTCACAACAAGCGCAATAACAATAATAACTAGAATAATCGGGAAGACTCGCGTAGAATTGCCTCTATACATAGTATTATCATACTGTCTGATGTGATTTATCGCAAGCTACGCCATGCGCGTTTATTCCATCCGCACAACTCTTTTGTTTCCTGTTACGCATCATTGACAGTTGCTATCGTGGTTATGCCAAATTTGCCATCATCGATACCGTGCGCCTGCACAATATAGGCAAGACGTTCACGAATTGGTGACGTGTCTACAAAAACAAAATCAACAATCTTTCCGTAGAGGTCTGGTCGAATATCAAGCAGGACTATCTCAGCCCGTTCTTCACCGTGACCGTTGGCTACGACGATATAGCCACGCTCGTCTGCCTCGATTTGTTCGCGCGGTGCTATTCTCCCCTCACGCACGAGATCATCCAGACGATGGCGAAATGCCGCAGTTGTCTTGCAGTCAATATTAATATACCGCCGTGTCTCTGGATCGCGAACTTGCATGTCTATACCAAGAGCATCCTGCGTGCGGGTCGTCATATGGGCGTCAAAACCGGTATTCTCAGCGGCCAGGTAGACCGCTATCTCTCTGCTCAGACCTTTAGTTATCGCCTGCCATTGTTCGTCGGTAAATGTTGTCACGTGCGTCTTAAGGCACATATCATCGCACAGTTGTTTTGCACGTTCTGCAAATACAGTTCGCTCCAGAGGAGACAGCGCCAAAACAACCGCCACAAACGTGTCGTTAAAATCAATCAACTCATATAACCGTTCTTGCTTGTTGTGGTAGCCGTGGTGATGTTTGTCCATCTGGATCTGGGCTTCGGCTGCTCTTGGCGCTTGCACCATGAGAGCCGCCAGCCACTTGTACGTCTCGTCATGATGCGCCGCCAGTGCCTCGCGACGCAATCGATCTATGAGATTATTGACGTGATGTATCCGCGGATGACGAGGTAGCTGACGAAAAACATACTGTTGAGCGCGCACGTAGTGGTCATCACTACTATCAGCGACGACCACTTTTCTCTGGTGAGGGCGAAATCGATGCCAATGAAACCGCTTAATCATTACTCGAATAATTATACCAACATCCGCGCTACACTTCACCCCAATTATCACCAATCGACACGTCAACTCGCAGCCTAATACCGAGCGTAGGGTCAATCTGCTCCATGACAGACTTGAGCAACTCAGCGACTGCATCGGCATGATCGCGGGGGCACTCCACCAAAATCGAATCATGAATCTGTAGTAGTTGCGTGCCGAGACCACCAAGCTTTTTATCGACCTGTAGCATAGCCATCTTCATGAGATCTGCCTCAGTTCCCTGAATTGGCATATTAGCGGCCGCGCGCTTGGCAGCTTCACGGACGACAAAATTGCTCGACGTGACATCAGGTGTTGGTCGACGGCGACCAAACAGTGTCTGGACATAACCCTGTTCTTTGGCCTGTTCAAGTGTGGCATCGATGTATTGTCTGATTGGTGCGCGCAGCGTGAAATAGTCAGCGATGAACTGTTGAGCTTTCGCAAAACTCATACCAGTCTGTGCCGCGAGCGCGTGCGGACCCATGCCGTAGAGTACCCCAAAGTTAATAACTTTGGCATCGCGCCGTTGTGCTTTGGTTACCTGATCGAGTGATATACCGAGTACATCTGCGGCTGTCTTGGTGTGAATATCAATGTCACTGTTAAAATCATCAATCATCTGCTGGTCACCGGCCAGTACTGCCGCTAAACGCAGTTCAAACTGACTATAATCAGCACTGACAAACACATTTCCTTCGTCCGGCACAAAGGCTTGGCGGATTTTGCGGCCCATGTCAGTACGCACCGGAATATTCTGGAGGTTAGGATCAGTACTTGATAGCCTGCCCGTCGCGGCCACATCTTGGTTGAAGGTCGTGTGAATACGACCATCATCACCAACCATGTGCGGTAGGGTTTCAGTATAGGTATTTTGCAGCTTCGTCAACTCACGGTAGCGCTCAATACTTTCAATAATAGGATGCTGACCACGTAGCTTGTCAAGTTCTTTCTGGCCAGTACTATAGCCTGTTTTGCCACGCTTGATACCTGCGGTCGATAGGCCAAGTGTGTCAAACAGCACACTCGCAAGTTGTGCTGGACTAGCAATATTAAACTCACTCCCTGTCATAGCAAACATAGCCTGCTGAATCTTAGCGATTTCTTCCGTCAGCGTATCATTCATCACGGCA
>APMI01029165.1_pt1 | contig 12628 bp, 8 predicted proteins | sample 667938 | NCBI WGS metagenome assembly APMI01 (sample SAMN01084076, study PRJNA167559) | wastewater metagenome | biome: Wastewater | place: Denmark: Ejby Moelle, Odense | collected 2011-11-28 | reverse complement strand
AAATTTTATGTAAACTCGCCAATCAGTCGAGTTAAATGGAGAAATAAATTAAAAATATTTATATGAAATGTAACTTATTGGAGAAAATGAACAAAACTGATAGCTATTTCGAAAAGAAAATATATTTGAAAGTGTTGATTGAGTTATACATCCGAAATAAATCATTATAAAATTTTGAAATCGAAGACTATTTTCAAGTTCTAATTCTGCGATAATTGAGAAAATTACCTCAGATTTGTATGAAGCTAGCTCAAAAGAAATCAGTAATGAACAACAGTTAAAAATAATCCCAGTTGCTCAATTTGTATTAAGACTTGCTGACTTATAATCCCGAGAAAATATAAACGAAGGATGAATAATCATATTTAGCTTATATTCTAGATTTTCAGAAAAACACAAACTTTATTTTCGCGTCCAACATACCAAAATTAACTGGCTCTCATAATAAAAATAATGAAAGCAATAGATAGGGTTCTCGTGAAATTTCAAGTTTATATTTGAAAAATTAAGTGTCCATTCTGTTACTCGCCCAAATTTTGCTAGACAAATGGAAGAGTGTACCAACAGCTGGTTCATTTCGCAGAAAATCTTAAAGAATGTAATAAATATTCGTTTATTTATCTAAGCTATAAACTTTCCTTTACTTAATTTTTTACTAAGGAAGCAGTGTCTATCATCGCTGTATATTTTAATAACTCGAACGAGTAAACGTAAAACTATAAACCATGATCTATCACTCTAATACAAGTACTGATAGAATTTTCAATAATTCATCAACATAGCCTATGATAGATTTCCGTAAATAACGCAAGATAGATCAATCAGCAAAGGAGTAAGTTATCCAATTTTATCGAACTTTTAGTAAAGTAATACTTGATTAAAATGTATCAGCGCATCAGTTGTTTTAGTGTTTTAATATCGATCCTAAGAAAATATAGATGCGGAGATCGAATTTTAATGTTGTTGGCATGATATCTGAAGGGGAATTTATGGAGTGTCTGTATAAAATGAGGAAATATGTTAAAAAACAAGATTAATATCGATAAATGATAGAAAGTGTTAAAGTGTTTCGGTTTATCAATATTAGTAAAGACCATAAATCCAAGCAAATAGATGTATACTTTTTCATGGACAAGCTTATGTCTTTGCTGGAATACACTAAAAATTTACAAATAAAACAACAGTTAGATAAAGAAAACCCTCAAGTTGTTCAAAATTAAGAAGATCAAGCATAGAATGCAAAATCTGTTAGTGTTCCTATGCAATCACCATTTGGTTCTAGTTCAATACCCTCAACAATTCAGACTTATTTCTCTATTTACAATGAAAATTAATAAGTAAATGAACGACAGTTCAGTATGCAAGTATAAGCATTTTGTAAAGCTAGTTAAACTTTCAAGCAGAAAACTGTAAGTAATCTTTAACTTGGAGAGAAAATAGTCAAAGCTGTGCGGTCTTTGGATAAAAAATTAATCTATGAGTGGCTGTATGATAGCAGTTTTAACGTGATGACTCTAGGTCAATATTTTAACTCACCACTTTTGTATAAACTTATTAATTCTCTCTTCAGTCGAGCTCGAGAAATTGTGCATGTTGACCAGGAAATAGAGTAAGCATTTACAAAGAACATAACAGAGTATATGAAAGTAATGAATTTTAGGTTTTTGTAGACATCAGATAGCTCAATAATGAGATTATTTCGATAAATTCTCCAAAAATTCTCATTGAAACCCCAGATTGTAAAAAAATGTTAAAAAATATTCGATAGATGTTTAGACCCAATATTCACCCGTTTATCAGCCACTAGAAAATGCCAATAAACCCTCATATTACTGCAATAATACAAAAATCTCTATCTATAAATCTTAAGCAATTCTCTATCCTCATAGACATTTCTTTTAAAAACAAAGAAGAAATTAGTCACCACATTCATAAAAATAATAAGTAAAAATGGATCGATTGATCTGGACTGCAGTTACGATTATGAAGTTACCTAAGCGGTACTGTTGATGTGGAGTTAAAGCTAAACTATGACCAATCATAATATTAGTAGGAAGTCTAATAATGATCCCAATTGCGGGAGTAAAGATAAAGATAAGAAAGATAAAATTCATGGTAGCTTGTTTTAGAATAAGGCTGTAAGTTAATGGATGTAAAAAGTATTTTCAAATCGATCACTCAGATAAATGTCAGGTGCAAATAGCAAAAACGTAAATAAATCAAAATACGCTTTATTACTGTCTAAGTTAATAACAAAACATTACTAAAACTAATCCTGTTGCTCATCTTCACTCTCTTCCTCATCCTCATCATTACCATGTTCATCACTTTCTTCATGCTCTTCAATATCCCTAAAACCCTCCCTGCTATACAAACTACAATAAACAGCAACAGCATTATACACTTAGCAGATATAAAATAAAAAATAAGCACTCTCCAAATAATTATACTGCCAAGGTTACCGGAGTTGTTCAGAGTTGCATTGCAATAGTGGAAGAATTAGTAAAAATGATTAACATATTATGGGGCTTATTCTTAGTATTTTTGTAATGATACGGGTCTGTCTTACCAATAAAATACTATAGCCGAATAATAGTCAAGTATATAATAATCAGAGTAAGAAAGTGGAGTAGAATAGTAATAGATACGATTTGTAGCGTATGTTAGGCCAAATAAAATACAAACAAGGCTAAACAATAAAAAACTACAATTTCACCTTACCGCCGCATCACAACCATCAATGCAAATAAATATAATCCTCAATAATAACTTAACTGTCAATGTTACCCTTGTAACACCGTTACTCATACTTACACGTTCTATCCCGTCTATTCAATCATCAACTGTTATTTCTGACATCGGTAGGCAATATCTGTAGATTGCTGGAGAATGTATTTGTGTATAAAAGTACTATTAAGAAAATTATGGTTTTTATACCCGTTATGGTTATCATGATGCAGCTGAGTAGTAGTGATTAGCAGAATTTGTATAAGGGTATCTGGAGAATTGTGTTTCTTATTATCAGTATTGTGTTTACGGTTATTTCGGCACTGTTTGTCATTCAGGATATTAAGGAATTCAAATTCAAGTGTGTTTAATACTATCCGTATAAATATAAGAAATAATAAGGGAAGTTCAGTCTCACAGCATCCAATAGCACTTCTAAGAAGAAGACCATACTAGGTTAAAAAAACAAAATGATGATGACAATCTCCAATGTCTCATAATCCCCAACTATACCAAAAAGAACATCATCGAACATAGCAGCCACCGACCCTTAATCCCCACATTTGGACTTAAATCATTAATCAAATCAATCAACTTAGCCGACATTCACATCATCAACCCCATAATCCAACCCCACACTGATAAAACCCCCAAACTAAACTTCAAGTCTATCATAAAAATGCTTAACTCTCCCATAGATACTAACCCGCCTCATAAAATCCACAGTAATATTCCGCATAATATTACTCCTCCTATATGTCGCTTCAATATTAAAATTCTAGATAATAGTAACCTGCCTATTACTACAAGTAATCGATCTATAATAAACTAAAATATTATTCAAAATTGTTATGTCCTCGATGAAACGTATGCATTATTTAATGCTTATTCAGACTATCCATGGATTGTATGCTTTTTATTACTATATGAGTCATACTTAGTTGCATTAAGGGTATAATTTTGATTAAATTCAACTCAAATTTATTTAAATGATGTACTACACGCTGTATCTAGGGAGATCTTAATCTAGTTATGTTAGAAATTAAATGGATGTTATTATTATGATATCATATGCATTTTTTACTATCAGTTCGGCTGTCTACATCTACTATTGCGGCTGTTAAATTTATATGAAATTGTAGAGTCAATAGAAAATTAAACATATTTGCTGGATTTGTATGAAAAATAAATAATAAATGAACAAAAACAAATATTAATAATAAATACAGTATCAGAAAATATACAATCAAAAACAAGACTAAGGGTAAACTGTTCAGAATGGAATAAAGTTGTGTAAAAATGAACACTCTCTCTGGAATTACCTGTATTTCTTTATCGAATTTGATCGAAAGTAGACGATTCAAGGAATTGAAGATACTATTATTGAAAAGATCAACGAAGGAGATTATAAATTTATTAAAATGTATTGATCATTGACTAATTTTTCATCTATTTAATGTATTAGTATTTTTTATTGTTTGTGTTTTATACTTATACTAGTAAGTATATTAAATAATAAATGATTATAAAATAAATGTGATTGTTATCATTGTCCAACTTTCTTAGACAGTTGAATCTCTGAAGATTCATCCTTTACTCTCATAGACTCGTTTTCACCTGCTTTCTTTTTACACAAACAATAAGTCATAACGATGACGATAACGACAAAGGCAACTGACCCAATGACTACTCCAACAATCATGCCTACGTTTGTTGCTGCTGCTGGGTTGTTCGCAGCTGGTTATGCTGGAGCTGTGTATGGCTGGTCTCCGTAGTTGATCACCGAACTGTAGGACAACACTGAGAAACCGGGAACAGGACTGCCCAGAGATCCCTGGATTGTGCCCGCTTGCTGAGCATTGGCAGTAGAAACCGCACCCCTCAGCACAGTGGAGCCAGAAGTGACAGTCGTCAGGTAGATGTCGTCAGCTGACACTCCCAGAGCGGTGGCCAAACTAGTCAGAAAATTCTGGATGATGGAGTTCTGCAGGAAAGTGGTGAAGTTGTCGCTGATCTCGTACGTGAAGCCGACCGTGAACATGCCGGCGCAGCGGGAACTCATCAGCTGCATGCCATCCGCGCAGGAGGTGCACTTGTCGGGCTGCGTCACGCAGGTCAGGCAATTGGAGCTGCAGGCAATGCACTGGTCGCTGAGCACTGCGTCCTCGATGCCGGTGCTCATGGAGAGGATCTCGCGGACGAAGCCGGATGAACAGCCGGTGCATGACGAACCGCTGGAGCAGACTGTACAAGCATCAGGACAGGCAGTACATGTGCCATTGTTCAGCCAGAAACCCTATGCGCATGCCACGCAAGAAGTAGGTGAAAGGCAGGATGCGCAGTTGTTCTGGCAACGGGTGCAGCTGCCGTTCGACTCCTTGAGTGTGCCTCGCGGGCAGAAGTCGCAGTTGGGATTACAAGAGGTATCGGGACTGCAGACTCCGCCTGTGAGGATGTTGCCAGGCTCGCAGCGAGTGCAGGTCGCTCCGTTGCACTCGGAGCAGGGAGGAGTGCATTTCTTGGCGCAGATGATAGATCCCGCAGCATTGGCCTTCAGTTCGAAGCCGACCTCGCATGTAGTGCAAGCACCGTTCGCGCAGGAGGTGCAGCCAATGGGGCAGCGCACACAGAGATTGTTGGCCAACTGGAACCCGTTGGAGCAGCTGAGACATGTCACCACATTGCGGGGGTCGCACTCACCGGTGCATGAGCTGAGACACTTGACACATGTGCCGTCAGCTTTCAATGCGAATCCACGAGCACACTGCTGGCAGATGGAGACATTCTGGGCGCAGTTGACGCAGCCGGTAGCGCACTGGCTGATGCAGGTGGCGTTGACAAGAGTGAGGCCGAACTTGCAGCTAGTGCAGGTGGTGAGATTAGTGGCACTGGCGCACTCCTTGCAGCCGCCTTGGCAGGTAACGCAGGCTCCGCCGTTGAGCAAGAAGAACGGCATGCAGACGGTGCAGACTGAAGCCGAAGAACACGTCAGACATCCCGGACTGCAGGGCTGACACAAACCAGCATTCGATGCGCTGGGGAAGAAGGAAGGACCGCACTGGACGCAGACGCCCGGAGCAGTGGGACTGCACTGCAGGCAGCCAGGGTTGCAGGAGGCCACTTGTCCGTTGATCAGCACAATACCGCCCTCAAAACGCGTGCATTCCTGGGGTCCTGTGCACTCCAGACACTTCGCCTGGCATCTTCCGCACTGCGCGGTGGCCAGGTCGAGGTACATGCCGCTGTTGCAGACCAGGCAGATGCTGGAGTCGCGATCGGAGCAGGTCGTGCAGCCGGCCCTGCAGGTCTGGCAGGTGCCGTTGTTGAGCGTGAAGCCCTCCACGCAGCCGAGGCAGAGCGAGTCGGAGCAGGAAGCGCAGTTGGCAGAGCAGGCAGTACAGGAACCGTTGCCGTTGATGTAGTACCCGGGTGCGCAGTTGAGGCAGATGGAAGTGTTGGTATCTGAGCACTTTGTGCAGACGTCCTGGCCGCAGCGGAAGCAGACGCCGGTGCCGTTGGCCAGCTCGGAGTACGGTCGCTTGCAGGTGACGCAGACGGAGACGTTGGAAGTGCAGGTGGCGCAGGGGTTGGCGCAGAGGACGCAGGAGCCGCTGCCGCCGGTCATGAGGAGGGAGAGGGGAGGCGTGCAGGCGGTGCAGTTGGAGTTAGTCACATCGCAGGTGGAGCAGAGAGTCGCATTGCAGGCAACGCAGCTTGTCGAGGAGAGGAAGTATCCGTCGTCGCAGGAAGAACATGCCGAACCTGTACAAGACCCGCAGTGGGCAGGACAATTCTCGCAGGCGTTGGCTGTGGTATTGAGGGCATATCTTGCAGGACAGGTATCGCAAATAGCAATATTAGCTGCTGTTTGAGCCAGTAACTGTGTGAAAGTTGCTAAAGTCCAAGTTTTTCCTAGAACAGTGTTTAATCTGTTGATAAGAACAGTCATGATCTGATCACGACTTTGGGATATGTTAACTGTTAAATAGAAATTCAGTGAATCGTTCACAAAGCTTGAAACATTGGCAACTGGAACCAATCTTTCTAATGCTTTGTATCCCAAGAATGTAGCAATCCACCCAGCTTGAAGCGATTGATTCATGGTTGTGAAGTCAAATTGATTTAAAACTGATGGAAGTCCAGGAGGAGGTGAGTCAGGAGTCACATTTAAAGCCAGACCTAAAGCAGTTCTGAAGTCTGTTGAGATGACGTTGACCCACAAGTCAGTGTAGTTAAGTGAGCAGCCTAGACATGGGAACTTGCATGGTGCACATCCTCCATTGAATTGGAAGTAACCCGGTTTGCAAATTGCACACATAGTGGAATTATCAAAAGCAAGAGTGCAGTTGTAGCAGTTGGCGATTGGGCAGCCGGGGTCCGGACCGCAGGTTCCAGATGAGTTGGTCATTGTTAATATAGCACCAGGTGGGCAAGAACTGCAGTTAGTGGGAACGCCTGTACAGTTATCACATGATGGATTACACATGAAACATCGGCCATCAGCTCCCAATTGGGCTGGAGCAGTACAAGAAGTGCAAGCTAGAGCGCCTGAGCTGGAGTTGAAGGTGCAGGCGTTACAGTTTGGAGGACATGTTGAACATGAGCCTCTAGAAAGAAAGTAACCAGAATTGCATGTTGTGCAGTTAGTGGCGGTAGAACATGCTCCACAGTTACTAGAGCAACTCTGAGAGCAAGTAAACGCAAATAGAAGACACACAAAAATCAAGGTAGCCTTGTTGATCATTTTAATGATTATAAATAAAATATCCACACACAGATTTATATGAATGGAGCATTAAAATTAAATTCAGTTTTGAAATTGTGAAATATTATGCTAATACACCTTATTCCTTATTTTCAGTTCACCTCTTTGATTTTATGAATTTTTGATAAAGTATATTTGTAAAATTACAAAATAATGCAAACATTATTAATAAAGAAGCTTCATTTTTTTAATGTACTCTTAATTAATAAGATTAAATTGACTCTAACATTAATAATAAACCAGAACAAACAATTTTAAATCTACATATATAAAAAAACATTGTTTAATGACTGTCTGTTTTTCAAAATATACGCTTAAATAATTTGCAACAAGTTATGGTTCTGTAAAAGTAATCATAAATATTTTAGAGCTATTATTTTTTATTGTCTTTTGTTAATATGCATTTCAATATTAAATATAAATATTTAATTAATTTCTGTCATAGAAGAATTAAGAAATAATTTAAGTGACTTTTTATTAATATGCGTTATAAATAATATTCTTCTTCTTCTATAAAATGAACTTCGAAGATGATCCTATGATTGCTTAGCAAGTCAATAAGCTGATGAGCATGAAGCCTAAATAAAAGAAAGCTAAAGTTCAAAGAGAAGGCAAGAAATTCGATTCAGCCAACCATTAAAAAGAAAAGCAGATGTCAAAACCAACTGAAAATTAATGATTTCTATCATGAATCAATTTATTCATTAAGCTTTACTTTTAAATCATTCATTGAAATTAACAAAATATTTTCATATCATTTTCTTTCATATCAACCGAAAAAATTCCTCACTTTTTATAAACTAAGCCATTGCAGTAATTCATAACTCTTTAAATTAAGACTATTTTCTATTTTTTCGTGTATAATTTTGTTTTGGTTGAGCTAATATAAATATTAGCAAAGAATGAAACAGAAAGGAGAACTCGATAAAGTCAGTCAAATAATATGTCTTAGCAACGATTATCTTACTCACAAGAAGAACTTGCATAAAATAAAAGGGTTAGTTGATCACTCAAGCCCAAAGCGTAACAACGACATTAATGAATATCTTCATCGTAAAAATACTTACAGAGAAGTGAGAAAATCGATGCATGATTAACATCTCGCCAAACAAAATTAAAAAATAGTATAAAGGATAACAAACATTACAGATCGAGCAAATTAAAGTCGGACGAGCACCAGGTCTAATCAAAGTGCAAGAAGTACACTATCGGCTCAGGTGACAGCTTATAAAACAAGGAGAAACTTTATGAAAAGTAAAGTGATCGAGTAACAAAATAGTAAGCTCAACCAAAGAATAAAAAATGCGCATTTCAAAGACAGACTTGCCCCTAAACACAGTCAACATCTTGTCAGATAAAATCAAAACTTTAAAAAAGTCCACAGCAGATTTTCCGATCGAAGCCAAAGCGAAATGAAAGAAATATTAAACGGTCTTGATTACGATCATAAAAAAATACCCTTTCTGCCAGTTTTACCTCCCCGTCGAGTGTCTCATTACAAGCCAAATGCCAAATGATATCAATTTTCCAAACTATACAACTGTTCTTACTCCATTGCAACAACAAAACGATATATTTCGTGTTATTATTATATAGCTCTTTCTAAGCCTTGACCAATTATATCAAATTTTTTCTATTAAGTTATTTAACTTTGCTATTCTACTTTTTATTTTAACGAATGATCAAATGAGCAATCTTCATCATTAATATTGGACTCTTACACATTTTAATATACGGCATTGGAATTATCGATAATGTTATTAACTAAATCAGAAACTATTTTGGATTAGGGTAAAATTTTATACACTGTTTCTTAGAACTAAAGATTTATTTAATTTACTAAACTACTTTCTTATGGCAAGAGAGAGCTTAACGAAGACAATTTATATATATCTTCGGTAAGAGAAGTTAAAGTTTAATGAAGCTTTGATGCGCTCGCTAACGATTTTGTTAAGATTTATGTAGTTGATTGAGAAAAATTCAAAATATTTAAGAAATGTTCTAGTTTAATTTCAGAATTTTATGAAGAGCTAATCTTCTACTTTTATTTAGAATTTAGCTTTGATTTTCTTTTAATTGAGGCGAACTAAGATAAATTCCCTCTTTTGAAGATTTTATGACTAAATTTCATTGAATTTTCCGTATGTTCCATCTTACAGAATCCATAGATATTAAGCTAAATCAATGCACATTTACTTGTCGAATAAAGGATGAAAGTTTTGTATGTCTGAAATATTTTGCAAGTACACGCCCTTCAACTTCTTTAAGTCTGTCGATTATGATTTCGTCTCCTTCAGAGTTCCAATAAAAATATTCCGGGAAATTCTAAATATTATTCAGTGTACTTCCATTATGTCCACTAGTTTATGAATGAATTCGCATATTTTCTCATTACCCTTCAACTTTTGCTGGTTTTCCATTGTTAATTTTTCAAATGAAATTTTAATTTTTATTAAAAAATATGCTATTCAAAATTTAAAAATAAAAACTACCCTTGCTATCTTCAACAAACTCTACTTTTTGAACAATAAAATTAATATAAGCTTCTTAGCCTTTTGTCATAAATATGTGGTAACTATACCTTCGGTTAAATATTAGCATTTTTGACATTAATCCTTAGCTTAGTAAGCATGATCCTCGATTTTATATAAAAACACCAAGAATGTTAGAATATAACTAAATAACTCTTTGGATCATAATGCGTGATGATTTTTTAAAATATATACTAAATTTATAATTTATATTATGTGTCTTAATTTTAACATTTAAAAATTCGCATGTCATAACATTATAGAAGAAAAGTTTATTATAATAAATTCTTCGAATCTCATAAATGGGACATGTGCTATCCACAGCTAATTAATCTAACGAAGATCAAGGATCTCAGCTGAAGCTTAACGTATAGCCTTAAAAACCTGTAAAATAAGATCTCAAACCTTTACTTAATTGGTCTTTGTTATAAATACGCGAAATATACGCACCTTTTCGTCGTCGTAAAGGTTCTCCAATCTTAACTCGTTCATAATTTCTTCGCTTTATTCAGCTATCCCGTATTTCTTCATTCCACATATATGACAGCATTACGAAAAATGATCAGATAAACATTTTTGAAATTCTCGCCATTTTGACGATAGGAGCATACACTAGCTACGCTTATAAACTTCAATGTACACTTTTTATTATTAATCAGTTTTATTCAATATATTTGATCTTAGATGCAGAAAGAAATTATCATTCACCTAGCTTATTCTTATGTATAAGTCAATCGTACGTGGATTTTGCTTTTTAACAGGGCAGCCCTTACCAGATAACCAACTATTAGATAAATTCGGACTCGCGATGTTTTCAAAGGCTGACCTAAACAACGATCAACTTCTTGAAATCGGATAGTAATTTTTACATTAATTTAGAATCGTCGGCTGGCTTGAGACTACAACATAAAATCTAGTGTTATTTAAATTATTCGATCCACCCATGTATGGTAAAGAATAATATCATATTTTTAACTCATTCGTGCAGTACTCTTCATAAGAAATCAACATTATGCTTAACAGAGTACATAAATTGTATACTAAACAGAAAATGTAAGATTAAGATTATATGGTACTTAAGCCTATACTTAAAGTGAGAATTAATAACTAATCTGGAATTAATATGAAAATTAGTATGTCACAGACTTGGGGAACGAAGAAATTTCATAAATAGGACGGCAGTAAAGATAAGTAAAATTATAAAAGTAGAAGTCCTGATACATTTTTAACAAAGAGCGTTAAAAATACTGGTCTTATGAGTATAATGAAGGGCGATAATAACTCATTCTTGCCAGCAATATCATCAAATGCTTCGAAATATCATACGAAGAAGAAATTTGAAAATATCATCATTATTAAAGGTAGAAGTATTACCAAAAAGGAAGTATTTTAGCTCAGACAGTACTTTGATAGCATGTCTGTTGGCAAAAGACATATTTTAATTGAAGATTTTATTGAAAATTTTAATCAGGAAAAATATAACCATATGAAAAGTGTAGCAGCCAGTTTGTTCAATTTTTTAGATAAAAAACAAAATGGAAAAATCGAATTTCTTGATTTAGTGACCAAGCTCTACCCTAATTTATCAGCCAAACACTTAGAGACAATTAATATTTGGAGTGACGAATACAATCGAAATTTCAACATGGATAGAAAAATAAAAACAAACAGAGACACTGATTAGTATAAAAAGCGAGTTCTTCCAAAAACTTGCATTCCGCGTTTAGAATAACTTTATAGATTTTTCGATACTGATAGTAAAGGCTTCGTAGTTTTGGATGACTTAACTAAAATTCTAGGAAATGCATGCACACCCAAATAAATCAATATGTTATTTGAGACCAGTGATGTTGACAAAGACGGCAAACTAACATTAAAAGAATTTGTACATGTGCTTCTGCCGCCAGATTTGGAAATAGAAGGGCTTGTCTGACATAAATAACAAATACGAATGTTCTTTTTACTAATTTATGTTTATAATAATTAATAGCATAAAGAAAATGAGACAAGGACTAAGACATAGCAGCAGTATGAAAGCGAAAAATACAGCTGCAATCAACATGCTTGAAGACCGTCTGTTCAGTAAACTGCAGAAATTAGATAACTGTAACGATCCTGTCTCCAGATTGGATGATCTTGATATGAAACTGCTTAATAACACGCCTGATGCTCTCAGTGATTTAATCTATCGAGCGAAAGGAATTGTATTTTCATAAACTGATATAGACGATATAAAATCAAGACAAAATAACAAAAGCTAAAAAGCAGATGTTCCAAGTCAGTCGAAAATAGGCAACAGGCACATTTCTGACTGGTACTGGTCTCTACTCTGAGGAACCAGAATAACAATAATAAACACCTATGAAATAAGTTTAGTTAGACTACGATCCAGAATAAGTTTTGAAAAGTCTTACTAGAAAAAATCATGATGATGATTTGGAATAACTACGAAGGATGATTAAAATTACCGATGAAAATCTAGGAGGGTATTCCAAACAAGTAGATTATATTATAATTAAAGGTACACGAAATAAAAAAGAGTGTTATAAATGCAGCAAACACTTTTAAGAGTCAATTAAATTACGATTTGCGTTATAAGCTGGGC
>APMI01009156.1_pt1 | contig 12631 bp, 8 predicted proteins | sample 667938 | NCBI WGS metagenome assembly APMI01 (sample SAMN01084076, study PRJNA167559) | wastewater metagenome | biome: Wastewater | place: Denmark: Ejby Moelle, Odense | collected 2011-11-28 | reverse complement strand
CAGATAACGCCCGACGTCGTGGATTCGCTTGCCGCACCAGAGGCCGCGCCGCAGCCCGCCCGGCCCGAGGACCAGGCCGCGCCGCAGACGCCCCTGCCTCTGCCCGACCTGCACGCCCCCGATGCCGAGGTGGCCCCCGCCGTCATGCCCGCACCCGAACCGCCCAAGGTCGTGCCGCAAAAGGCCGAGCCGGTGAAGAAGGCGGTCGAGAAAAAGGTCAAGAAGAAACCCGCCGCAAAGGCGAACCCTGCGGCGAAGGACAAGCCGACCGAGCAGCCTGCCGCCCGTGAGACGCACGCCACCTCTGGTGGCGCCAAGGCTGGGGCACAATCTGCGGCACAGTCCAGCCCCAAGGCCTGGGGCAACGCCGTCCTGAAGAAAATCCGCAAGACCCCGCGCAAGGCAGCCCCGGGCCGCGGCACGGTGCAGATCGGCTTTGTCGTTGCAACCGACGGTAGCCTGTCGTCGGTCCGGGTGCTGAAATCCTCGGGCAATGCCGCGATCGACGCCATGGGCCTTGACCATATCCGCCGCGCCGCGCCCTTTGCCCCACCGCCCGAAGGTGCCAGCCGCAACCTCGGCTTCATTTTCGAGGTCCGGTGAAAACCCGGAGCGCAGCCGGTCAGGGTCGCCAGAAAGTCATTTACACCTGTGCCTGCCGGGCCTGGCGAGAATAGATCGCCCAAGGCGGCAAAAGCGGTGCGCCTGGCGGCAACCGCCCGACCAGCTTGGGTTCCGTCCCCGAGCACATCTGGCCCTGACGTCTGCATGCTGTCGCTACGCCAGAGGGGCCCGAAGGGCACCACCGCCTTTGAGCCTATGACGGGTCGGCTGCATCTGCTGGTCCAAAGCACAATGGTCAGGGGGTGAAATGCCTTCAAGCATGGCGGCCCGAAGCGTCGCGTCTGGCGCAAGATCAGCACCGGGATCGATGAGAAATCCTTGGAAATCCAGACCGCCGATTTCACCACCGGCGCGTCCGTGACGTGCCCGTTCTGCCAGATCTGCTCGACCAGATGCCACCCGGGCACAAGATCACCAGCGGCAGTGCGCTCGGCACAAAGGCTGCCCGATGAATCTATTCGCGGAAAAGGCCGATCAGCATCCCCCCATTTGTGCAACAGGATCCGCCAGGGACAAAGCCCTGCACCGTCGCAGCAGGGCCGGCGGAAGAGGAAGGTCGGTCAGCTCTTTGTGAGGGTGATACCGCGCAGGCCTGCTGTTTTCGGCTTGCCGAGTATGACCCGAGTTGCCTTGTTTTCAGAGTCAGGCCAACAGAACTTTTGCCGTAATCTGCGTCTGCGCGCCTCAAAAAACATACTGCCCGGTTTACTTTCCGACAAAAACCATGAAAGGCTTCTTGTAAGCCTGTATTTGCCAGATATGTTCGCACAACTGACGTGGTGAACCTGCTGGGCAACGTCAGCATGATATTTCCTTCACTCAGACACCTGCCGCGTCTGCTGACTTTTGCCGACACAAAGCACTACAGGAGCACCCATGTTCAAGCGCTTAGCTATTGCCATCATCCTGCTGGTGCTGATTGTAGGCGGTATCGTCTGGTTCAAATCGTTCCGCGACGGGATGATTGCCCAATATCTGTCAGGCATGGTGCCCCCACCGGTCCCGGTGACCAGCGAAAAGGTGCAAGCCGTCACATGGGAACCGGGGCTGGAGGCTGTGGGCACCGCCATTGCGGCCAGCGGCGTTGATCTGTCCACTCAATCGGGTGGGCTGGTGCGCGAAATCCTGTTCAAGGCCAATGACACTGTGACCAAGGGGCAGCTTTTGGTGCAGATCGACGATTCCAGCGAAAAAGCCTCGCTTGCCGCCGCCAAGGCCGCCCTGGGGGTCGCCCAGACCGAGGCTGCGCGGGCACAGACCCTCAGCGAGCGCGGTGTCAGTGCCGCCACCACTGTGGAAAGTGCCGAAGCGCAGACCGAAGCCGCACGCGCGCAAGTGGCACAGGTTCAGACCGCTTTGGATGACAAACGCCTGACAGCCCCTTTTGACGGCGTGATCGGCATTCCCCAGATCGAGATCGGTCAGTATGTCGCTGTGGGCACGCCCTATGCCACGCTGCAGGATCTTGCCAAGATGCGGGTCGATTTTGCAGTGCCAGAGCAGCAACTTGCCCTTTTGGCGCTGGACCGCAACGTGACGGTCACCACCGAAGTCGGCGATCTGAGCGCAGAGGGCCGCATCATCGCCATCGAGCCTCGGGTCGATCCAAATTCGCGCATGGTGTCGGTACGGGCCGAAGTGGAAAATGTGTCGGGCAAACTTTATCCCGGTCAGTTCCTGCGTGTCCGGGTGTCGTTGCCCAGCGAGGCGAATGTGATCGCAGTGCCGCAAACGGCAGTCAGCTCCTCGCTTTACGGCGATTCCATCTATGTAATCCGCGCGGGTGAGACTGCGGAAGACCTGAAGGTCGAGCAGGTTTTCGTCACGCTGGGCCGTCGGTCCGGCGCCCGGATCGAGGTGCTGAAAGGCCTTGAGGCAGGTGAAGAGATCGTCACTTCGGGTCAGAACCGCCTGACCAATGGTGGCAAGGTCAAGGTTGACAACTCGGTCGTGCTGGCCGCGCCCGCTGGCGAATAAGGAGCGGTCATGCATTTTTCCGAGATCTTCATCCGCCGTCCGGTTCTGTCAACGGTTCTGGCTGCGCTTATCCTGTTTCTGGGTCTGGTCTCGGTGGTCAACCTGCCGGTGCGCCAGTACCCCGAAGTCGAAGAGACAGTGATCACCATCACCACCGTTTATCCGGGTGCCGCACCCGACCTGATCCAGGGCTTTATCACCGCACCTATCGCCTCTGCCGTCTCGACCACCGAAAACATCGACTACATCACCAGCCAATCCACGCCTTCGGCCTCGGTCGTCACGGTGCAGATGAAGCTGGGGGCAAACCCCGATGTTGCGCTGACCGAAGTGATGTCAAAGGTTCAGCAGGTGCGTGGGCAACTGCCGGAAGATGCCAAAGACCCGACCATTGTAAAGGGTAATGGCCAAACCTTTGCGCTGATGTATCTGGCGGTTCAGAACCCTAATATGACGCCCGAACAACTGACGGAGTATCTGGAGCGGGTGGTGCGTCCGCGGGTGACCAATATCGGCGGCGTGGCACAGATGGAGATTCTGGGGGCCTCGCAATATGCGATGCGCATCTGGCTGGACCCGCTGAAACTGTCGGCGCGCGGCGTTACCGCGTCCGAGGTTCTGGGTGCAATCCGGGCATCGAACTTTTTGTCCGCACCGGGCAAGACCGAAAATGAATATTTCAGCTACTCCCTGACCTTGCAGTCCACAATCCAGTCTGCCGATGCCTTTGGCGCGCTGCCCCTGGTGCAGGGCAAGAACGGCGTGGTGCGGCTGCGCGATGTGGCAAAGATCGAAATGGCCTCGGGCGACCGGGATGCGATTGTGACCTTTGATGGCGAGCCGGGAACCTTTATCGGCATCATTCCCGCGCCGGGCGAAAACCAGTTGGATGTGGCGACCAATGTGCTGAACGCGCTGCCCGGTCTGAACGCCACACTGCCCAAGGGCATGACCATTACGATGGTTTACGATTCCACCGAAACCATCGCCGCATCCATCAGCGAGGTGTTCAAGACCATCGGCGAGGCTGTGGCGATTGTGGTCGTGGTGATCTTGCTGTTCCTGGGGTCGTTCCGGTCGGTGGTCATGCCCATTGTCACCATTCCGCTATCTCTGGTGGGCGTCTGCGCGGTGATGCTGGCCTTCGGCTATTCTATCAACCTTCTGACCCTGCTGGCGATGGTTCTGGCCATCGGTCTGGTGGTGGATGACGCGATTGTGGTGGTGGAAAACATCCACCGCCATATCGAAGACGGGATGAGCCCGTCGCGTGCCGCCATTGTCGGCATGAAGGAAATCGCCGGCCCTGTGGTGGCGATGACCATCACGCTGGCTGCAGTTCTGTCGCCATTGGCCTTTACCGGCGGATTGACCGGATCGCTGTTCACCGAATTCGCGCTGACACTGGCAGGATCGGTGGTGCTTTCGGGGCTTGTGGCCTTGACCATCACGCCCACGATGTCGGCGCGATTGTTGAACCACGGGGCGCCAGGGCGGTTCCAGCAGATCGTGGACAAGGTGCTGAACGGTGTCTCGAACTGGTACGAACGGCGGGTTTCCTCGTCACTGGACTACCGGCCCGTCACGCTGCTGATGGTGCTGTCCCTGGTTGGTGCGACGGGGTTCATGTTCCTGAACACCTCATCCGAACTGGCGCCCGAGGAAGATTCCGGCGCGCTGTTTGCCATCATGAACGGCCCGCGCTACGCCACGCTGGATTACACCGATGCCTTCACGCGCGAAGTTGCCAGCCGCACCCGTGACATTGAGGAGGTGAAAACCGCCTTTTCCGTCGCCGGTATGGGCGGGGCCACCAACACCGGGTTTTATATCTGGGCGCTAAAAGACTGGGCCGATCGCAGCCGCAGCCAGAAAGAGATTCAGCAGCAGATCCAGACCACGATTGATGGTGCTCCGGGCCTGCAAAGTTACGTCTTTGCCCCGCCCACCCTGCCGGGTGCCGGGGGTGGCTTGCCAGTGTCCTTGGTGATCCAGTCAATCCACGCCCCCGAGCGTGTGGCCGAGGTGGCCGATGAAATCCGCGCCAAGGCGTTGCAGACCGGCAAGTTCATTGTCGTGCAGAACAGCCTGTCGTTCGATGCGCCACAGGTGCGGATCGTGATCGACCGCGACCGCGCCGCCCAATTGGGTGTTTCGGTCAGCGAGATCGGCAACACCCTTGGGCTGTTGGTTGGCGGTGGGGCGATTGCGCAATTCGACCGCGATTCCAACAGCTATGACATCATCACCCAGGTGCCAAAGGAATGGCGCGACAACCCCGAACGTCTGGGGCAGTTCTTTGTCAGGTCGGGGTCGGGGGCGATGGTGCCGCTGTCCTCCGTCGTCACGCTGGACCCTGGGGTCAATGCTGCTGCGATTGAACAGTTCAACCAGTTGAACTCGGCCACCCTGTCGGCCATGCCGATGATCGGCCTTTCGTCGGGTGTCGGTCTGGCGGAACTGGAAAGAATTGCTGCCGAAACTCTGCCTGATGGGTTCTTCATCGATTACTCCGGCCAATCGCGGCTGGAAAAAAGCGAGGGCAATACCATCCTTCTGGCCTTTGGGGCGGCGATCGTGGTGATCTATCTGGTCCTGGCGGCGCAGTTCGAAAGCTTCCGTGACCCGTTCATCATCATGATGTCGGTGCCGCTGTCGATCTTTGGCGCGGTGCTGCCGCTCTATTTCGGGGCGGGGACGTTGAACATCTACACGCAGGTGGGGTTGATCACGCTGATAGGTCTGATCACCAAGCATGGCATCCTGATGGTCGAATTCGCCAACCAACAGCGCGAAGATCACAACCTTAGCCGTCGTCAGGCGATTGTTGCGGCGGCCAAGACCCGTCTGCGCCCGATCCTGATGACCACAGCGGCGATGGCGCTGGCGGTTGTGCCGCTTATCCTGGCCGAAGGGGCCGGGGCTGCGGCACGTCAGGCGATGGGTCTGGTGATCTTTACCGGCCTGTTGATCGGCACAACCTTCACGCTGTTCGTCGTGCCGATGTTCTACACCCTGCTGTCGCGCAGCGATGCCTCGTTCCTGGCGCATCGCAAACAGGTCGAAAAAGACTTTGGCACGGCCCACTAGGTGGCGCGCGCCGATATCGGATGGGTCGGGTTCAGGCTGAATCGGTCTGGGCCTGGAGTTCAGATTTTGCAGATCTGTTTGTAGCGCGTGTGGCCGCGTGCTTATCGTGGCCACCTTGGATTAAGCGCGGAAAGACGGGTGCCTTTGGATGCAGAAGCCATCTGCGAGGCGGTCAGCAGGCCGCGCTGATGCTTGCAAGGCGAGAGAACTCTTTGTTCGGCAGAGGAGGCGCAAACCAGCGCGCTCGGGGCACCTCTCGCAAAGCTGGGGAACTTGATCCCCACATGAGGGCAATTACCGTGGTTCCGTGCGGGCTGCGGTAAGTGTTGCCCCGCAACCCAGAGACGAACGACCGATATGCTCCTCTCCGATCAGGCTCAACGCACGCCTGATACAACCGCCGACTCTGATCTCATCTGGATGAGCATCGGCAAATACAGCATACAGAATTTCTTCATTATAATAAGATAGTTACAGAAACCCATTCCGCAACCGAGCTTGCGGAGGTATCGAGGGCAAAGACGGCGCGGTTTCTCCACAACCTCGGCTATACCGATTTCGAGGAGGTTCGGACCCAGGCACAGAAGGAGCCGAACCACACGCAACCCTAAGCTCCTGTGCCGAAATGACTCGCCGCGCAGGTAGATAGCGAATTGCCGCTGTCTCGAAGTGATGTCTCTCCCTGATCAACCCGCATAGAAGAAGACAGGGCCACCGCTTGATTGCGTCGGCCCAGGGTTTGACAGATAGTCCCGCGCTATGGGCGAGCCATACTCCTTTCGCGCGGATCCGGCCGTTCCGGATTTCGACGACAGCGCGCCGCTGGCGGTGATGGACGGCGAATGCGCGATTTGCAGCTGGGGCGCGCGGATGATCCACCGGCTGGATCGGTCAGGAACAGTGCGGATCTGCCCGATCCAAAGCCCGCTTGGTGCCGCGCTTTTGCGGCATTACGGATTGGTGCCCGAGGATCCGGCAAGCTGGCTTTTCATCGACCGTGGCGTCGCGCATGTCGATTTCGAGGCGGTGCTCCATGCCGGCTGGCGCTTCGGGGGCGCTGCACGGCTCGTTGGCATCCTGCGCATCTTCCCGAAACCGCTGCGGAACCGGCTCTACCGTCGGCTGGCACGCAACCGCTATGCACTCTTCGGTCGCGCCGATCTGTGCGGTATGCCCGACCCGGGGCTTCAGAAAAGGCTCTTGCGGTGAAGGTTCTGATCCTGGGTGGCTATGGCGTCTTTGGCGAGCGCCTGGCCCGGCTGCTGGTTCGTGACGGGCATGAGGTCACCGTGGCCGGTCGAGACGCGGGCAAGGCGCAACGGCTGGCAGATGAACTGGGCTGCGCGGCCTTGCGGATGGATCGCCGGACCGATCTGCATGTGTTGGCAGGCCATCAGGTGGTGGTCGATGCGGCTGGGCCGTTTCATGCCTATGGCGACGATCCCTATCACCTGCCCCGTGCAGCGATTGCTGCCGGACTGCACTACCTAGACCTTGCGGATAACGCGGCCTTCTGCGCCGACATCGTGGCGTTGGACGTCGAGGCGCGAGCCGCAGGGGTCTGCGCTCTGTCCGGCCTTTCGTCGGTCCCGGCACTGTCCAGTGCTGCCGTGCGTGCCCTCTGCGGAGATCAGGTGCCGCAGGTAATCGATACCGCGATCCTGCCCGGCAATCGCAGTCCGCGCGGGTTTTCGGTCATGACCTCGATCCTATCCCAGGTCGGCCGACCGATGCAGGTCTGGCGCGGCGGCAGATGGACCGAGATCACCGGCTGGTCCGATCCGCGCCGCTACCTCCTGCCCGGCGGACTGATCCGTCAGGGCTGGCAGATCGAGGTGCCCGACCAGTTGCTTTTCCCGGCACATTTCGGCGCCGGTTCCGTGCAGTTCCGCGCCGGGTTAGAGTTGGCGGTCATGCGCTATGGCCTTGCGGGCCTTGCCGCCCTACGCCGCTGGCTGCCTGTCCCGATCACCCCTATGGTGGTGCGCGGCTTCAAGCTGGCCGCCGATCTTCTTGCGCCTTTCGGCAGCGGGCGCGGTGGCATGTCTGCCATGGTGGCCGTCGCGCAGGAACGCAGGTTCTGGCGCCTTCTGGCCGAAGATGAGGACGGCATGCTGTCGCAAGTGCACCGCGCCAGCTTGTGAAAAATTTGTAAGACTTGCTGACCGTCTGCGCCCAGAAAAAGGTACGCACAACTTACCGCTTCATATTCAAGTGGTTAGTGGTGCCGGTGAAGGGACTCGAACCCCCGACCCCATCATTACGAATGACGTGCTCTACCAGCTGAGCTACACCGGCGCCTTGCTCTAACCGCCTGAGATCCAATCGGAACTTACTGGTTGCTCCGTCGATGATCTTTCGGCCGTTTCCCGGGTTGCAATGCTGACACGGGATGAGCGTTGTGTGTGGACGGTCGTTTAGTCGGTCCATGGGGCGAGTGCAAGAGCGGAGTAGGCTCTGGCAAGCGCTATTTTCGGACCGCACTCCACGGTCTTGTACGGGCGCGAGAGCCTCGGAGTAATAGGAAAAGGCAATCACGCTGAGGGGGAAAACCTCTCATGAGTTGGGCAAGACGATGCCGCGCAGCGTTGCGATTTCCTGAATGATCGATCGCCGGCCGAGCTTGCGCTGCCCCCTCATCTGGGGATCAGCAAGAGGACGACGTGCAAGTCCCAATTGCCGCCCGGACGGCTCGGGACAGGGTTGTCCGCAAGCCGCTCTAGTTTGCGCTGCGTGCTATGGCCGCAAGGTCGATAACGTCGTTCTTCTGTCCCTCGGGTGGTGACGGAGACTTTACGATCAGCGGCAACAATTCGGCACCCGTGGCACTTGGGCCTGATGTCTCGACCGGCTCACGCCAGCTCAGGGTGTCGAACCCGCCGCAATTGTCGCAGATGGGATGCCATTCAGAGTGGACCGACTGGCATTTGTCGCAGCACCATTGTGGCCCGCGCGGCGCCGTGAGCGCCTTTGCCAGCCAGCCCCGGACCACAGCTTCATCGGCCCCCTCACCACGTTCGATGGCAGCCATGATCGCAAGCGCCCGCTGCGTGGGGTGGCGCGTCACAGTGTCGGCCAGGGCACGGCGTGCGGCAGGGAAATCCTCGGCCGCCACGTTCAGTTCAGCCAGAAGCAGGCGGGATTCGTCATGGTTCGGATTGGCCGCGATCAGCGGAGCAAAACGCTTCACGCGTGCGGCAGGAGTTTCTTCGGGTTCGATCTCGGCAAAGGCAGCGGCGAGATCGGGGTGAGGTTGTGCCTCCCAGGATTTGCGCAGCACGCGCGTGGCGCCCTTCTTGTCGTTCTTCAGGGTCAGGCTTCGTGCGGCCATGGCGGCGGCGGGGATAAGATCGGGCGACTTGCGATTGGCCTCGATCGCGGCTTCACGCAGTTCGATGCTGGACTGGTCATCCAGCAAACCTCGTGCCTCTTGCAGGGCAAGAACGGCATCCCGCCGGCGGAACAACTCTTTCGGCAGCGCGCCCGCCTTCATCTTGGCGCCAAGCGTGGCGCGGGCACCTTTCCAGTCCGCCTTGTCCGATTGCAGTTTCAACAGGATATCCTGAGTTGCCGCATGTTTCGGCTTGAGGGCAAAGGCCTTTTCGGCCAGCGCCAGGGCAGTTTCGGTATCTCCGTCGGCGATTTTCTGCTTCAGAAGACCATGAATGGCGATGAACCGTGTCTCCTCATGCGCCAAAAGCGCCTTGTAGGCAGCCTCTGCGCGGCGGCCATCGCCGGCAAGTTCCGCCGCCTGCGCTACCAGAAGGTTGGTCAGTTCAGGCTTTTGCAAATACCTCTCGGCCCTTTGGGCCCGCATCAGCGCCAGACGTCCCTCTCCGGCCGCAACAGCCAGCATCGCCTCGGACATCGCCTTGTAGCCGCGGCGCTCACGGTTGCGATCGAAATAGCGCGAGATCGCGGTTTCATCGCCGTTAAGAAAGCGCAGGGTTGCCACGAGCAGACCGACAACCTTCATCAACAGCCAGATCAAGGCCATCAGCAGCAGCGCCGCAATCACCGCCGCAAGGGGTGTCAGGGTAAATTCCCAGCCAGCGATCTGGATACGCAGCCCTTCCTGAAGATCAAGCAAGGCACCCGCCACCAGCGTCAACACGGCGACGAGGGCAACGAAAAACAGAATCTTCAACAAAGACCAGACCATCTGCGCCCCCTACCCGTCGATCTGTGCCGTCAACGCAGACAGCGCCGCAATCGCGGCCAGCCGCCGCTGCGCCTTGTTGCGCCAGTCGGCCATGGCCGCCTTGCCCGGCTCTGGCAAGCTCTCTACCTGCGACAAAGCGGCGGTCAGATCGCCCTGGGCCAGACTGGCCTCGGCGCGCGACAGAACCGCATCGGGATCGTTGCCTTCACGGGGCTGCAAGGATCGCGCGCCGGTTTGGGTGCGCAGGAAGCTGCTGATGCGGTCGGACCATGTGGCCCCCATATCGGCCTGAAGCGATGCCTCCAGCGCGGCGCGCGCGGCGTCGGGGAACCCCGCGCGCAATTGCGCGATCGTGGGGACTCCGCTGGTTGCGGGCGCGGACAATGCCTCAGGCACATTCCCAAGATCACCCAGCAGGCTGGCATAAGGCACACCGCTGTCCATTGCGGACACGACCTGCCCCAAGGCGATGCGTGCGCGGGCTTTGGCGACCATGGTCTCTGTTTCGGCTTGCAGAGCCGTCGCGCGCTCTTCGGCGGCTTTCAGGCGCTGTTCGGCGTTTTGCGTCACCCCTTCCAGCCCGGTTGTGCCCCCGGATTTCAGCGCCTCGACATCGGCGCGCAACGCGGCAATCGCGGCGGGCGAGGCAGAAGAGCCATCCGTCGGCAATGTCTCAATCGCCGAAAGACGTGATTCCAGCGTGGCAATCTTGCTTTCGACCGGCGAAAGGTCTGCCACCGGCGCGGTCTTGGCTTCAAGTGCCGCAATCCGGTCCGCCAGTTGGCCGTCGGTGGCACCCAATTGGGACAGGCGCCCGACTTCAGCCTTCAACGCTTCTATCTCGGCGGTCTGTTGCGTCAGTCGCGCTTGCAAATCGCCCGTCGCGGCCAGCGGCCAACCATTGGGATAAAGCTGTGCGGCACCAAAGCCCAATCCCGCCGCCACAACGCCGCCGACGACCCCCCCCAGAAAACCGCGCCCGCGCCGTTGGGCGCGCGGAAGCGGATCAGCCGATACGGGCCTGTCACGAATGACATCCTCTGGCGCAACCGCATCCGTCGGGGCGGGGGTGGGGTCTTCGGTCTGGGACATCGCCGACTCTTTCTGCTGCCTGAACGTAAGGTAATGCCTGCCTGCGCCCGGCATCAAGAACTGCAAGCTGCGGCGATAAGCCGTTGTACCGCCAGCAACATGCCATCACTGTCGGGCGTGTCGGCGATTTCCAGCCCACGGGGACCAAGACCTGTCAACTCATGGCCTACGGCCGGGCTTAAGGCGGCCAGCCAAAGCTCTGGCCTTGCCCTCGCGATCTGCGCGAAAATCCGGGCAGAGCGCGGTGAAAACAGCGGCACGATCAATGTTTGCCCGCTTCGAACCAGCGTCATGGCCTCTGGAGATAACGGACGCTCCGCCTGTTCATAGACAACGGCAGTATGCGTCACTATCCCGCCTTTTGTCAGTGTTTCTGCAACGTCGCCGCGCGCGTCCCTACCCCGAAGATGCAGCAGCGGACCGCGATCCTCCTCGCGCCGTATCAGGGCCATCAGGGCCGCCGCATCGCCATGGGCAGATGTTGCCGTAAAGCCAAGCGACCCGGCGACCCGGGCCGTATGGTCGCCCACGCACCAGGCCCTGGCAGGAAGGCGGTCCCGCATCCGCCCCGCAGCAATGGCACCGGATTCCGAGGTCAGCACAATCGCCGAAAACTTGCCCTCTGGCAGCGTTGTGGGCAGAAATCTGGTCTCCATCAACGGGGAAATAACGACTGGCATGTGGGTCACCCCGGCCAATGCTGCGGCAAAGCGCTCGCTTTGGGCCAAGGGGCGCGTCAGCAGGATGGTCAGGGCACGGGATTGTCTGGGCATGTCTTGGGTGTTACCTCGCAGGGAACCCTGGCCGCAATGGAAAGCCATGTCTGGCACCCTGACCTTTCTGGGAATCGAATCAAGCTGTGATGACACGGCCGCCGCAGTGGTGCGCCTGCGCGATGGCCAGCCAGAGGTACTTTCCTCGGTGGTCGAGGGGCAGACGGCATTGCACGCCGCCTTTGGCGGGGTGGTGCCAGAGATCGCGGCCCGCGCCCATGCCGAACGGCTGGACGGTTGCGTAGAACAGGCCTTGTCTGTTGCCGGGCTGAATCTGCCAGATCTGGATGGCATCGCCGTTACCGCCGGGCCGGGACTGATTGGCGGCGTGCTGTCCGGTGTGATGCTGGCGAAAGGTTTGGCTGCGGCGACGGGGTTGCCGATGGTGGGCGTCAATCATCTTGCAGGCCACGGGCTTACTCCGCGCCTGACCGATGGCTTGGCCTTTCCCTATCTACTTTTGCTGGTATCGGGCGGTCATTGCCAGTTCCTGATCGTGAAAAGCGCAACCGAGTTTCAGCGACTGGGCGGCACGATTGACGATGCGCCGGGTGAGGCCTTTGATAAAACAGCAAAACTTTTGGGTCTGCCCCAACCCGGCGGGCCAGCGGTCGAGGCCGAAGCGGCCCTGGGCGATGCCCGCAGGTTTCAGTTTCCGCGACCATTGCTGGACCGGCCCGGTTGCGATCTGTCGTTCTCGGGCCTCAAGACAGCTCTGCTGCGGGCGCGCGATACGCTGATTACCGAAAAGGGCGGTATCACCGTGCAAGATCGCCACGATCTTTGTGCCGGGTTTCAGTTGGCGCTCGCCGAAGTCCTGGCAGAGAAAACCCGGCGCGCCGCGCGGATCTATCTGGATCAGGCGCCCGTGCGGCCCATGCTGGCCGTGGCGGGGGGGGGTGCGGCAAACAAG
>APMI01001736.1_pt1 | contig 12634 bp, 10 predicted proteins | sample 667938 | NCBI WGS metagenome assembly APMI01 (sample SAMN01084076, study PRJNA167559) | wastewater metagenome | biome: Wastewater | place: Denmark: Ejby Moelle, Odense | collected 2011-11-28 | reverse complement strand
CCGAGCAATTCGCCCGGATAAGGATCGAGACGACGTGTGGCGAACACGCCGAGGCCGGTTCCCTCGATCCGGCGTCCAAGCGACGCGATATCGTCGGTCGAGCCGTCGAAATAGGTTTCCATGCCCTTTTCGACGACAAGGCCGAAACGCTCGGCAATCGCCGGGCGACGCAGATCGAGATCGAGAAGATAAACCTGCTGCCCCGAAATTCGCCCGAGGGCAGCCGCGAGGTTCGACGATACGAAGGTCTTGCCCGCGCCCGGTGCAGCTGACGTAACACCGATCAGCCGCGCATTCAGGCGGCCGGCTTCCTTTAGGACCTGGCCACGGAGCAATCCGAACGGACGCGAGCGAATATCGCCCGACAGCAAACCGACCAGGTTTTCCGGCCCATCCTCGCCCTTGCCGACTTCGATCGCCTGCAACGAGGCAATGGGCGGCAATTCGAAAGATTCGACCATTCGCATTCCGGCCTTGGCTGGCTCGAGGTTCGTCACCGGCGCGTTCATTGCTCAGCTCCTGCCAATCGCCGTTTCCATGGCATCAGCCAGGAAAAGCGAGAACGCCGCACTTCTCGCTGTGCCGTCAATGTCGGGATGGCCCCCAAAAGTTCGCCGCCAGCCAGTGCCATTGCAGCGCGCGGACCACGCAGCGGCTGGTAGAGCAGTTCAAGACCGAAGGCGAGCATCAAGCCGAGCGCAACACCGACACCCGCACCCGCGCCCATGATCAGCCAACGGTTCGGCCACACCGGCTTGTCGTCGACGACCGGAGGATCGACCACGGTCAGGCGCTCACCCTTTTGTTCGTTTTCGACGCGGAGCGCGGTATTCGCCGCGGCAAGCTTCATCGCGGTGTCCTGGTACTGGTCGTTCAGACCCTTTTGCTGTTCTTCGAGCTGGCTGACCTGCTGCTGGATCATCGGCGCTTGCGACTGTGCACGAAGCACGGACGTCACCTGTCCCGCCTCACGCGCCCGCGCAGCGCGCAGGATCGAGATCTGGCCGTTGTTGGTCTCGATCTGGCTCTTGATCGAATCGAAGGGGATGTTCGACACGTTCTTGTCGGCAAGCAGCTTGGCCTCGGCAAGGCGCTGCTTGGCAATGACCACGTCGGGATGGCTTTCGGCGTAAACGGCGCGTGCCGCCGACAGGGCCTGTTCGGCCGCCGTCACGACAGGGTCGCGGGGTGCCGAGGTTTCGGCCGTCGTACGCTGCGCGCGCAGCATGGCGTTTTCACGCTCGAGCGCGCCGATCTGCGCATCCAGCCCGCCTGCCGAGCCGCCCAACATTGTCATGCCCTGGCTGGACAGGATTTGCCCGTAACGCGCCTTGATGCTGGTGATCTGTCCCTGAAGCTCGCCCATACGCAGCCGGATCGCGTTCGACTGATCGTTCAGGAAGCGAACATTATCCGCCGCACGCTCCGCCGTACGGGTCGAATCGACCTCGAGCATGCGCTCGACCAGCTTTTGCGCCACGGCCTGTGCTGCATAGGGATCGGAATAATCGAAGCTCAATGAGAACGCGATGGTCGCGGAGCGCTGCTGGATCTGCGTGCTGACCGGCTCGATCGCAATGTCTTTGCGCATATCCTCGACAATGTCACCCAGCGACGTTGAGGCGCGCCGTTTCGGATAAAGCTGCAGTTCCTGCGCGATCGCGATCAGGTCGGGCCGGCTGAGAACCTGTTGCCGGACTTTTGCGACTCGTTCGTCGATCGCCGAGTCCTGCTGGGCACCGGGCACCGTCGCTAGCTGCGGCGATTCGACCAGCAGCGTGGCTTTCGACCGGTAGGTCGCGGGAATGAGGAATGCGATACCCACGGCGGCGATCGCGCAGACAATCGCCGGGATGATCAGCATCCATTTGCGCTGCTTGGCGATCGACCAGACGTTCGCGAGCAGGCCCCCGATGCCGTCGCCCTGCGGTTCGGCGGGCGCGTCTTCGTAATCGGTCGTCGTCATAGCGTTCTACCCAGGGAGAAGCTCAGCCCCATCGAAACCGAGAAATTGGACCGCGTTCCGAAGAAAGGATTCGCGCTTCGGTCATATCCGCCATCGACAGTGAACGACACATTACGAGCGATCGAACGCGACCCGAAGATACGCGCAGACAAATAGTCGTAATCGTCCTGGTTCAGTGCGGAACCCGCCGACCGCGTGTAGCCGGCCGTGAAACCGACACTGGATTTCTGATCGAGGCGGTAATTGATGCTTGAGGTCAGCGCGAGCGTTGGCCGCGCGCCGTTGCTGACGGTCGTTTCGATCGTCTGGCTCGCTGTCAGGCAGATGTCCATGCGTGCCTGGCGGCGGCAAAGCGTCGCGCTGCCTGCTGGCCTTACGGTATCGGAAGCCTGGCTCGGCAGCCGGATCTGCGAGAACGACGCCCCCGCCGATCCGCTAAGCGTCCAGTCGCGACCAAGCGTCGTCGAGAACGTCAGCTGGGGTTGCACACTGTTCGTGAAACAACGGCCCTGGCTGCGACATTCGTAGCGAAGGGTTGTGTTCGTAAACCCTATCGATGTCCGGCGGCTGACCTGCCTCGAATAACCGAACGTGTTGCCATAAGTTGCATAGTTTTCCGTATCGATCGTCGCCAGCGCACGGGTCTCGTTCGCAAACAGCGAAAAATTAACCGTTTCGCGCACGTTCGGCTGATAGTTAAGCCCAGCCTGTGCGCTGAACGAGCGGCGCTTGATACGCCGGCCCGCAAGGGTCAGGTCGTCCGCGGTCGGCGGGGGGCGCGTGCCATCGTCGTTGAACTGGCCGAAATTGAAGAAACCATTCTCGCCGACGATGGAATCGTCGTAGCCGAGGGATGCCGTGGCCGTCCATTTGGGCGAAAAGCGCCAATTCCCGCTAACATTCGCCGAAACGGAATCGCTCGACGGGTAGAGGCGGTTATATTCGATGTGCTGGACGCTGCCCCCGATGTTCAGCTGGCTTTCGGCGTCGCTGATCGTAAGCGTCGGAGACAGGATGCCAACGGCGGCTATCGTGCTCTGGCTGTTTCCCGTACTGTCGAGATAGGGATTCTGGGAAGCCCGCACGCTCGCCGATCCATTTACGGTCAAATCGGTCTTGGCGTTGGCAATACCGGCCATCGACAGCGGAAGCGCCGCGATCAACAACCGACGCATGGCAGGGCTGCTCACTCCGCCCGACTGACGTACGGCCGACATCACGGGACGATAACCGTATCGCCGCCTTCGATCGCGGGCAGGTTTGCCGGGGTCAGGCCGCCGCCGGGAACATTGCCGCGAAACAGACCGCTCAGGCGCGCGCGAACCGTCACTACGCCGGCGCCGGCCTTGCGGACGATCAGGACGTTGTCGAGATTTGCAAATTCGTCAGGACCGCCGGCGAGCGTGATCGCTTCGAGAAGATTGACATAACGGCCCGGCGTAAACGTGCCGGGCGCTTTCACGCGGCCAGCGACGGAAAACTGAAGACCCAGGGGTGCGCGGACCGAAACAGTCACCTGCGGCACCTGTCCCCGGTACTGGCTTTCTAACCCCTTGGTCACGATCGCCTCGATGTCGCGCAAGGTCTTGCCCTGGGCGACGACACGGCCGATCAACGGAAACGAAAAGCTTCCGTCGGGAAGGATCTTCAGCGTGCGCTGGAGCCGCTCTTCACCCCAGACATAGAGTTCGATCTCGTCGCCCGGGTTGAGCGTGTAGGCGCGTCCGGTTTCGACTGGTGTTGCTGGTGCCGCTTGTGCCGGCTGCGCTTGCGCGTGAACCGCACTGGCGCCGATGGCCAGAACCAACGCCGGCAAGAATTGCAGTTTCACTAAAACTTCCCCTCGCCGTGAACCTCGCGGCCTATAACGCCTAAATAACGTCTTACCATTAAAAAACCGTTGGATTAAGGCGGCTCTCATGACTGATACGTTCCGGGGCGGGACATTAACTTTGTATTCGTTCAGAGCCATTTTCGGCGCGACGGCGCTCGCCCTCGCGGCATGTTCATCGGACAGCGAGATCGCTGCACACAAGGCGGCGGAGGCCGCAGCGATGCTGGACGCGGGCAACATGTATGGGGCCCGGCTGGCGGCGCAGGACTCGATCAAGGCGCGCGATGACATCTCGGCGAATTGGATTTTGCTCGGCCGCATCCAGCTCGCGACGGGGCAGATCGGCGATGCCTATGTCTCCTACACCCGCGCGCTCGAACTCGACGCGACCAATGTCGAGGCGATGCAGCTCGTCGCCGAAATTGCCCTGCAGGTCGGCCGTTTTCCCGATGCGGACAAGATGGCGGACAAGGTTCTTGCGCTTCAACCCAATGCGATACGGGCGAAGCTGGTCAAGGGTTTCGTCGCGCTGGGCAATGGCAAGCTGGATGACGCAGCAAAGTTCGCCGACGACATATTAACGACCAGCCCGAACGATGACGGCGGGGTGGTGCTAAAAGCACGCGCGCTTGCGAAGATGGGCCAACTAGGTCCGGCAACGGAACTGCTGCAGAGACAGATGGTCCTGAGCAAGGGCGAGATCGTCCCGTCGACGCTCGCCGAAGTCCAGCGTGCGGCCGGCGACGGCCCGGGTCTTGCCGAAACGTTGCGATCGATCATCGCCGACAAGCCGACCGATGACCGTGTTTTCGACCTCGCGAGCGTGCTTTACAAGATCGGCAAGCCTGATGACGCACGCACCGTGCTGTTCAAACGGCTCCAAGAGCGCGAGGACAGCGCCGACTATTACGACGAGGCGACGAAATTCCTCATCGCCGCGGATCCCGCGGCAATGGATCCCGGCCATGTAGCCCAGATCGCATCGAACGGGACGCCGCTGATGCGCGAACTGGCGGCGCGCGTCCTGCTGGCAAGCGGACGGGCGCCAGAAGCGCGTCAGATCCTTCAGCCGATTTCGGGATCAACGGATAATCCCGACCTGCAGGCGCTTTACGCGACGACGCTGACCCAGACCGGGTCCGCGGCGCAGGCGCCGGCAATCGTCGCTCGGGTCCTTGCCAAGGACGACACAAACGTCGACGCCTTGCAATTACGCGCCCAGATGCGTCAGGCGTCGGGAGATGAAAAAGGCGCGATGGCGGATGCCGCCCTCGTGGCGCTCAACAGCCCGTTGTCGATCACGGGCCGGATGGTCACCATCAACGCCTATCTTCGGCGCGACGATAAACGGCGCGCGCGCCAGCTGTTCGAAGAAGCCGTCCGCCTGATGCCCAAAAATCTCGATATGACGACACGGTACGTTCAGTTCCTGACGTCCGAAGGCGATTATGGCAGAGCAACTGAAATCATGCTGAATTATACCAGCCTTAACCCGTCGCGTTTAAAGGGATGGGATGTTTTCCGGTCCATATGCCGGGATGCAGCATGCGTGGCAGGCACCGCACGGGGCCGTTTGGCGGCCAGCAAGCTCTTCCCAGCTGACGAGTTCGCGGGCAAGAAGCCCTCACCAGGGCTGTTCGGACCGCTTTGATCTGGGGGTAAATGGGTGATTGCCGACGGGCGTGACGATGGCAGCGTTGATGTGACGCATGCCTCGACCGGCTCCCCCGGTCCCGCACGTCCGCGCTATATTCGGTTCACAACGAACGTCTTGCGGTCGCTGGGGGTCGCGACGGACGCGGTTTGCATGCTTGTCGCGGCACTGCTGACGAAACCGATCTACGATCTGCTGAGCCATCAATATGTCGACCTGAAGCTTCACGCGACGGGTGCCGCCGTTCTGGCTCTCAACTTCTTCCTCGTCCGCATTTCTCGGGACGCTTATTCGACGGTCCGCGGCCAGGGCGATGATGTCGGCCAAGGGACGATCGTCGATTTCGTTCTCGCGACGACGCTCACCGCCATTGCGCTGATCCAGTTCGACGTCATGGAAAAGCTGTCGCGCGGCATGCTCGTCATTTACGCCGCGACCTGCGTCGTCATGTTTTTCCTCGGCCGTATCGCGCTCAGGAAGCTGATCTGGTATCTGATGGATGCGGGCGTCATCGGGCAACGCTTGGCGATCTATGGAGCGGATGCGGGCAACGCACGGCGCGTCATCGACCTGCTGCGGCTAGAACGCCTTCCCCATCTCAAGCTTGTCGGATTTGCCGACGACCGCCGTACGCGCATCGAATCCGACCCTATCGACGGCGTCCATTTTATCGGCGGGTTCAACACCCTGCTCGACATGGCGCGTTCAGGGACGCTCGATCAGGTCGTCATCGCCCTGCCCCGCGTTGGCCAGGCGCGGCTGGACAGCATATGTGAACAGTTGAGCGCGGCCGCGATCGACGTATGCATCCTGCCGCGCGAAATCCTGGAACTTCGTGCGACCTATCGCCTGAACTTCATCGGAGAACTGCCGGTCCTGCGCGTCTGGCAACAGCCGGTTCGCGACCTCGACGGCGTCATCAAGGAGGTCCAGGATCGCGTTCTCGCGTTTCTGGCGATCATCGCGTTGAGTCCGCTGCTGCTTGCTGTCGCGATTGCGATCCGGCTGGAAAGTCCCGGCCCCGCGCTGTTCGTGCAACGGCGCTTCGGCTTCAACAATCTCGAGATCAAGGTCTTGAAATTCCGGTCGATGTACCAGAACCAGGGTGACATCAGCGGCGCTGCTCGAACTGTACGCGACGACCCGCGTGTTACCCGTGTCGGCCGTTTCATCCGCCGGACGAGCATCGACGAGTTGCCACAGCTCTTCAACGTCCTGCGCGGAGAGATGTCGCTGGTCGGCCCGCGACCGCATGCGACCGCCATGCGCGTCGGCGACCATTATTATTTCGATGCCGTTCGCGGCTATACCGCCCGTCACCGGGTCAAGCCGGGCATTACCGGCCTCGCGCAGGTGCGCGGCCTGCGTGGTGAAATCGATACCGTCGAGCGAGCGAAGCGGCGCGTCGAATATGACGTGTATTATATCGAGCACTGGTCCCCGCTGCTCGACCTGCGGATCATCCTCGAAACGGTGATTCAGCTCATTTATCCGCGCAACGCGTTCTGACTTCACAAACGTGGCGCGCGACGACTTTATCGGCATCGCGTTCGATGCCCTCTCGATGGATCAGGCGACGCGGCGCATCGCGGAGATGTCGCGCGAAGAGCGGTTCAGTTTCGTCGTCACGCCCAATGTCGATCACGCGATCAAACTGTCGCGCGACGGCAACGACAGTCCCGTCCGTTCCGCATATGCGAAAGCGGCCATCGTGCTGTGCGACAGCCGTATATTGGCCGGGCTCGCCCGGCGCTGCGGTATTTCGCTGAGCATTGTCCCGGGCAGCGACCTGACCCGCGAACTATTTACCCACGCGCTGAAGCCCGGCGACCGTGTTGCCATTATCGGAGGAGAGGCCGCGACGGTCCCGGAACTGCAGCGGCGCTTCCCCGGACCGGCTTATACCCAGCACATCCCCCCAATGGGTTTCATCGGTGACACGAGCGCGCGGGAAGCAACCGCCGCGTTCATCGAAAAGACGGGGGCCGATTATGTCTTTCTGGCAGTCGGTTTCCCGCAAAGCGAGTTGCTGGCTGCCGAGCTTGTGGACCGAGGCAAGGCAAGGGGCGTCGGTCTGTGCATCGGTGCCTCGATAGAGTTTATCATCGGCACGAAGCAGCGGGCGCCGCGCTGGATGCAGCGCCTCAGCCTGGAATGGCTATTCCGGTTGCTTTCCGAACCACGACGGCTGTGGCGGCGCTACCTGATCGATGGTCCGGCGATATTCGCCATCGTGCTTCGCTGGCGGCGCACGGGCCACGGGGTCTGATCCCTACTCGCCCGGACGTCCCGTGCGTTTCCACTCGCTTTCGCGCCGCCCGAAGAGCTTGAGATAGATCGGCACCTTCCAGAGCAAATACAGGGGTATCCTCATCAACGCACCGCCAGCCAGATAAGGCCGTCCTTCGCGAAGCCAGACGACCAGGATCAATCCCAGCACCAGTAGCAGCAGTAAGGCAAGTAGCGCGACCGGTGCATAGATGCCGGTTAAAAGCGCGATAAGACCCAGCAATACCGTTCCCGCCCCGGCAAGCCCGCAAAGCATCGCGAGCGGCGGCACACACAGATGGCACCCCATCCAGAAGCGTGACAGGCTTCCCTTGCCCAAGCCCTCGAGCACGAGCGGAATCGCCCGCTTCGACGCCGTGCTGACGAAACCATGTTCCCAACGCGTCCTCTGCGTGAGCGCGCTGGCGCCCTCGGCCGCGGCACTCTCGACCCGGGCGACTTCCACGAAGCGCGGTGCACGATCGGCGCGAACGGCATAGATTCCGAGCGACAGGTCTTCGACGAGATCGCTGGACGCCAGCGGGGCTTCCACGAACAGGTCCCAGGGCAAGGCCATGCCCGTTCCGCCCAGGATGGCGACACGACCGATCCGCCCTGCCCCACGCTGGCGGATCAGGTTCTTTACCAGGAAGGCAAAATTGGAAATCTGCACCATCGGCTTTGCGTTCAGGTCCGCCCGGAGCAAGTTCGTCGACTGAACCGGCGTACGCCAGCGCGCGATACCGCGCCTGAGCTCGTTCACGGAATCGCCGATCGGAATGCAGTCGGCATCGAGGATGATGACGCATTCCGGCGGGGCGGCGGACAAATGATCGCGTGCGAACGCCAGCGCGAATCCCTTGCCACGGTTGGTGGCGTCGCTGCGCTCGATCACCTCCACCCCGGCGTCGCGGGCGATGTCCGCTGTGGCGTCGCCACAATTGTCCGCAACGACGAGGATACGAACGTCGCCGGGAACCACAGGCTTGAGCGCGGTCAGGCATGCGCCAAGTCCACCCGCTTCATTATGTGCCGGCATGACGATGACTGCGTCCGGAAGCGGCTGCATGCTATCATGGCCGGAACCCTGCGCAGCCAGTCCGGCTACGACCTCGGCAATGAAAATTAGCAGCAGCAGCGCCAGCGGCACGCAGATCAGCCAGGCCAGAACCTGTAGGGCGAAGTCGAAAAAGGGCATCGTCCCTCACGTGCTGCAGCGTGTTCAGCCTTGCCCAAGCCCGGGCAAACGCACAAGGGCTTGCACCGACACTTATTGTTCACGGCTTGGCGCTATCGCACGCCGAACCGATCAAACGGCAAGGAATTGCACTAGTGGCGCGTGACTATTTCTCGACCAAGCGGATTCTCGTAACCGGCGGCGCAGGATTTCTGGGGTCGCATCTCTGCGACCGGCTGCTCGCAGAGGGTCATGACGTTCTTTGCGTCGACAACCTGTTCACCGGATCGAAGCGCAATATCGAGCACCTGCTGCAGCACCCGCGCTTCGAATTCATGCGCCACGACGTCTGCTTCCCGCTATTCGTGGAGGTCGACCAGATCTTCAACCTCGCCTGCCCTGCCTCGCCGGTTCATTATCAACACGACCCGGTCTCGACGACCAAGGTGTCGGTGCACGGTGCAATCAACATGCTGGGCCTCGCCAAACGCCTGCGCTGCCGGATTTTCCAGGCGTCGACCAGCGAAGTCTATGGCGATCCCACGGTCCACCCGCAGGTCGAAAGCTATTGGGGCAATGTGAACCCGATCGGCATCCGCTCATGCTATGACGAGGGCAAGCGCTGCGCCGAGACCCTGTTCTTCGACTATCATCGACAGCACAACCTCGACATCAAGGTCGTGCGCATCTTCAACACCTATGGGCCGCGCATGCACCCGGCCGACGGGCGCGTGGTGTCGAACTTCATCATTCAGGCGCTGAAGAACGAAGCGATCACGCTCTACGGCGACGGCCTGCAGACGCGCAGCTTCTGCTATGTCGACGACCTGATCGAAGGGTTCCTGCGCCTGATGAATAGCCGCGACGGCTTCACCGGTCCGGTCAACATCGGCAATCCGAACGAGTTCACTATCCGCCAACTCGCCGAACTGGTGATCGAACTGACGGGTTCCTCTTCGAAGCTAGAGTTCCGCCCCTTGCCCTCGGACGATCCGTTGCAGCGCCGCCCCGACATCAGCCTCGCGCAGAAGGAACTCGGCTGGGAACCGACGATCCAGCTCCGCGAAGGGCTGGGCAAGACGATCGACTATTTCCGGACGATCACCGGATAAGCGTCGAGAAAAAGTCGCGGTACTGGGCCGCGATATTTCCCCATGCGAAGCGCTTCGCGCGGTCGAGTCTTGCATCGCGTCCCACGCCATTGGCGTCGAGAGCCGACCGGATCGCCGTCACCAGCGCATTTTGATCGTCGCTGTCGGCGAGAAATTCGTCGTCGCCGACGATCCATCGCGTTCGCGGCCAGTCATGCGCGACGATCGGCAGGCCGCACGCCATGGCCTCCACGTAAACATTGCCGAAGGATTCGTCCTTGGACAGGTGCAGAAACACATCCGCCGAGCGATAGAGCGAAGGCATTTGTTCGGGTTTCACGGATATCCGCGAAAAACGCCCGGGCATAAGGTCGTTCGCCAGCCGGTCGATCTCCTCACGCATGGGGCCGTCGCCGGCGTCGACCAAGTGGACACCCGGCATCTGGGCCACGGCGCGAATGCCGACATCGACCCTTTTGCTGGGGATCAGCGCACTCACCATCAGCACGATGGGCTTGTCGGCAGGAAGCCCGAATGCCTCGTGTGTCGCCTGCCCCGGTGAGAAACGCGCGGGATCCATGCCGTTCGGAATCAGCGCCGAGTTCCATCGCGCGCGATTTCGTTCGAAGTAATCGGGATTGATGCAAACTAGGCCGTCGCACCCGAAAAACCGGTACTCGGAATTTCGCGAATAGGCAGGCCAGTCACCATTCTGTGTCACGAAGACATGACGCGGGCGTTTTCCCAGAACGGGCCGCCGCAATGTCCAGTTGGTAAAGGGATAAGCGCATGTCACGGTCAGGTCGTATTCCGATGGCCGGAACCGCATCGCCAGACCTGGGGCGAACGTCGCCTCTTCATAGGCCGTGTTGTTCCGAAAAGCCGGGAGCGCGGGAAAACCCTCGAACCGCTCGCGCCGGATCGCCGGTGCCTGGATGTAGCGGTAGGGCGCATCGGGCCGGGGATCCCCCGCGCCGATCAACGTTACCTCGTCCCCGCCACGGGCGAGTTCGGATGCTACCGCCATTAACGCAATTTCAGCGCCGCGGTCGTAACGGTGAAATCCTGGAAGTGCGAACAGGATGCGCATGTATCGTCCGATGCCCTCACGAGTTGCGCAATGGCGCGAATCTTCTAACGGGGCGGCGCATAACCGAATGTGCTGGAGTATGACATGCGCGTCGTGATTACGGATCGTCCGACGGGCGCATGAAACTTCCGTCAAAATCGATGGTGGCCCGTTTTGGCTGGGCGACGACGGCGCATGGAACGACGCAGGCCATTCGTCTGGCGGTCAATCTCGTCCTGACTCGCCTGCTCGCGCCGGAAGTGTTCGGCATCATGCTGATCGTCAACACGCTGCGAACCGGCGCCGAACTCTTGTCGGATATCGGCGTGGGTCAGAATGTGATCGCGAGCCCCAATGGCGAGAAGCGGGACTTTCTCGATACCGCGTGGACGCTGCAGCTTTTGCGCGGCTCGCTTCTGGGCATAATCATCGCGTTCTGCGCACTTCCCGTTGCCAAACTCTATCACAACGACCTTCTTACGCAGATCCTGCCACTGACCGGCGCGCTGGTGTTCATCCTCGGCGCGGAATCGATACAGCGGTTCATCGCAGTTCGCCGGCAGGAACTTGCGAAATTCACCAAGTTCGAAATCGCGATTACTGTCGCGGGGGGGATTATCCAGATTGCGTTAGCGTGGATATTTCCGAACGTCTGGGGCCTGATCTACGCGAACATTGCCGGGGCGGCAGCAACCGTTGCGCTGAGTTTTCTGTTTTTCCCGGACCGTGCCTTGCGGTTTCGCATCGACCGCACTCACGCACGCGAAATCCTGACCTTCGGAAAATGGATATTCCTGTCGTCCGTCGTGTATTTCGTCTCGACGAATTTCGACCGGCTCTATCTCGGTACAGCCATTCCGCTCGCGTTGCTCGGGGTCTTCGGCGTGGCGCGATCGCTCGCAGAAGTCGTATCGGGGCTGGTCATCCGTATCGGAAATTCGATCATCTTTCCCGCTGTCGCCAGTTCGAGCGGCGATCGAGCGGAATTGCGGACAAAACTCGCGCATAGCCGGTTGCCATTGATCCTTCTTGCCGCAACCGGGCTGTCGGTCTTCATCGCCCTGTCCGATGTCGTCATCGCGTTGCTTTACGACAAGCGATATCACGAAGCCGCCTATATGCTGCCTATCCTGGCAGCAGGCGTGTGGTTCACGATCCTTGCCACCATCGGTGAGTCGGTGATGCTGGGCATTGGACGACCGGTTTACGGAGCGGCCGGCAACCTTGCCAAGCTGATCTGGCTCATAATCGCTCTCCCGCTGGCCGTAACAACACACGGCATCCTTGGTGGTGTCTTGGTCATCGCACTCGCCGACGGTGTCCGCTATCTGCCCATCTGGTGGGCACAGAAACGGTCCCACCTGTCCTTTGCCCGGCAGGACCTGGGAGTGACGCTGTTGATGTTCGCGATGATCGGGTTGTGGCGCGAAATCTTCGGGCTCGTCGGACTGACCAGCGGATGGTCCGGATGGTGGGCGATGGCGCGGGGCCTGATGTCATGAGTTCGACAGGCTTTGTCATTATCGGGCGGAATGAGGGCGAACGCCTGGTCCGTTGTTTCGATTCCCTCCCGCC
>APMI01020685.1_pt1 | contig 12638 bp, 12 predicted proteins | sample 667938 | NCBI WGS metagenome assembly APMI01 (sample SAMN01084076, study PRJNA167559) | wastewater metagenome | biome: Wastewater | place: Denmark: Ejby Moelle, Odense | collected 2011-11-28 | reverse complement strand
CAAGCCTTCGGGCGACGCCGACCGGTCCTGGAGCGTTCTGCGGCGCGAAGAAGTCGTCGCCAGTTTCCGTGACATCGGCCAGGCCGGCGCCTACCTCGCCTTCATGCGCGGCGCAACGATCGAGCCGCGTGTCTTCCAGTAACTTCGATGGCAGTACCCGATGCAGCGACGTCTCCCCGGCAGCAACGCTGGGGAGGCGGTCGCCCGCAAAAAACCAACCGTGCTACGCCGCCAGACGGCACTGGGCGTATTCGCGGTCGATGAGCCAATGTAGGAACTGGGTGTCCTTGGAGACGCCCCAGTAGTGCGCCTTGCATCCGGCGATGTAGGCGTCCAGGTCGTCGAGCGTGCGGATGTCCACCGGCTCAATGTCGGTGATCTTCCGGAAGCGCTCGACCTCCCGGCGAGTGAGTCGAATTTGCGAGCCGAGGCGGATCATCGTCGTTCTACGTGAAGGGTTGAGCGTTCATCTTGATCAAATTTTTCAGGCTTGTCGCGGGTTTTACGGCGGTCACGCAAAAAATTTGTGCCGTGCAAATAGGCTGACATCCCGGTCACACTGGAGTGCTAATTGTCCTTTTGACCATGCTGGCGGCACCTTTGCGCCCCAGAAAGCGATCGGCACGCACTCATCACCAACGCCATTCGCAAGCCCGTCGGATTCCGGCCGCTTGAACGTTGCGTACTCTGCATCCCCTTGAATCCACCCTACCGATGCCGGAAACTGACCGGGCATACCTGCATTCCATCGTGGGATGTAGTCCGGCTCTGGCCGGCGTCGCAGTCGATACCTGCCTCATTCATCGTGCCGACCGATGTTACGTACATTCGTCCGCACATTCATCCCAAGCGGGGACCTCGTCCCCTTTGGGATCGGCGTTCCCGCTTTTCTTGTTTGCTCGAGGAGAACGCCATGAATCTATCTGCCTTGTCCCGCGCCGAGCTGGTCCGCGAATTACTCTCGCCCCTGGTTTGCGCGTCGGGTGCCAACCCTTTGCACGTCAGCGATGCCGTGGCGCAAATGGGCATGCTCGGCACCACCGATACCGTTCTCGCCCATCGCTTGGGCGTTGCGCGCGAACTGCTGCTGCGCGACCTACGTGAGCGGATGCGCAGCGGCCCGTTGATGACTTCGCCGCAAGTCCTGCGCGATTGGCTGCGGCTGTATTGCGCTGGCCTTGAGCATGAGGTGTTCCTGGCGCTCTACTTGGACGCCCAGCATCGCCTGATCGAAGCCGAGGAGTTGTTCCGGGGAACCCTGACCCAGACGTCCGTCTATCCCCGGGAAGTAGTCAAGGGAGCGCTCGCCCGTAACGCCGCCGCGCTGGCCGTTGCGCACAACCATCCCTCGGGGGAAGCCGAGCCCTCGCGGGCCGATGAGCTGCTGACACAGAACCTGAAGCACGCGCTGAGCCTGGTGGATGTGCGGGTGATCGACCATTTCGTCGTCGCCGGCGACACGGTGGTGTCGTTTGCCGAACGCGGACTGGTGTAACGCCATGCGCCGCTGGCCAACCGCGTCGCCGCGTCCGATGCTCAAAGGCATGGCCACCCCATCGGGTCGGGCTGCCTTTTCTGTCGCATGAGGAGATCATCATGTCGACGAGAATCCCGCCTCACTGTCCTGTTTGCGCGGGCGATGGCGTGCCGTTGGGTACGCTGGGCCGCCTGCGCTGGTTCCGTTGTCGCGACTGTGGCATGAACTTCAGTCGTCAGACTGGCACGCGCCCCAAGACGAAGTCGACAGCTCATCAAGAGGAAGGAGAACCGCATGGAAACACCCGCTGTGGCAAGCTTGCAAGCGCAGGCTGACCCCCTGGCCTCGTTATCGATCTCGCATCTGAGTTCAAGCACCCGCCTGAAACTGGCCGATGACGAGTTGTCGGTCAACGCCTACCTGACCGACTGCGGCGGCATCATCTATGTCGGCGCACCCCGTTACCGGATACCGACGGAAGCCGATCTGGCCACGATCTTCGAAGTCGCGGAGCAAGCCGGCATCGTCTGGCTGAACTTCGATAGCGAGGCGGCCGTGATCGACGGGCTTCCAGTCTTCGACATGTCGGGACCCGAGGCATGAGTCGGCATTACGTCCGGCTCTCGCATCGCGGCGGCGCAATCGTGGTCGTGGCCGGCTACGATCGGCCGTTGAGCCAACTGTTCCTGCAGGTGCTGCGCGACGAGGAGGGCAGGCCCATGTGCGCGGACGACGTCCTCTACGACAGTCTGCATGAGCCGGCCCTCGACTGAGGCGTTATCAGGACGCTGACCGACAAGCTCGCCAGGCTCGGCATTGCGGTGCCGGAAAGCCTGATCGAAGCGGTGTACCTGGATCAGTGCTTCAACGCAGGCAACCGCGTGATTCGACACCATGCCGACCGGCCGCCGGAAGTGCTGATGGCCGGTTAAGTGCATCCGCCGCAAGCTAGTCCCGTACTCCCCCGCAGGGCGTTGTGCCGACAGGCCGACGCCCTATTTTCTTGGAGCATTTTCCAGGTGAAGCATCTGGAAATAGTCGTGTACTGTTGCCTCGGCCTCTTCTCGGGGCTCCAATCCTGGCCAATGCGGACAACCTCAAAGCCCAGCGTGCCTAGCAGATCTTCTGCGGTGGCCTCGCCGCCGCAGAAATCGCCAGCACTTACAGTAATGGCGCCTGGTCGGGAAAGGCATAGCCATACGCTGCGCCCACGATTGCCTTTGAGCCATAAAGGCGACCAGTCGCCGGGTCGCGCAGCATGTATTCACGAGCTTTGCTGAAACCGTATTTGTCGAGGAAGTAGGCGCGGCCAACGCGGTCGTATTCCTCCATTGGCGCACGTATTACGGCTGGGTCTCGGATGTCCTGGATGCTCATGTCCCTCCCCTTAATCAATGCAACCCAGTTACCCTATGTCACGGATTCCCAGTCTGTGTAAAGAAGTCGTTCGAGCTCCAACATCGTGACCGGATACTCGTTCAGCATCTCGCTTAGCAATGTTTGATCTACGAGCAGCACGTCATTGAGTTCGGCCTGCTCGTGTGCCTGGACATTGAAGAACTGATTTGTCAGTCCTACCTTCTTGAACTCCACGTTGGGATGTCGACGGCGGTAGAAAGCCTCGCCGCCAACCACGTCCTTCACCGTTTCCCAACCGAGCTTCGTGCCCTCATTGCTAGATGTCTTGGTTTGAATCAGCACGCCTTGGTCGCCAGAGATGGCCACCACGTCCACGCCCTGGTCCTTTGCGCCTGGTGTGCAGTAGCAGAGGTCATACCCCTGTTTGCTCCATAAGGCTGCGGCAAGGCCTTCGAAGTGGCGCCACTCCATCCGCAAAGCAAACTCAATGTCGACGCGCTCCTGGATATCAGCCGCATTGCCTGCGGGAATGACATCGGCGATGTCGAAGTCACCGGGCGACAGGTCTCCTGAGCCGTTGAGCATGTCACTAGCCAGCTCACGCTTCTTGGTCAGCAGCTGGTCGAGCTTGACGTCGAAAGTGGAGAAGTCATCGGCGGTCACCACCAGATAGTAGACGTAGACTTCCTTCTTCTGCCCAATGCGATACGCGCGGTCCGTCGCTTGGTCTTCCTTCGCCGGATTCCATGTTCGCGTGTAGTGAATGACGTGGTTGGCCGCCTGAATGTTCACGCCAAAACCAACAGCCACCGGCGAGAGGATGATGACCCCAAAACCGGGCTGCTCTTGGAAAGCCTTGATACGCTTCTGTCTGCTCGCCGTGTGGCTCGCTGCCGCACTCGTATCGCCATTAATGATGTCGGCGCGAACCTTAAAGGTCTGCTCGATATAGTGCTGAAGCAGGCGTTGGATGTTTCGGAACTCACAGAAAACAATCGCCTTCTCATTCTTGTCACGGATGCGCTGCAGTTGTCCCAAGAGCCAGTCCAACTTTGGGGCCTTCGCGCGGTACTCAGCGAGGGGCTCAGGCTTGAACGCGGTCAGCCCATAGCGTCGTGGGTCAGTGCAGACTAGACGGAGGTACTGCAGCAGGCCCAGATGGTTCTTGAACGGAACCGACGCGGTAGGGTCGTTGCGCTTCTTAAAGTCCTCAATCGCCTTGGCGTAGAGGTTGCGCTGAGCGGATGACAGCGGAAGCTGTCTGCACTCGTCGACTACTACCTTCTGCGGTAGGTCCTTGGCAACTTCAGCCTTGGTGCGACGAAGAATCTGGGGAGATATGCGCGTCCGGAGCTCCTCCACCCGAGCGCGTTCCTCCTCGTTCCTGGCCTCGATGGGTTTACGGTAACGCTGCCCGAAGTCGTTTAACGCACCAAGAAGACCAGGCTGAATGAAGTCGAACAGGCACCACAGGTCCGCAAGCGTGTTCTCAACCGGCGTCCCTGTGCAGGCCACCTTGAAGCCCACGTTCTGCTTCTTCGCCGCGCGGGTGACCATCGCCGCCGGGTTCTTGATGCGCTGCGCTTCGTCGCAAACCATCACAGACCAACGCTCCGCAGCGAAGGAAAACTCCAAGTCCCGAAGCGTTTCGTAAGTCGTCAGGACGATTTTCGCTTTGCCAACCCATCCAGGCTTGAGGAAGCGAACCAGTCCGTCCTCGGTGCGCAGTCGAGCATCGATTGCCTCCCGCGGAACCCGCAGAGGCGCAAGGGAGTCGCCGTAAGCCGTGAGTATGGGTAGGAGACCCGGACGAATGAACTTGCCGGCCTCTTCCATCCAGTTTTCCAGCAAAGACACTGGCGCCACAACCAGCATTGGGGCGACATCAAGGTCCTTCTCTGCAAGCCAAGCCATGAAGGCCAGGAGCTGGAAGGTCTTTCCGAGGCCCATGTCGTCTGCCAGCACCGCACCGCGCACCTGGTGCTCGGCTTGGGACTTGTACAAATGCTGCAACCAGGTAAGGCCCTGCCGCTGATGTGGCAGCAGGGTGAAGTCACTGCTCAGACCAGGAGGGTCTTCAGGCTCGCTTGGAAGCGCCAGTAGAGCTTCGCGCCGCTGCTCGTCGTAGTCGACGGCCTGAATGTTGGACCGAAGAATGAGCGTCTTCTTCGCTCCGAGCTTCTCTTTGCGCTCCGCTGCCTGCCGCTCTGGGTCGAACTTCTTGTGCTTGACCTCGTCCAGCACCTCATCAAAGGTGCCTGCAATATCCTTGGCCTCTTCGAGAGGCATCGGCTTAGGAAGCCAGGGAACCTCAAGCGTGTCTTGGCCTGCCGCCTCGGCCTTTGTAATTGCTTCTCGCAGCTTCTCGAGCGCATCCTTCGTGGCTGGAACCGCAATGGGCTCGGTGTCACCCTCGGGGGTATATGCAATTAGGGGCAGTACGTTCTCGGGGAACCAGCCCTCGTCATCTTTCTTCTTTGCGATGTAGGGGGAGTAGTACGGTTTCTCTACCCCGATACCCTCGATACGCGATGAGTACGCGCTCAGGTCATGAACCTGGGCGTAGGAAACCATGGATTCCGACTTACGCCGCTGCTCCAAAGCAGCTTGCAGCTCCGCGAGGTGACTCGGCGTCTCCCCTTGCAGTTCTAGGTCGTAGCCGTTCCAACCAAGCAATTGGAACCCTTTGGACAGAGATGCCTCAAGACGGGCGACGAACTTCGCCAACTCCTCATCTGTCAGCCACTCTGTCTCCGATGTGGCAAGACCGGCAGCGCTCGCAGACTCAATGAGGAGCCCGACCCGCAGTGGGTAACCGGTTGCGTCGCGCCCGATGTTCGGAACAAAGCGCTCATATTGCAGCCCCGCGCTCTCCCGTGCCTTCTCGAACTGCCCCTCATCGATGACGTCTTGAGCGTCTGGGCCGAGCGTTGCGAAAGGGTTGAGGATGAAGGCCTGAGCGCGAGACCCTGCCACGCGTCTCAGCGGCAGCCGCTTTACCTCCTGCAGAACGGTCTTGACCTGAGGAGTGATGAGGACCTGGACAATGCCCTCTGGGGTGACGATGTCGTAGCGGTCGAGAACTTCCCGTGAACTGTCAAATCGCTCAAACCAGTCAGGAGGCGCCCCGGCAAAGGAGGGTTCAATCTCTATAACGCTATCATCGGCGATGGGTGCCGACTTCCTCAGTCCGATGTCAAGGCGCTCCGGCGTGAGTACAACTGAGCGATGCAGGAAGTCGTCAAGCTTGGCGCCGGCCTTCAAAGCCAGACTACGGATTCGCCCCCAAGTCTGTCGGTGCACCTTCTCGTTGCGCTGGTCCGGCGCGCGCCTAGAAAAGGCGACTACCTCGGTGAATAGCTCCCAGTGCTCAGGCCGCATGAGTTCGATCTGATCATCCCGAACGAGCAGCGCCCCCAGAACCTCGGGTTGCTCGACGAAATGCTGACCCGAGCGCCATCCAGAAACGGCAATGGAGAAATCATCGTCGGTCAATGAGTTCCGGCTCTCCAGCGCAGGCACGCATGACGTGAAGGGTGGGAGCTCCAGCACCTCGGCCAACTCGTCGTATCCCGGGCTCCGCAGGGCTTCGTAGATAGAGTTCCACGAAATGCTCACCTCGTCGTTGGGCTCCTGGTTTGCGAATCCATCGTCGATGAGCTGAGCAAGATAAGCAGGCAGCATCTCGCCCGCCAGCAAGGTGCCTTCACCCGAGCGGTGGATGAGCACCCCTTTGTCCGACAGTTGGCGGCGCCACGGTTCCGCAGGTTCCGTCTGAGCTTTCTTGAAGAAACTGAAGACCATATCGCGTTGCTGTCCTATCGCCACCAGCCCTTGCCCGGCTTGTATTGAAAGCCCCAGTCAAGAAGTGCCTTGTCGACTCGAAGGTCGTTGTCATCGGTCCGAACCCACAGGTTACCGTTCAAATTCCTATTGTCCTCGACCTTGAGCTCATGAGCACGAGCAAAAGCATAAAGCGCAGCCATGCTTAGTAAATCGTGCTCGTCGCATGAATGCCGCCCGGTCTGGCCAGTCCCTAGTGATTGAACAGGTGGGCGAGGAGCGACCGGTGCAGGGGTAAGTTCAGTAGGCGCAGGTGCAACTGCCCGTGGTACGACTCGTCTCGCGGCAGCGTTCGGAGTGATGTCAAAGTGCTTTTTGAGGGTTGCCTCGAACATATCCTCCCATTCTTTCCAACCCTTGATGCCGTCTTGGTGCTGCATCCACAGCATACGGTTCTTATGCTTGAGGGAGTTTGACGCATTGACGGTTGTGCCTACCGGACGAGAGGCATCAAACGGCAAGGTCTTGCGCACGTCGTAGCCATAGAACGCATTGCCCATGCCGCCGAATTCAACGGCTACAAGGTCCCCGAGGGTCATGATGAAGGCGTTGTTAGAGCTGTCCGTTGTCTTCAGCTCTGTGTACAGCCCTTTCATCTTCTTGCGCAGCGCCTCGAAATCGCGGTCTCTCGAGTGGAGGGCTCGTGCACCGAGCGCGAATTGGATGTTGTCCATCGATTTCACGTAGCGAAGCCAGAAGTTCGCTCGGCGACGGTCACCGACGCCATCCTCGGCGAGTTTGGTGAAGAAGGCCTCAATGAACTCGCGCTTGAGCCACTCGGACACCATCTCCCGAGCAGCCGGAATCACGCCGCCCCAGCGGGTCTCATTTGAAGGAAGCCAGGGGTTACCCCACCACTCCACAGAGGCGTTCCGAAGAGGCTCGTTGATGCCGGGCTGCACCGTAGATGCGAACTTGTCGAGCATCAGAATCAGGCCCCGGTCTCTAAGCACCAGATTCGTTGACAGCAGCTCCAGCAGTCGGGGTATGAGGTCCTTGAAGTGCTCATGGCTCAACTTGGTGGCTTGGCGCACCTGAGAAAGAACCAGTTCGCGCAGAAACCAAGACGACTTGACGACGCCGAGTTGCTCACAGAGGAGGTCAACCTTGGTCGTATCACCTGACAGGACATCGGCGGCGTAGGGGGCGCAGGGGTCCTCCCCGAAAAGTTGCCGGTTCCCCACCGCAGTCGTGACCCAATCGGGGTTGACCTTCTTGTCCACGATGTTGCGAGTGCGCTCGTTTAGATAATCCCTCAGGTCTCCCCAGTTTTGTTTCCCGACAGTGGGCGCTTGAACCACCTTGGCATCGTAGGTGAAGTAGCTTCGTACCAGCCCCTGATAGCAACGCCGATACCACCGTGGCTCATCTACCCACTGGTCAATGCCGGTTTGGCTGTCCAGCACTGCCTGGAAGCGCTGGCGGTCTTCCATTATGCAGGGACCGGAGGGGCGGCTCGGCACACACATGCCGAAGGAAACCAGTCGGGCGTCCTTGAGTGTTTCGAACCGCTGGGCATCCCAGAACTTACGAACCGCGGCTTCCTGCAGGTCCTCGGGGACGTTCGAGCCAGTGCCGGCCTTGTTGTGCTTCTTCAGGCCTGTGATAACCGAGTCCAAATCGTCGGTCTGAGGGAACGGCCGCTCCGCCACCCTAAGGCTGCCGCGTAGAAGTCCTGAGAGACGGTCGAGCGCTGTCATCGCAATGCACAGTCGCCAAAGTTGCCGGTACCTGCGGGGGGAGCACTGCGAGATTCATCCACGCCAAGAAACTCCATTCGCATTTCGACGCGGCGGCTCTCCTCAGCCGTATCCTTTGCTGCATTAAAGGAGTAGCCTCCAACAAAGAACAAACCACGTACCTGCTCCTTCTGCTCGGCGTTGAGGAGGCTGGGACCGCTGGTTGCGAACATCGTGCAGAGAACCTTCTGACTGCGAAGCAGGCTGAGATTCAGGTTGGCAAGGTAGGTACCGGTCTTGTCTGTGTACCCCTCAACCACGATGCGTTTCAGGATGCTTTTCCCGAGCTCATCGTTGGCCAAGGTGATGATTTCCGGAACAAATTTCCTGAGCACATCCTCTTGTTGGGAGTTCAGGCGCCAGTCGCCGAACGCGAACTGCGCACGCTGGCCAAAGTCGATGACCTGACGGAGTTTGTCGACCTTGATGCCCTCGTGTCGCTTCGCGGCTTCCTCGAAGCGTTCCATGATTTTTTCGATGTTCTTGCGATGTTGTTCCAGCTTCTTCTCGCGCTCGGTCACGTTCTTGGTCACGGCGAGCAGGGCAACGCCCATGACAACCAAGAACAGGACCATCAAGGCTGTCATCAGGTCGGCAAAGGAAATCCAGAAGGGCTTTTCCGCTTCATCGCGGTTGCCCCTTCGCACTACTGCACGAGCACCGAACATCGCTTAGGGCCTCGCTGCAAGGCTGCCACCGAGCGTCACTTCCAGCTCTTGAACCGCCGTCGACAGGAGGCCGACTGCACTGCTCAGCTTGGTGTGGAAGTCGTGATTGACCTTCGCCAAGGTCGACACAACAGACTCTCGGAACGCGTCGCTGGAGTCGGCTAGCACTTGGCTCACCCCGTCGAGATACTCGTCGGCGGCCTTCTGCGCTTGGCTGAGCTTGGTGGTCGACGTCTCGATGCGCTGCAGGACGTCGCCGGTGAGGCTTGCCTCCTTCTTTGCCAGCTCGACTGTGGCCCGTACGTCTCCGAGCAGCGCACTGACAGCATCCCTCTGCGACTTGTAGTCTCGCAGTGCCTCCTGGAGGGCGCCCGAACTCGTGGTGAGGGCACCAGACAACTCGGTCAGTTTGCCGCTCACCGTCGCAGCTTGGCCCATAGCGCTGGTCACTCGGTCGCCTGCAGCAGCGAAGTTCGTTGCCGCGGTGTCCAAGCGATTCGCGCCAGCGCTCATCTTGTCCACGGTTGAGGCAGTTGCCGCCGTGAGCGTCGAAACGCTTTGCGCCATGGTCTGGGAAGCTGCGGAGATTTCCTTCACAGCGGCTTCGACGCTGCCGGTCATCTCGGAGACGGCGTTCGAGGCGCGGTCCGCCATAGATTGTTCACGTGCCCGATTGTCTTCGAACACCTTCGCCTGAGATTCGCTCAGCTTACTCAGGATGGTGGTCATCTGCTGACCGATGGAGTCGAGCGTTGTTTGGAGCTTCTGCTGTGTCTCGGCCTGGGACGACTGCACCAACTGCCGAATCTGGTCGACGAACTCCTCGGTCTGCGTGTTGATGCTGGCTTGGCGCTCCTCCATTGCCCTGATGGAGGCGGCCATCTGCGCCGCCATGTCGTCGGTGGCTTTCTTCCCGCTCTCCTCAAGCTTTCCGACAAGGGCGTTGAGGGAAGCAACAGCATCCTGCATACCTTGAGCGGTCTGTTTGTTCAACTCGTTGATGCCGTTAATTTGGCCACCGAAGAGGTCGTTCAGTCGTTGGCTGAAACTGACCATGATGTCGTTCAGCATCTTCACGGCGGTCGCACTTTGATCACCGGAGGCGGTCTCGACCGAGTTGGCAATCTTGTCGAGGGGCCCCTTCAGGCTCTTTTCAATGCTGCCGGCGATGATATCGCCAAGAACCTGATTGTCTTCTCGTGCTGCTTCGACCTGCCGGTTGGTCGATTCCTCGATGCGCTGAGCAAGCTGTGCATGAAGTTGCTGACCGGTCGAGAGTTGCGAAGCGGTCAGCTCGCGGAGGATGTCGCCGAGCTCCTTGACCAGGGCGTCCTTGAGAATCTTAGATTGGCTGGCTGAGGCTTCCGATGCATTGACCAAGCGCGAGAGGTACTCCTCTCCGGCCCCTGCCTCAAAGCGGGCATCAATTCCGTGGGCAATCGCCTCTGTCTTCCGGTAGAGCGTAGCTAACAACAGCTTCTCGAGGAAGGTGACGGCCATCGCGGCCGTAATGGCGGCTGCGGAGATGAGAAAGGCCTCACCGACTGCATGCATCAGCGACTCGAGGCTGGCGCGGACGGTCGCTGCATTCTCGCTCACCTGGAAGCGACGCAGGCCTTCAATCAAGCCCGTGAAGGTTCCGATGATGCCTAGGCCGGTGAAGATTCCTGGCAGGTGCTTGAAGAATTCGGTTCGGAGCCTGCTGTCGACAACGAATTGCTCGTTGAAATATGTATCTGCCGCGATGGTCGACCGAACGGCAACCACTTGCATCTGGCCATCACGTTCTTCACGCTGAACATGCAGAGACTCCGAATACTCCGCCCAGAGGTGGGCCAGTTGCTTGTCTCGCGTGAAGAGCTTCTTGAAGTCACCCGGTGACGTCTTGGCCTCAAGCGAACCAACGCCAGAAAGAATATTCCGCAGGCGGAACCAGTGAATTACGCCAGGCACCAGAAAGAGAGCCAGAAAGCCCAGCACTAATAAGCTCAGCAAGCCACCGGTCACCAGAAGGTGGGTTGCAATATTCGAAACCTCAATCACTTGTTCGTTACTCCCTCTTTATCAGCAGCGGCACGGACTGTCTCAGTGTCCTCAACGCCGTTCACCCTGCAGTATTCGAACAACAGAGTCTCGAGCATGTTGGTCTGTGACCGATTCTCGCGGCTCGAGGCGGCTCCGAGCAGCCGCTTGAATCTCGGTGTCACTCGAAAGCTGACAGCAACTGACTTTTCCTCAGCCATGGCTCGATGGTCAATTTGTATGGCTGTCCACAATACAATATGCCGGCTGAGTTCGGGAACCACCCCGGTCAGATAAAGGGTATATAAATGGCCTTGGTAGAGTGGCTGGTATGGAAACGCTCGATCATCAACACATCTGTACTCTCACGAAATTTGTTCGAACCCCCAGGGAAGTCGGCGACATCGTCATAGCCTCCCTGCCGCCTTCAGCGCAGCTTCGATGGTGGTGAGCGGCAGCACCAGCGACCGCGGGGCATCCAGCAGGGGCAGCGCGCCATAGAACTGGTACCAGGCGGCCACCCGTTCGTCCTTGGCGTCGATCAAGAGGGCGACGCCGCCGACCTCGGCGGCGGCCAGAAGGCAGCGGCGACCGGCGGCCAACAGGAATTGCCCGCCCAAGCCGTAGCCCTGCACCGTCCGATCCACGGCCAAACGCCCCAACCGGAACACCGGCACGTCGTAGCGGGCGAGCCCCTTCTTCACCAGCGCAGGCGTGCGCGCGTAGTCGATGGAAGCCGGGCTGAGACTGTAGAACCCCAGGACGCGCTTGCCGTCATCGACGGGCGCGGCGACGAACGTTTTCGCGCCCCCCTTCTCGTGGCTCTGGCGCGCATGACGGCGCAGGAACTCGTTCAGTTCCGGCTCGCCACAATCGAAGGACTCGCGATCATGCGCCTTCGAGATCGGCGCTTCGCGCCAATCCGGCAGACTCATGCGTTTTTAGGCAGGCGGCGCGCCGCCGCCACGAGCTTGGCATTGGGCGCCGGCGGGTTCTCCAGCGCATCAAGCACCCGCAGGCTGTCGCGCTCGGACAGGGTCAGGTGCTCGGCCTGTTCGATGACCTTGCGAGCCGCATCCAAGGCATGGCGCAGGATGAAATCGGTCATGTCGGTGTGCTCGAGCGCCACCGCGCGCATCAGCGTCGCCTTGTCATCCGGGCGAACGCGCAGGGCAAGTCGGCTGTTATCTTCAACGATCGCACGGGGCATGTCGGGCTCCTTATGTGTACGCCTTCAAATGGTACATCTGGAAAGCGGGCACCGCAACCACGTACGTATTCAATTCATACAGCCGAGCTACACCCTGCCGGGGCTTTGCACGATTCCGCGTGGGCCTCCAGATCGATCACCGCATCCGCCATGGCGGTCAGTTCCGGCGTCTGGGATACGAAAAACTCCCGCTGATAGCCGCCCAGCCGCAGCACCTCCCGCTTCATCGCCATGAACATGCGCTTGCGCTCGGGGTCCAGCGGCCCATCGGCCTCGTCCGAGAACAGCGCACCGTAGCGCCGCCCCGTGTGCTGGGCGAG
>APMI01037437.1_pt1 | contig 12640 bp, 7 predicted proteins | sample 667938 | NCBI WGS metagenome assembly APMI01 (sample SAMN01084076, study PRJNA167559) | wastewater metagenome | biome: Wastewater | place: Denmark: Ejby Moelle, Odense | collected 2011-11-28 | reverse complement strand
CGCGCCCGCCCCGCCGATGGCGATGCCGAATCCCGGCATCAGTCAGGAAGAGCAGCGCCGGCTTCAGGAGACAGAATCCGCGCGCACTGCGCGGCTGTTCTCGTCCACCGAGACCCGGCCGGCGAGCACCCCGACGACAGCGACCGCCACGCCGGTTCCGCAGACCGATCTCGCCAGCCTCGGCCTCGCGCCGCAGCCCTCGACGCCTTCGGCGCAGGACCGCCAGCTCGCTTTCCTCAATCAGACGCCCGACAAGCGCACTGTCTCCCCCGATCGCGTCGCCGCGCCTGCGTCGGCCAACGTGCTTCAGGCCGGTGCGGTGATTGCCGCCGCGCTCATCACCGGCATCCGCTCCGATCTGCCCGGTCAGATCACCGCGCAGGTGACGGAGAACATCTACGACAGTCCCACGGGCAAGATCCTGCTCATCCCGCAGGGGACGCGCGTCGTCGGCCAGTATGACAATGGCGTCGGCTTTGGCCAGCGCCGCGTGCTCTTGGTTTGGAATCGGCTGATCTTCCCCAACGGCCGCTCGATCGTGCTCGAACGCCAGCCCGGCGCCGACGCCGAAGGCTATGCCGGTCTGGAGGATGGCGTCGACTACCATTGGGGCGAGCTGTTCAAGGCCGCCGCACTGTCCACCATCCTCAGCGTCGGCGCGGAAGCCGGAACCAGTCAGAACGAAAACAGCCTCGTCCAGGCGCTCCGTCAGGGCGCGTCGAACAGCGTCAGCCAAACCGGCCAGCAGATCGTCAGCCGTCAGCTCAACATAGCGCCGACGCTCACCATCCGGCCGGGCTTCCCCGTCCGTGTGATCGTTACCCGCGATCTCGTCCTCGAACCCTATGGAGGCTGACATGGCGAAGCTGAAGCTTGGTCCGATCGCCGACGACAAGCCCGTGAAGGTCGCGGTGGAGCTGCCTGCCAGCCTCCATCGCGACCTCATCGCCTATGCCGAAATCCTCGGCCGCGAAGCTGGACAGGCGCCGACCGATCCCGTCCGCCTGATCGTGCCCATGCTGGAACGCTTCATCGCGACGGATCGGGGCTTTGCGAAGGCGCGGCGCCCGGAAGCGCCGCGTTCCGCGGAACGCTGACATCGGACGCCTCACCGACGCGCGCCATCGAGCGCGCGAGGTCGAGCAGCCGCCCGAATGCCGGATTATCGTTCCGCGACGTCCAGACGGCGCGGAACGGCAGTATCTCGCCGATGATCGGGCGGAACACGACACCGGGAAATTGCGCGGCCGTCGTCGCCTCGCTGGTCACGGTAAGCCCGCGCCCCAGCGCCACGAGTTGCATCAGCGTGTCGCGTCCCACCGCCTGTTGCTGAATGTCGGGGTGGTGGCCGAGATCGGCCAAGCGCTGCACGAGGTAGTCATGGATTTCCTCGCCGGGTGCGCTCTCGCTGACGATGAAGGTCTCGCCCACCAGATCCTCGAAACGGACTTCCGTGTCGCCGGCGTGAGGATGCTGCGCGGGCAGGGCCGCAAAGATACGCTCCGACCACAAATGCTGGCTCTGGCAATCCGGCCAGGCCGTGAGGCCGGTCAGGAAGGCGACGTCGAGCTGATGCCGCCGCACGGCGGCGACGTGTTCGGCGGGATTCCCGTCCGTGAAGAGCAGTTTCACCGACTTGTGGCGCTGCCCGAACGCCTGGAAGAGATCGGACAGGAAGCCGGATGCCAGCGAGGAGAAGATACCGACCCGGATCTCGCCATCCTCACCGCGTCCGATCGCGGTCACTTCCGCCCGGGCCAACCCGATCTGGGAAAGCGCCTTGCGGCCGCGCTGGACGAATTGCTTGCCAGCCTGGGTGAGTTGCACGCCCCCGGTCGAGCGCGTGAACAAGGGGGCGCCGAGCCGATCTTCCAGATCACGGACCCGTCTGCTGACCGCCGATTCCTGCACTCCCAGAGCGGCGGCCGCCCGGCGAAAACTGCCGTGGTCCGCTGCGGCAATCACATAACGAATGTGCCGAACTTGAACGGGCAATGCAAAAACTCCTCCTCTATTATTCCTCCTCTTTTTTATGGGGCCTTATTCAAAATATTTTCCGCCACACCGGCTGATGCGCGGAAGCGATATCTGGTCTCCACGAGGTATCTAACCAACCTGATGTCTTAAGAGTCCTTAACGGATCGCTGGAAAAGTCAGTAAATCTGCTTGTCATCAACCGAATGTCAAAATTCGAATGCCTGCTCGATGGGCAATACACGCTATTTCCTGCCGCCTATTTTTTAAGCGAACGCCTTGCCGACACATGCCAATTTATGCCAAGAATGCCCAGAATGACCACAGGCATATCGGCTATCTGATGATCGAACCGCTCGATGAAATCCTCACCATTGAGGAAGTCGCCGCCTATCTGAAGGCGGGGCGACGCACGGTTTATCGCCTTGCCGCCAACGGGCAGATCCCAGCCTTCAAGCTGGGCGGCACGTGGCGCTTCCAGCGAGCCGAACTGGATCGATGGATCGCTGCCCGCATCGGCACGCAGGAGGGAAAGCCCAAGCCGGACGAGGAGAAGTCATGACTCGTGCGTTCGCGTTGCCCACAGATGTCGCCAATCTCCCTGCGCTTGAACGGCTTATCGGGGAGGTAAGCGATCTCCAGAGCAAGTTGATCCTGTTGGTTGGCAACAGCGGCAAAACTTGGCTACTCCGCTCCTTGGCGCGACGGCTGGATACTGCGTCACTCAACGTTGGTGTGAAGATGGGACGCCGCCTGGCGGCAACGCCCGTTTCCGATCGCGGCTTCTCGACGAACGGGTCGCTACGCGAAATCGTGGACTACGCGCGCAACGACGCGCCGTTGCTGCTCGACAATCTCGAAGTTCTCTTTGAACCAAGCCTGAAGATCAATCCGCTCAACGTCATCAAATTGTTGGCGCACTCGCGCTTGGTCATCGCCGCGTGGCCGGGTGAGTTGCGCAATGATCGCTTGGTTTACGCCGGCATGGGACATCCCGAACACCGCGACTACACCCGCGATGGCGTCGTCGTCTTTGAAACGGCGCAAAGCCACCAAGGGGCCGGAAGGTCAGAAGCATGAAATACAGAGACCTCATTCAGTTCGAGCCGATCGAGTCGGTTGTTCAACTGCTCGACGCCGACCGCCCGGACGAAGCCAGAAAGCTCGTTTCGACCTTCGTCATCTCCGATGACATGGCCGAGCGCATTGCCAAGCTTATGGTGCCACAGCTCGGCTTCGATGATGCTGTCGACCACAAGGGCGTGCTGATCGTCGGTAACTACGGCACTGGTAAGTCGCACTTAATGTCGGTGTTGTCGCTGGTGGCCGAAGACGCGGCCTACGCACCGATGATCCGGCATCCCAAGGTGGTGGATGCGGTTGCGTCTATCGCCGGCCGCTTCAAGGTGCTGCGCATTGAGGTTGGCGGCTTAGAAATGCCGCTGCGCCAGATCATCACCCAGCAGATCGAGCGCTTCCTCAAGAAGCTCGGCGTCGATTTCACCTTCCCGAGCGCCGATCAGGAATTGAACAACAAAGACTCCTTCGAGGAGATGATGGCGGCATTCGGGGAGAAGTTCCCAAACCAGGGGCTTCTGCTCGTGGTGGATGAGTTCCTCGAATACCTGCAATCGCGCCGCGATCACGAGCTGGTGCTCGACTTGGCCATCCTGCGCCAGATCGGCGAGGTCGCCAAGCATCTGAAATTTCGTTTCGTCGCGGGCGTGCAGGAGGCCATTTTCGATAGCGGCCGCTTCCAGCATGTTGCCGATAGCATCCGTCGTGTCAACGAACGCTTCACGCAGATCCTGATCGACCGCCAAGACGTGAGCTTCGTCGTTTCCGCGCGTCTGCTGAAGAAGTCCGCCGACCAGCAGAACAAAATCCGCGAGTATCTCAAGCCCTTCGCCAAATTCTACGGGTCAATGAACGAACGCATGGACGAATATGTCCGGTTGTTCCCGGTTCACCCGGACTATCTTAAGACCTTCGAGCAGATTCACTTCACGGAAAAGCGTGGTGCGCTCAAGACCATCGAAGCCGCGATGCAGGCCATTCTCGATCAGGATGTGCCGACCGACCGACCGCAACTGATCGCCTATGAGAGCTTCTGGAACACGGTCAAGAGCAACCAGGTGTTGCGTGCCGATCCCAACATCAAGGAGGTGCTGCGCGTCTCCGAGGTGCTTGAATCCCGCATCCAGCAGGCATTCACGCGGCCGGCTTACAAGCCGATGGCGCTGCGAGTCATCAATGGTCTGGCTGTGAATCGCCTGACCACTGGCGGCGACATCCACGTCCCGATCGGTCCAACCGCCGCAGAGTTACGAGACTCCCTGTGCCTATTCCAGCCCGGCGTCGGGGACATGCCAGGCGAACCGGCCGAAAACCTGCTGTCGATGGTTCAGACCGTGCTGCGCGAGGTGCTGAAGACCGTCAACGGCCAGTTCATTTCCAAGGCCGCCGACACAGAGCAGTATTACCTCGATCTGAAAAAGGACATCGACTACGACGCCCAGATCGAAAAGCGCGCCGAAGCCTTGTCGGACGATGCACTCGATCGAGCCTACTACAGCGCCGTCAAGGCGCTGATGGAATGCAGCGACGACCTCCGCTATCCAGGGTTCCAAATCTGGCAATACCAGATCGAGTGGCAGGAGCGCCGCGTCGAGCGCTTGGGCTATCTTTTCTTCGGAGCGCCGAACGATCGCCCCACCGCGCAGCCCGAGCGCGATTTCTACATCTACTTCATCCAGCCTTTCGACAAGCCGCGCTTCACGGACTCGCAGCAGCCGGACGAAGTATTCTTCCGGCTGAAATCGCCGGACGAGGACTACAGACGCCACCTTTCCCAATACGCCGCATCGCTGGATCTGGCGTCCACCGCCAGCGGAGGCGCGAAGGCTGTCTATCAGTCCAAGGTGCAAGATGCCCTGCGCGCCATGAGCAAGTGGCTACAAGAAAAGCAACTAACCGCGTTTGAAGTCACCTACCAAGGCAAGGCCAAGACGCTGCAAGATTGGGCCAAGGGCGTGTCTCTGCGCGATCGAGCGCGCTTGGGACCGGAGGAAAGGATCAATTTTCGTGACATCGTGAACATCGTCTCGGGCCTGGTCTTATCACAGCATTTCGCCGACATCGCGCCCGAGTATCCCAAGTTTCCGGTGCTCGTCACCGAGGCCAACCGTAAGTCCCTGATCGGTGCCACGCTGCGCGCGCTGGCGGGTGGCACCCGCACGAAAGACGCCACCGCTGTGCTCGATGCGCTAGAGGTGCTCGACGGCGAACGCATCGACCCCGCCGGTTCTCGCTACGCCCAGGAGGTGTTGAATCGCCTCAAGGCCAAGGGTCACGGGCAGGTGCTCAACCGCAACGAACTCATCACCGGTGCAACCGATGTAGAGTATTTTTCTCCGGCCAAGCATAGGCTCGAACCCGATCTGCTCGTCGTTGTGCTAGGCGTCCTCGTCTATTCCGGCGACATCATTCTCTCGATCACCGGCGACAAGATCGATTCTGGCAGGCTCGTTTTGCTGGCCGAGCGCTCGCTCGATGAACTCAAGCAGTTCAAGCACATTGAAGCGCCAAAGGAAATGAACCTCGCGGTGCTGCGTGCGCTGTTCGAGTTGCTCGGTCTGCCGTCTGGTCTGGCGCAGAAAGCCAGCCAAGGCGACACCGAACCTGTCGTCGCCTTGCAGGAAAAGATCAGCGCCCTGGTGCCGCGCGTGCTGAAGGCTGGCTCCGATCTCCAGCAGGGTAAACTCGGTTTCTGGGGCCAGGGCCTGCTTCGCGAGGAAGAGGCAAAGGATTGGTATGCGCGGCTCGACGCGCTCAAGAAATTCACCGAAGCGCTGTCGCCCTACAACACCGTCGGCAAGCTCAAAAACCTGCGCGTCACTCAGGAAGACATCGACACCCAGAAGAAGAATCTGGACCTGCTCACTGGCGTTGAGCGTTTGCTGGATCTGGTCGGCGAATTGGGAGGCACCGCGTCCTACCTGTCGCAGGCGGAGATGATCTTGCAGCCCGGCCATGATTGGGTGAAGCAGGCCGAAGCAGAGCGCAAAGTTCTGTTCAACAAGCTGGCAGAGGACCGCACCGCGGAACGCGCCGCCACCGTGCTCGGTGAAGGCCGCCAGACCCTCGCCCGGCTCAAGAAGGACTATATCGCCGCCTATATCGCCAGCCACAGCAAGGCGCGGCTGGGCGTCGCCGAAGAGAAGACGCGCAACGCGCTACGTCGAGACGATCGCTTGCTGTCGTTGCGCGTGCTGGCTGGCGTCTCCCTGATGCCGACCAGCCAGCTCACCGCCTTTGAGGATGCGCTCAACGGTCTGAAAAGCTGCTCTGCACTGGACGAACCGACGCTGCTCAGAACCCCGGTGTGCCCCCACTGCCAGTTCCGCCCGTCCGCCGAACAGTTGGAACTGCTGCCCGCCGCCAGTCGCTTGAACAAGCTGGACGACGATCTGGATCAGTTGCAGACCAACTGGCAGCAGACCCTGCTTGAAAATCTGGAAGACCCCTTCACGCAGGATAGCCTCGGCTTGCTGCCGCCGGCGTCGAAGGCGCTGATCGACGCCTTCCTTGCCGCTCGCAAGCTGCCGGAGCCTGTCACCACCGACTTCGCTGGCGCCGTGCAGGAAGCCCTGTCCGGTCTGGAGAAAATCACGGTCAAGGCCGACGAGCTTCGTCAAGCTCTGCTGCAAGGCGGCTCGCCTGCCACGCCAGACGAGCTGCGCAAGCGGTTCGACACCCTTATCAGCGAGCGCGGCAAGGGAAAGGACGCCACCAAGCTGCGGTTCGTGATCGAGTAACGCTATGACCAGAGACGAACTGCTCGCCAAGCTCCAGTCCATCGAATGGAGCGACATCGAATTTAAGGAAGCGACCTGGGCTGTGCCCAAGGACGCGCTTTCGACTGTCAGCGCCTTCGCCAATACGGAGGGTGGACACCTAGTGTTCGGTGTCAAACAGGCCAACGGCGCATTCACCGTCACCGGCGTGACCGACGCCGATCAGATGCAGAACACCTTTCTTGGCCAAGTGCGCGATACCAACAAGGTCAGCGTGCTCCTGCCGATTGATCCGCAGAAGCATGATTTGCCGGAAGGCATCGTGCTGGCGTTCTACATCCCTGAAGCCACGCGGCAGCAGAAGCCCATCTATGTCGACGGGAATCCGAAGAAAGCCTACATTCGGCGTGGCGGTCGCGATGACACCTGCACGGGCGACGAACTGCTGCGCTTCATCCGCGACGCTTCGACCGTCCGGTACGATGCCGAGCCGCTGGACGTGGACATCAGCCGCTGCTTCGATGAAGCCTCTGTGCGCTGGTATCGCACGCGCTTTGCCGCCAGCAATCCCGGCAGGGACACGGCCGCTGATGATACCGCTTTCCTGCGGACGTGGGGTTTCCTCGTCGAGCAAGGCGGTGTGCTACGCCCCACCCGCGCCGCCATTCTGGTGCTGGGCAGCGGCGAATATGTCCGGCAGGTACTGCCGCGCATGGTCACGGACGTGCAGCTCTATCGCAACGCCAGCACCGAGTATGACTCCACGGTGCGCTGGGCCGATCGCCTCACCGTCGAGGACAACCTCATCAAGGCGTGGCAGGCCATCGTGGAGTTCTACTTCCGCCACAGCGAGCGCCCCTTCGCCGTGGACGCCGCCACCCTGCGGCGCGACGATGATCCGCCCGACTACATCTCCTTCCGCGAAGCCGCCATCAATCTGCTGATCCATCAGGATTTCGGTGACACCACTCGTGTGCCGGTTATCCGCTTCTTCCGCGACCAGACCGAGTTCTTCAATCCCGGCGACGCCTTCGCCTCGCGCGAGCAACTGCTCGATCCCGGTGACAAGGAGGTTCGCAACCCCAGCATCGTCAATGCCTTCCGCCGCATCGGTCTGTCCGACCAGGGCGGCACCGGCGTGCGCGCCATCTTCGACGGCTGGCGCAAGCTGGGCTACCTTCCGCCGGAGATCGAGAATCACAGGGCAGAAAAGAGCTTCCGGCTGCGGCTGCGCAAGGAAAAGCTCATTACCGAAGCCCAGCTTCTGGCACAGGCCAGTCTGGGCGCACACCTGTCCGAACACGAGGCGGCGGTGTTCGCGTTCCTGTTGCGCGACGGCGAGGTTGACCTTGCTGACATCAAGGCGCTGACCGGGCTTACCGGTGCGCAGGCGCTGGACCTGGCGCGGCGCCTGACCGTGCAAGTTCTGACAGAACCATCGGGCCAAGCGGCCCACACATGGCGGCTGGTGCCCCACCTACGCGCCCGCTTTGCCGCCGAGATGATGGAAAGTACCTCGAACAATCAATCGCTTAATGCAGGGACGACCGCGACGGGTGGCGCCGATCAAGTCACCGATCAAGTCGCGTCAGATCAGGCTGGACTTGATCGGTCACTTGATCGGTTGACGGAAGTGCAGTGGCGTATCGTCGGCTACGCCGACGTCCCGCGTTCGCTGGCCGAGCTGATGGCCCATGCCGGCTACCGCCAGCGCCCGCACTTCGTGGTCACGCACCTGGAGCCACTTCTGACTGGCGGCGTACTGCGCCCGACCATCCCCGACAAGCCGCGCTCATCGCGGCAACGCTATGTGCTCACTGAAGCGGGCATCCAACTCAAGCTGCTGCACGAACAGGCCGCGGCCAAGCCGGACGAAGAAAATGGACATTGAAACCTCCGGCGCGATCAGGCTGTTTTTCCCTAACCCGTCGTTGACTCTGGTCTATTTTGAAGCGCTGGCCAATGCGCTGGACGCGGGCGCGACCGACGTGTCGATCGGTATCGACGTTCAAGCTTTCGACAAGCCAGACACGTTGACAATTACCGTTTCGGACAACGGCGATGGCTTCACTGACGAAAATTTTGATCGCTTCAAAACCCTTTTGAAGCCCAGGGACAAATTCCACAAGGGAATTGGTCGCTTGGTGTTTCTCAATTATTTTAATCGCGTTGAAGTTATCAGCACGCGGGACAGATGGCAGAGGGCGTTTACCTTCAAAGAAGGCTTTGATGGCAACGCGCCGCTCCAAAATATTGAACAAGCCCAAGTCGCCAAAACGGCACTCACCTTCACTGGTTTTACAGGAACGCGCGTCAAGTCCTATGACGATCTGAAACCGGATGCCATCAAGCCGCTCTTGATCGAACAGTTTCTACCGACTCTGGATGCGCGCAAACGCGATGGCAAAGCATTCAAGATTTCGGTCGCCTTGAAAACCAATGAAAGCAACGCGCAGAAAGAATTCTTTCCGAACGAAGTAACGATAACGGCCGATGACTTGCCGGCAATGACCAAGATCACCATCCAGGACGATACACTGGATGCGATCTCGGCCATTGACATGCACTATCACATTGCTCCCGTATCGGGGAAAGGCAGTTCACTCGTTGCCTTCAGCATCGACGGCCGAACGATACCGGCAAACCTGATCCCCCCTTCGTCGTTTCCACCGGGCTATCTCTGCGTCTTTCTCTTCGAGTCCGAACTCTTTCATTCGAATGCGGACAGCTCTCGGCAAAGGCTTGTTCTGCCCGAGGGAACGCCCGAGGCTCATCTTTTCCGCGTTCTACGCCGCGAACTAGGTAAGGTTTTGGCGGAAAACATCCCGCAGATCACCAAGCGGAATGAAGAAACTAAGGAAAAATTTGAAGAGCAATTTCCGCATTTGCTCGGATTTTTTGAAGCCGACACCGTTGGCCTGATCGATCGGGACGATGCGCTGTCGATCGCGCAACAGCGATTTTTCAAAGAACAGAAGGCAATACTTCAGTCGGAAAAGCTGAGCGACGCCTCATATGAAAAATCCTTGGAAATGTCTTCCCGAACGCTGACCGAATATATCCTGTATCGGGACAAAATAATTAGGCGGATGAAGGAGATGACGGGCGGCAATGCCGAATCCGAAATACACAATTTGATCGTTCCACGATTCAAGGAATATTCGCAAAGCTCGATGCCATCCGAGATTTACCAGAATAATGCCTGGCTTCTCGATGACAAGTTCATGGTTTTCAGGACCATCCTGAGCGAGAAGAGCATGGACGCCGTCATCAATGCCATACGCTTGGATGGCGAAAGCGTGGGCGACACGGGCCGACCGGACATTGCGATGATCTTCTCGGCAGATCCTAACGACACGACACCCGTCGATGTAGTTGTGGTTGAGATCAAGAAGAAGACGGACGATGAAAAAGATAATTCGTATGCTGTAAATCAACTTCTCGATCGAGCCGGAAAACTGGTTGCACATTGCCGGAACATTCAGCGCGTTTGGTACTACGCGATTATGAATGTCAACGACGCAATGGCATTTCGCTTAAGGCAACTTAAGTGGACACCCTTTTTCTCGAAGGGAAAAGTTTATTATCAGGAATTTGAAACGCCGCATCCTGATGGCCGCGTTATCCCGACTCCTACCTTCGTCGTTTCTTTCGATGCCATCGTTGCTGATGCCGAGTGCAGGAACCATACCTTCCTGGAAATCCTGCGGGAAGGCATGAAAAAATACGCTGAAGAACATGATGGCAGCAAATCGTCTGGCGACGAATAAAGAAAAGATAGGCTGATATGAACGATTTACTGCATAATCATCGCAGCGGAACAGGCGGCCCGGTCGAATGCCTCGGCCAGACCTTTGCCAGCGACGACGCGCGGCGCGAGCACTTCCTGAAGCTGCTGGCCGAAAAGCTGGAAGACCCGACGTTCCGCAAGCAGGAAGGTTTTCCGAAGGGATCGGACGCGGCCATCCTCGCCATGTCCGATCCGCCCTATTACACCGCTTGCCCGAACCCGTGGCTGGCGGATTTCGTGGCGCACTACGGTAAGCCTTACGACCCGGCGGTGAAATACAGCCGCGAGCCGCTGGCGATCGACGTGAGCGTTGGCAAGACCGACGCCATCTACAAGGCGCACAGCTACCACACCAAGGTGCCGCACCTCGCCATCGTGCCGTCGATCCTGCACTACACCCAGCCGGGCGATGTGGTGCTGGACGGCTTTGCCGGTTCGGGCATGACCGGCGTGGCCGCGCAATGGTGCGGCACGGCGCCGTCCAGCTACCGGCACGAACTAGAACTGACCTGGAAGAAGGAAGGCCGCGCCGCGCCCAAATGGGGCGCTCGACGTGCCGTGCTGAACGACCTGTCGCCGGCCGCCACCTTCATTGGTGCGAACTATAACATTCCCTTCGATGTCGAAGCCTTCGCCAAGGCGGGCAAGCAACTGCTCAATGCCGTCGAGCAGGACATCGGCTGGATGTACGAAACGCTTCACAGCGACGGCAAGACCAAGGGCCGCATCGAATACACGGTGTGGAGCGAGGTGTTCAGTTGCCCGGAATGCGCAGGCACCGTGAACTTCCTCGATGAGGCGCTGGAAGGCGAAAGCAAGCGGGTGCGCGACGTGTTCCCGTGCCCGCACTGCGGCGCGGAGTTGAACAAGGACAGGCTGGAGCGTGTGCTGGAGACGCGCGTTGATCCGGCGACTGGCCAGTCATGGCAGCGGGTGAAGTTCCAGCCGTCCATCATCGCCTATTCGGTCGGCAAGACGCGCTACGAGAAGGAACCCGACGCGGCCGATCTGGCCGCACTGGCGAAAATCGAGACTCTGCCGCTGCCCGCGTCCGTGCCAACGAGCCGTTTCCCTATCGAGGAGATGTATCACGGTTCACGAATTGCGCCCAAAGGCTTCACGCACATCCATCACTTCTTCCTGCCGCGCGCCGCGCAGGCGATGGGCGCGTTGTGGGCAAAGGCGCAAGCGCATCCCGATCCACGGATGCGCTTATTTCTAGAATTCTTCGTGGAACAAGCGATTTGGACGGCCACGCTGTTGAACCGATACCGACCGACCGGCTTCTCGCAGGTCAACCAGTATCTGACAGGCGTGTACTATGTTGCGTCTCAACATGCCGAATGCAGTCCGTGGTACATCCTTGATGGAAAACTCGACCGGCTGGCTAAGACATTTCAAGCCTTCAAGTCGGGCCCAAATGTGGCTGTTACGACGGGCACAGCCGCGAGTCTTCCACTATCCGACGACACGGTGGACTACATCTTCACCGATCCGCCGTTCGGCGAGAATATTTTCTACGCCGATCTGAATTTTCTGGTTGAGGCGTGGCACGGCGTCACCACCGACGCCAAACCGGAAGCCATCATCGACAAGTTCAAGAACAAGGCGCTGCCCGAATATCAGCACTTGATGCAGCGCTGCTTCGCCGAATACCAGCGCGTGCTGAAGCCTGGCCGCTGGATGACGGTGGTGTTCTCCAACAGCAAGGCGGCGGTGTGGAACGCCATTCAGGTTGCTTTGCAGCAGGCTGGTTTCGTCGTGGCTGAGGTGACGGCTCTGGACAAGGTGCAGGGCAGCTACCGGCAGGTGACGTCCACCACCGCTGTGAAGCAGGATCTGGTGATTTCTGCCTACAAGCCCAACGGGGGGCTCGAAGACCGTTTCAAGAAGAGCGGCGCGACCGTGGAGTCGGCCTGGGACTTCGTACAGACTCACCTGCGCAATCTCTCCGTCACCAAGGTGAAGGACGCCGAGCTGGAGTTCATTGTCGAGCGTGATCCGCGCCGCATCTATGACCGGCTGGTGGCGTGGTTCGTGCGCCATGACGCGCCCGTGCCGCTGTCCAGCGACGAGTTTC
>APMI01046344.1_pt1 | contig 12642 bp, 8 predicted proteins | sample 667938 | NCBI WGS metagenome assembly APMI01 (sample SAMN01084076, study PRJNA167559) | wastewater metagenome | biome: Wastewater | place: Denmark: Ejby Moelle, Odense | collected 2011-11-28 | reverse complement strand
CGAACGGCCGGTCCATCGTGATCGAACGCCAGCCCGGAGCCGATGCCCAAGGCTATGCCGGCCTCGAGGATGGCGTCGATTATCATTGGTGGGATCTCGCCAAGGCGGCGGGCCTCTCAACGCTTCTTTCGGTCGGGTCCGAACTTGCCATCGACGATCAGGACCGGCTCCTGCGCGCCATTCGCAACGGGGGGCAGGACACGATCAATGACGCTGGTCAGCAGATCGTTCGTCGCCAGCTAAACGTCCCGCCGACGCTGACGATCCGGCCGGGCTTTCCCGTCCACGTGATCGTCACCCGCGATCTCGTCCTCGAACCCTACGGAGGCTGACATGACGAAATTGAAGCTCGGCCCGATCATGGAGGAAAAGCCGATGAAGGCGACGCTCGAATTGCCCGCGTCGCTTCACCGAGATCTCACGGCATATGCCGAGCTGCTCGGACGCCAGACCGGACAGCCGGTGCGCGATCCCGTGCAGTTGATCGTGCCGATGCTCGAGCGCTTTATTGCGACTGATCGCGGGTTCGCAAAAGCCCGCCGGGCGAAACCCATGGGTGATGCCAGCTCATAATTCTACGCCCTGGCGGCGCGCCATAATCTTGGCCATGCTGATGAAGCGCCTGAGCGCCGGATTGTCGTTCTTCGGCGACCACACGCCGCTGAAGGGCAGAACCTCGCCGGTGATCGGCCTGTAACAGATGCCCGGTATCTGGGCCGCCGTCGTCGCCTCGCTCGTGACCGTGAGCCCGCTGCCGATAGCGACAAGCGTCAACAGATTGTCGCGCCCGACAAACTGCGACTGGATTTTCGGATGGTGGCCGAGATCCGCGACCCGCTGCACCAGATAATCATGGACTTCCTGCCCAGGGGGCACGTCGCTGACAATGAAGGTCTCGTGCGCAAGCTCATGCCACGCCACTTCCTCCCGTTGAGCAAGCGCGTGCGATTCAGGCAGCACCACGAAAACACGTTCTGACCAGAAACAGGCTGTGTCGCATCGCGGCCATTCCAGGGTTCCTGTCAGAAAGGCGATGTCCATCCGGAACTGCTGGATCGCTGCGACATGCTCTGCCGGGTTGCCGTCGGCAAGCTCGATGAGAACGCTAGGATGCTCCTCGGCGAAGCGCCGCAGCAGGTTGGGGAGAAAACCGGATGCCAGCGACGAGAAGATCCCGATACGCAGATGACCTTCCTTGGCGCGACCGACCGCGTCCACGATCTCGGCGCCTTCATTGACGTAGCGAAGAACCTTTCGTGCCCTCGACAGGAGCCGCTGCCCTGCGACCGTCAGGCACACGCCGCCGCTATGGCGGTGAAACAACGCTGACCCGAGCCCGTCTTCCATGTCGCGAACCCGGCGACTGATGGTGGACTCCTGCACGCCGAGCGCCGCACTCGCCTTTCGAAAGCTTCCATGCTCGGAAGCCGCAATGAAATAACGCAGATGTCGAAAGTTCATACTTGCACCTGAAGATCGTCCGGATAGACCCCTTTTCTGGTTGCATATGACGAGTGGCGGCCAGGCCGGGCGGCCCAGTGCAGCTACAAGCGCTCAGGTTTCGTGCTCCCGCGCAGTGTGGACCGGTATGTCAGGCAACGGCACCGCTCACGATGTCCATGAGCTTCGCATAATCCGTCACCACGTCATACCTCACCCGATCCTGAGTGATTTTCTGGCTGATCTCCCCAAAGAATTTCCGGGCACACTCGATCTTTGTTTTTTCGATCTCTCGCAGCTTCATAGACGACATTGTGCCCTTTGTTTCCGCCACGAAGTAGATGTGCTTCACGCGTCCAGCTTTGAAGGAGATCGCCCAGTCAGGGTTATAGTCTCCCACCGGGGTCGGAATCAGGAAACCGCGAGGCAGCTTAGCGTAGACGACAACCTCACCGCTGCTATCCAGCTGCTTGACGAAATCGCGCTCCACATCGGAGTCTATGATTGCATAGTCATAGACGTGGTTTTTGAGCTTGGCACTCGCGCGTGAGAAATCCTGTCCGGTCTGCGCGGCGGTGAAGATGTCCACGTCATAACGCTCATCCACTTCGTCATAGGCCAGCCGTTCGATCACCATCGCCGCCTTCTGCTCGGCGATGATCCGGGACGCCTCCGCGATGAAGTGCTCGGGGTTCTCTCTGAACTGACTGAACACACTGGCCTGGATCCCCGTGAGGATGTCGGCCACGGTCTTGCGCGTCAGCTCGGTGTTTTCGGCGACCTTTCCGAGAAGGTCGTATTTCACGAGAGAATGCACCGAGCCACCACGCTCAGTCGTCGAGCCGGTGAGCGAGAAACCGTCGCCGGCCTTCAGTTGCTCATCGGTCAACCCTTCGCCCTGGACACCGGTCTGCACAGTGTACTGAAGCGGCGTGACCCAGAGCTGGCTGTCGAGCGCGCTCACGCATTTGCGGACCAGTTCGTCGGAATCGAACTCTACGCGATAGACGGCCTTCTGGTTGATGCGTTGCCAGAGTTCTTGGAACTCCTTCTTCTCGAAATTGTCGTTCAGTGGATTGCTCTTGGGCTTCCGGCCATCGTCTACCTTCGGCAACTGAGCATCGCTGAACACGCTGTCAATGATCTGGAAAATCTGGTCCGCGTGAGGCGTCAGTTCGTCCGGCAACGCCGCCAGCGTCCCGGCCTCCTTGGCCTCGTGGTACGCCGAGGTAATCTGGTCCGCGTCATCCGAATAGTCGTTCTTCATCAGATAGCGATATATCTGCTTCGCCATCGCCGGCGTGATCTCGATCGGCCCGGCATCGGTCGTGATGGTCTTCCCGGTGAAGTATGCCTCGGTCGCCTTACGGGGACGGGAAGTCAGCGTGTCGGCGATCTCCTTCTGGAGGCCGCTGACGAAAGCCGTGTAGCTCTCGCTGGCTACGACGGTCAGGATGTTGATATCGTGGACCACGGCGGGTTTGTCCATGCGGTCGCCGTTCTGATCGACCGACAGGCGCAGCCCGCGGCCGACTTCCTGGCGGCGCGAGATCGTGTTGTCGCTGTGCTTGAGCATGCACATGACGAACACGTTGGGATTGTCCCATCCTTCCCGGAGCGCCGAGTGCGAGAAGATGAAGCGGGTCGGTTCGCCGAAGGACAGTAGCCGCTCCTTGTCCTTCAGGATCAGATCGTAGGCGTCCACGTCGTCGGAATCGACTGCGCGTGCCCCGACCACGGGGTCCTTTAGCCGGTTCGTTTTCTTGTCGATCGAGAAGTAGCCATTATGGGTCGCCGCCGCGTCGATTCCGGCCAAGTGCTTGCGATAGGCCTCGCCGTCAATCGCCAGCTCGGACAGGTATTCCTCTTTGAGAAGCTCGTATTCCTCCTCAAAAACGCGAGCGTATTCGCCCTTTTCGTCCGATTGGGCATAGTCTCGGTATTTCACAACCTCGTCGATGAAGAAGAGAGACAGCACCTTAATGCCCTGGGCGAAGAGCTGCTTCTCCTTGTCGAGGTGCGCCTTGATCGTTTCCCGGATCTGGATGCGCCTTATGTCGCGCTCGGACACATCGCCAGTCGCCTCGCCGGCATGGAGCACCACGCCGTTGGTGAACTCCACCGTATCGTTGCGGGCGTCGATCTGCGCGATGGTGAAGCCGTTGCGATACTGGTCCAGCTCCCCAGACTCGGCGAACAGGTCGTCACGGAACTCCAGACGCTTGAGCTGGCGCTTGATCTCGCCGGACTTCAGCCTGACCTCGATCTCGAGCCGCGCCACCGGCGCCTTCTTCGAGATGTCGATGCCCTCGAGATAGAGATAGGCGTTCGTACCGGCGAGACCGCGGGTCTGGATACCTCGCACAGCGATCTTCTTCACCAGCTTCTGGTTATAGGCGTCGAGCGCGTCGAGCCGGTGGATGCGGTTATGCTCAGTCCGGTGCGTCGCCGAGTAGCGAAGGATCATCAGCGGCTTGAATTTCGGCAGCGCCTCCATCGTGGCGGCGCCTTCCATCTTCTGCGGCTCGTCGAGGATCAGGATCGGCCGGTTGCTGGCGATAACATCGATGGGCTTGCGCGACTGGAAATCATCCAGCTCGTCATAGATGCGGCGGTTGTCGGCTCCCCGGGCGTTGAACGCCTGGATGTTGATCACCATGACGTTGATGCCCGCGTCCGATGAAAAGCTCTCCAGCTCGTGCAGCCGCCTGGAGTTGTAGATGAAAAAGCGCGCCTTCTTGCCGTAGCTTTCGGTGAAGTGGTCAGCAGTGATCTGGAGCGATTTGTAGACACCCTCGCGGATGGCGATGCTGGGCACCATGATGATGAACTTCGACCAGCCGTAACGCTTGTTCATCTCGAACATGGTCTTGATGTAGCAATAGGTCTTGCCGGTGCCCGTCTCCATTTCGATGTCGAGGTTGAGCCTGCACCCGGCGCTGGAGACCAGCTTGTCCGAGATCGGCAGGTTCTGCCGCCGCTGGACGTCCTTGATGTTCGCCAGCACCTGAAGGTCGGTCAGGGCAAGATCGGCGTTTTTGAAGCCCTCCTCGAAGGCGCTCACCTGCGCCTTTCGGCCTGGGTCGATCCGATAGGTGATGCCGTTCACCAGCGGCTGACCGGCGAAGCAGTCCACCACCGAATCCACGGCCTGGGTCTGATAGGGCTGGACCTTGAACTTCAGCTTCATGCTCGCCCCCTCAGATCGACCGAACGTCGGTGCTGGGGGAGAGCTGGCGGAAGACCTGCTCGACGTTGATCTTCACGGCGTCCGATACGAACCCGTTATCGCGGAAGACGACGCGCAGCGGTTCGCGGCTGGCAAGCTCCTTCACCAGTTCCTCGGTCACACCCACATCGAAGCAAGCGACGAGGGCGTTTTCATCCACGAAGAAGACATTCTTGCCCTGCACCACCTCGCGCCGGATCGGCAGGGCTAGGTCCACGCCCCAATCGACCAGAACCTGGAACAGCAAATCCTCTGGGGTGCGGTCCGGCTTTATGTTGTCGACCGCCTGAAGCAGGTCCTTTTGATCGACCTGGTCCGGGCGATAGTACACATCCTGCATGTTCGACGTGTCAATCTTGAGAGTCCTGAACCCGACGTCACCATTCCAGTCGGCGTGACGGGGCCCCGTTGCAATCGCACGACCGGAGCGACGAATTCTCTCTTTGGTAATTTCCGCAATGTTGGAGAAGCCGGCCTTCCGGGCTTCGGTTCCGTCGCCCACCTCTTCAGGGAACTGAACCAGGATAAATTGCCGGTTGCCTCCGTCCTCGGCATTTTGCTCCAATACGGCGACACCAGTGGTCCCTGAACCAGCGAAGAAGTCCATTACGATATCTGACGATTTCGCCTCGGTGCCGATCTGAATAATGCGACGAAGGAGATCGACGGGCTTTGGGTGATCAAACACCTTGATCCTGTCGAATAGCGCGCTGAGTTCCTTGGTTGCTTTTTTGTTTCCGGCGCCGTCATTCCATAGATCAGAAACCTCCTTACGACCGCCTTTTAGATAGTGCTTCTGATATACTTGCCATTTGGATACGCCACCCCGAGTAACTTTCTTCCACTCAATCATACCTTCTCGGACGAGCTTCTTATACGTGTCCTTGCTGCAAACCCATCTGCTTTCGTATCCCTCTGGCGCGATCGGGTACACGTCTCCGCCATCAGGGTCCTGTACAGCAAAAAACATGGTTGGCCGATCTTCTCGGCGGTTCTCTCCACCAGTACGCCGCAGCGAGCGCGTCAGATATCGCCCCTTTTCATCCTCCTGGTCGTATAGCGCCATCTCCTCCTCAGACATCGGCAGTCCAAGTAGACTGCTCTCCGCGTTCTTTGAGAAAACAACGATGTAATCGAGCTCGCGGGCAATCCCCCTGCTACCGCTTCCCATCCGCGTCCCGGTAGCCCTGGAAATAACGCCTATACAGCAGTCGTTTCCGAACACCTCCTTACCAACAGATATAAGATTTGCGAGCTCAAGAACGTCAATCGAAACAAAAATAAATCCTGATTCATGAAGAAGTGACCGCGCAATACGGAGGCGAGAGTAAATCATCGAAAGCCAATCTGAATGAAATCGGCCATTTGACTCCGGGTTCGCAACCATACGATCCCGACTAGGCTCTGCTTGGCCGGATTTTATGAGGTAGGTTGCGAAATCGTCTTCGAAGTCATCGTCGTAAACAAAATCATTTCCGGTATTATACGGCGGATCTATGTAAATGAGTTTTACGAGGCCAAGATAGTTTTCAAGTAAGAGCTTTAGCGCCTCGAGATTGTCACCTTCGACGAAAAGGTTCTTAGTGCGATCAAAGTCCACGCTTTCCTCCCGCGCCGGACGAAGTGTTTTCGCAATCGGCGCGTTGGCCGCAAGAAGAGCCTCTCTCTTCCCAGGCCAGTTGAGGTGATAGCGTTCCTGAGGACCTTCGAGGGCATGATCGCTCAACTCCTGCCGAAGCTGATCGAAATCCACCGTCAGACGCGGTTGCCCGGTCTCCTCGTCGTGCGCTTCAGTCACACAGCCAGGGAACAGTTCGCGGACCTTCGCGATGTTCTCCATGGTCAGATCGGAGCTGTGCATCTTCAGCTTTTCCATACGTATCCCTTTACTCACTCGTAGCGGCGCCGACAGGATCGCCCGCGGTTAGACGCTCCAGCTCTTGTTTGGCCGTGCGCAGCTCGGCATTGATGACGACGCGCTTGTTAAATTGCTTCTCGCGGGCGAGGCGGGTCTTGATCCGATCCACCTCGCGCGTCTTGGCCCGGATCGCTTCCATGCGCGCCACGCGCGTCTGAATGTCTTCGTCCGCCGCCTTCGCCACCGGCATCATAGCTGTGAGAATGGCGTCGTAGAGCCCGCCGAGATTGAGCGCGACGGGCAGGGGCTGGCGCGGCGCATCGTCCGGCGCCCAGTCGGTCGCGAAATACTCGCTGACCACCCACTTGGCCGCATCCGCATCGCTCGGCCGCTTGAAGGCAGCAACTGCTCTCCGCTTGCCCGACCAGGTGAGCTCGAAGATCAACGGAAAGGGAATGGCGCGATCAATGGCGCGCAGCACCTCGTCGTCCAGCTTGTTGGTCCGCAGGCTGACGCCGAACACCTGAATCTCGCTCACCGCTCGCGTAGCGGCGAGGTTGATGGTCTCGGGCGCCAGCTTGAATTTCCAGGCGATCTGATCGACCTGGGTGACGAACAGGTCCTTCAGCGCCGTATTCGCGCCAGCGTGCTCATAGATTCTCGTCTTGGGCACCACGCGGCCGAAGGCGGCCGCCTTGGGATAGTCGAAGAAGACGGCGGTCATGCAGGCGCCTCCTCCACCACGAGGAAGGCGATCAGCTCAAAATCGTCGAGCCCCGCGATGGTGTGGACCAGCGCCGTGGTCCGCCCGGCACTGAACAGGCTGTCGAGGTCCTTCTCCTCCTTTACCTCGATCATCGAACGGATCGCCGCGCTCAGAAGCTCGGAGCATTGCTCCATCTTCCGGCCGTCCTGCGTCCGCTCGTTGAACAGGCGGCAAACCGCCTGGATCGGCTCAGCTCGGCCCCGGCAACTCGTGCGGATCAGATCGAGCAGTCGTTTCACCTCGGTATGGTCGACGACGACATCCCCGTCGCTGCCGACATAGACCAGGTAATAGGGGTGAAGGCGGTTCTGCTGGTTAATGTTCACGCTGTCGTAGATGGTCTTCAGCGCAAAGATCACGCCCGGCAGGAGCCCGAGCGCCGGCTGCGCCGGCACGACCGCGTGCATGCCGTTGGGCAGATGCTCAAGGTCGCCATTCTCCTTGATGTGGTTCAGGAGATCCATGCGGAAATCGTTGAGGCCAAGATCGGTGATCGATATCCCTGTCCGCACGTCCTCAAGCTCAATTACCTCTTCCTGTAGGCGCTTGAGCTGCTCCTTCCGATAGGCGATGTCGCTACTCTTGGCGGTGAGCACATTGTCGTCGCCGGTAGCCGTGACGTCGGCGATCACCATGCGATTTTCGACGCGCTCCTTGAGGTTGATGTACTCGTCAAGCGAGATGTCCGGCCAATAATTGACGAGCTGGATTTGCGTGTTCGGCGACCCGATACGGTCAATGCGCCCAAAGCGCTGGATGATCCGCACGGGGTTCCAGTGGATGTCGTAATTGACCAGGTAGTCGCAGTCCTGAAGGTTCTGGCCTTCGGAGATGCAGTCCGTACCTATCAGGATGTCGATCTCGCCAGCCTCATGCGGCAGGACCAGGTGCTTCTCCTTCGAGCGCGGGGAGAACAGCGTCAGGACGGACTGAAAATCGTAGCTTTTCTTCAGCGTGGTCTTCGGCGCGTCGGATCCCGTCACCAGGCCGGAATTGAGTCCGTGAGATTGCAGGAAGGCCGGCGTCAGGTTGGCATAGAGGTACTTCGCCGTGTCGGCGAAGGCGGTGAAGATGAGAACCTTGCGATTGCCGGGGTTCAGCGGCTCGCCAACCTTACGGGTAATAACGTCCTTGAGGTGCTGAAGTTTGGCGTCATCATCGGGACCGACCTTGTCCATCGAGGCGATCAGGTCCCGGATCAGGGCGAGGTCAGCCTCCAGATCGTGCTTCCAGGACGGCAGGTCCATGTCCGCGAGGCTGATCTGGATCTTCCTGCCGACCGTAAACTCGTCGAGCCCGACCAGGTCCTCGTCGTCGTCGAAGCCAGGATCACCGAGATGATCGGTGACACTCGCCGAGCCGCCGGTCCGTTCGAAGGTCGAGATCGCATCGAGCGTCTGCGCGATGTTCCCACTCAGCGCGCGCAAGGTAAGCCGGAAGGCTTCGACCGAACTTTCCAGCCGTTTGAGCAGGTTGGTGGTCATGAGAGCCTGAAGGCTCCGCTCGCGATCCGCTTGGCGCAGCTTGCCGCGCCCGCCCTCGACCTGGGTGTCGTAGATCTCTTCGTATTTGCGCAGCCGGCTCGACAGGATGTAGCTGATCGGGGCGTAGACAGCGAGTTTGAGCACCGACAAGTGGCTGAAGATGTCGTTGAGCCCGAGCACGTCGGGCCGGTGGGTTATCGGGCACTGATGAGACAGCGGCTTTCGGCGCTGCGGGAACTTTCCGATATCCTTCGTGTCGTAGAAGGTCTCGATATGCTTGCGTGACCGGGCGATCGTCACCGCGTCGAGCAGCTCGAAAAAATCGAACTCGAGCGCCTTGAGGATGGCGGCCGCCGTCCGCTCCGGTGGCGGAAGCTCCGACCAGGCATTGAAGGCCTTCTGGGCGCGCCGAAATATCTCCTCGACCCCTGTTTTAGTCTTGAGGTGCCGGCTGAGGTTTTCGGACTCCCCTTCGTAGGCGAGGGCAAGCTGATTGCGCAGATCGTTGAACCGATTGTTTACCGGCGTCGCCGAGAGCATCAGAACCTTGGTCTTCACGCCAGAGCGGATGACCTTGTTCATCAGCTTCTGGTAGCGTGTCTCCCGGTCCTTGAAGACGTCGTTGTTCCGGAAATTGTGCGACTCGTCGATGACGACGAGATCGTAGTTGCCCCAATTCACGCGGTTAAGCGGGATGCCGAACGACTCTCCCGAAGTGCGGGAGAGATCGGTGTGGCACAAGACGTCGTAGTTGAAGCGGTCCTTGGCAAAGATGTTGGTCGTCAGGTTGGTGTTGTAGTTCCGCCAGTTGTCGGCAAGCTTCTTCGGGCAGAGCACCAGAACCGACCGATTGCGCAGCTCGTAGTATTTTATCACCGCGAGCGCGGTGAAGGTTTTGCCGAGGCCAACGCTGTCCGCCAGGATGCAGCCATTGTGCATCTCCAGCTTGTTGATGATGCCAGTCGCCGCGTCTCGCTGGTAGTTGAACAGCTTGTTCCAGACGAGACTGTCCTTATAGCCGGTCAGATCGTTCGGCAGCGCATCCTGATCGACCTCTTCGAGGAAATCCTGGAAGATGTTGTAGAGGATGTGGAAATACATCCGCTCGGGGGAATTTTCCTGGTAGACGGACTCGATGTGGTCGCAGATTGCGGCCGTTACATCGCTGACCTTCTCCTCATCGTTCCATATCTGGCCGAAGAGCTGAAGGTAGACCTGCGTATGAGCGGCATCGTCGATGCGGGTCACGAGGTTGGAGACCGCGTCACCTTTCTGGTAGCCTAGGTCGACGGCCGTGAAACCGCTGATCGGCATATACGCGACGTCGCCAGCTTCCGAACCCGCATGGATGAACTGCTGCATCGGCGCCCTGGTCGTGTTCGACCTGAAGCGCGCCTTCTTTCGAATCCACTCGGCGCATTCGCGAGCGACAGCTCGTTGCGTCAGCTTGTTGCGAAGCTGTATCTCGAATTCGGTTCCGTACACCCCCCGCTCGCGCGTCGTCTTCGGAATGAAGAACTCTCGCCGCTCCTTGCGCAGACGGTCGGTCACTTCCATCGGTACGAAGGTCGGGGCGGTGAAGATGAACTCGAGGCTCTCGACCTTCGACAACTCCGATTTGAGCGCCTCGAAGGCGTAGATCGAGAAGCACGACGCCGCGATCTTCAGCCGCGTACCGCGTCTTACCGTCGCCTTCAGATCGTCGCCGAGAAGCAGGGAGGTGTTATCGATGATTTTCATCGACAGCCCCCTCACGCAGAAGCACGATTTGCTGATCTTGCGGGCGCCGAGCCTCCGGCGGCGTATCGAGCCCCAACCGTCTCAGCGCATAGTAGCGCAGCGCCTTTCGAACCTGAATCTGAGCACGTCCCCCTCGCATGCCGTAGTCGAGGGCAATGATCCGTTTTTGGCTTTCGGAAAGTTGCGGATGCGGCCCTATTTCCAGCGTGACGAGTTCGTTCCAATCGGCATCATCCTCCGGCGACACTCCACTCGACCGAATCGACCTGACCTCTATGATCCGTGAGAGCAAAAAGTCCTTGAACGACTTGCTGACCTCACAAAAGGCGCGGGTGTGCCACCGGAACCCGTCAAAGCCGATTGCATGCGGCGCGATCCATCGCCAACGTGGATCATCGCTGGAGAGCGATTGATATTTGATCTCGACTGCCTGGTTTTGGCGGATCGCCGCAAGCACTGTTCGCAACGTATCGTTGTTGACCCCACGGGCCGGCACAGGCGGTCCGGCATAAGGGGGGGAATGAGCAATCCAGGATTCGGATGAGGCCAAAATGCCTTCAGCGACGGAGCGAAGCTGGTTGAGGTACTGTCCAGCATCTGGCTTTAGAAAGCAGGGCTGAAACTCATTGCTCGCGATGTAGCGCTTGGCACTCTTATCGTAGATGGCGTTGCGAGGCGCGCGCTCCTGGTACAGCGTCAAATCTTTCGACGCCTGTGGCACGGACACGTCGAACGCTTCGATGATGTCCGAACGATTCACGCCACCTTCCCAGTAAAGACGGAACTCGATGAATTCGAGCCGGCGCTCCACACCCCATTTCAATGCCGCAGCGGCCTCTGGCATTGCTTTCCTGCCTCCGCGCGCCGATTAGGATAAAAACTATATGGACGCATCGACGCGATCCATGTAATTATTATTCCCATATGGGGCGATCCGTCAATGGTGATTGACTGGATGGTTTTGGGGTGGGGCGCGACATGCGGAAACGCGGTTCAGGGATTGAAATCACCAACAAGCGGACCGCCGGCGGCGCGGCCAAGGCGTTGCGCAACCCCAACAGCAGCACGCTCGCAAAGACGGCAGCCGCATCGACGCCGGCCCAGCGGCTCAACAGCAAGTAATGCCCGGAAGGAGAGCGGCCATGACCATCGCACATCGATCCACACTGGTCGTTCACGGCCGCCTCGCCATGCGGGAGGGCCGCCTGGCGGCGGGCCGTGACGGTCGCCATGGCCTCCAGATCATGTCCTTCGAGCAGGCGGCCGTCCGGCTGGCCGGAGGCTTCGTCCGCCCTATCGACGACGAGAGCCTGCGCGCGGCCATCCAGGCGGCCCTGCCCACAACGCCGATGGGCGAGTTGGAGAGCATCAAGGCTCTTCCCGGCATGATCGACGCGGCGGCTGACACGCTCCACAAAGCCTGGCGCGCGGGCATCGATCTGGCCGCACACGCGGCGGATCATCCCCGTCTCGCCGCCATCGCGCGCCTGGAAGCGGCCGTTCTCGACCAGCTTCCGCCCGGCATGATGCGACCTCTCGATATCGTCTCCGCCGCGACCGCCCGCATCAGTCATGCACCGGCGGTCCTCGGCCCGATGGAGATCGTCGGCCTTACCGAACTCTCGCCCTGCTGGCGGCCGCTGCTCCAGGCCCTCACCGCCCATATTCCCGTGCGGTGGTCGGCCGGCCCGAGGAGCGTTCCCGCATGGCTGGACGGCACCGGCGTCACGGTCGCGCGCGCACCGGCGCAAGCGCCGGGGATCAGCGCCGTCAGCGCCGCGACGGCCTATCATGAGGCCATCGAGGCGATGCGCTGGGCGCGCAGCCTGCTTGCCTCGGGCGTCTCGCCTTCGGAGATCGCCATCGCGACCGCCTCGCCCGCCGACTATGACGATCATTTCCTGGCCCTGCGCGCCGACGCCAACATCGACCTGCACTTCGTCCATGGCGTCCGCACCATCACCACCCGCGAGGGCCAGGCGGCTGCGGCGCTGGCCGACATCGTGGTCCGCGGCCTGTCGCAGTCGCGGCTTCGCCGCCTCGCGGCGCTCTGCCGGGACAACGGGCCTTTCGAGACCCTGCCCGAAGGCTGGCTGCGCGTTCTGCCGACCGATGCGCCGCTTTC
>APMI01030855.1_pt1 | contig 12646 bp, 8 predicted proteins | sample 667938 | NCBI WGS metagenome assembly APMI01 (sample SAMN01084076, study PRJNA167559) | wastewater metagenome | biome: Wastewater | place: Denmark: Ejby Moelle, Odense | collected 2011-11-28 | reverse complement strand
ATGATAACCAGAACGTATTTGATCCCAGTAGCTGGAGTCTTGTGGTATCATAAAAGATCGCCGAGTATTCACCTTTTGTTTTCCCGTCTTCTCTCCCAACTCCAACGAATTTAAACCGGGGTAAGCGTTGCCCCAGGTCCATCATTTGTTCATGCAAGGCTTCCTGCACACCCAGCAATTCCGCTTTATGAAACAACACCTGCGAAGCCAGTTTATCTTTCCGGTAAGGCCATGCATTCAGGCTGTCAGATGCCACATTCAAACGGATATTGAACGTCATCACATGCAGGGGTTGTTGTGCAAACAACTCAGCTGTCACCATGAGTAAAGCAAGCAGTATTATCTTCTTCATGTGTTAAAAATAGAACAGGTGCAGCAAAACGCCGCACCTGCCTGCCAACTTTATTATTACTTTTTACTTCAGCTTCTTTAATATCTCTTCAATAGCCCTGTCCAATTGCGGGTCCCGGCCATTAAGTTTGTCATCAAAGCTGTTGATCACCGGGATATCCGGCTGCACACCATTCATCTCCAGGTCTTTTCCATCCAGGCTGTAGCAACCCCAGCCCGGCATGCGAACAAAAGAGCCATCTACCAAACCCACCCCGCTGGTAAAAATGATCCAGCGGTATGTGCCATTACCAATGATGGTTCCCAGTTTTAATGCTTTAAATCCCTGCGAGGTCATTTCTGCATCACTGAGTGATTGTTCATTGATCAGCAGGATAATGGGCTTATCTGCCGGCGCAAAATTGGATTGTGGTGATAATTTCCCTTCCCGGTATTTCCATTGCAGGTAAGTTTTCTGTGAAAGGAATTTTAATACTTCATCATGTACATTACCTCCTGTGTTGTAACGCAGGTCAAAGATCAGTGCATCCTTATTGTTCAGTTCCTGTGTCATATCAATAATGAACTGCTCGAGTTCCGACTGTCCCATATTTTTCATATAACCATAAGCAATTCTTCCTTTCCCTTTTTCATCCACCCTTTTCTGGTTATTGTCTATCCATTCATCATAGAGGTTAGTAAAGATTGAAGATTGCGGATGGATCTTTACCGTGATCACCTGGCCTGCCCGGTCAAAAGTCAGTTCCAGTTCATTATCCAATGATGGCTTTGTGAAATAGTAATTACGGTCTTTGCCTTTATCCACTGCTTCATCATTCACTTTCACCAGTATATCCCCGGCCCTGATATCAATTGATTTTTTTTCAGCTGCCGATCTTTTAACCACATATTTCACTTTATACGGATCGGTATCTTCGAAGATGATCCCCGTTTCCATTGTACGGTTGCTCAGGGTGATTGTTTCATCACTGCCAAAAGAACTAAAGCCCTGGTGAGAAGAGTTTAGTTCACCCAGCATATCGTTTAATAATATCCGCAGGTCTGCCCTGTTGTTCAGATACGGAATAAAGCGCTGGTAATAATCTTTGGTCTTTTTCCAGTTGAGTCCATGGAAGTTTTCATCATAATAGTTCTCTTCCATCTGTGCCCAGGCCTCTTCAAACATCTGGCTGAATTCTTCCGATAGATTCCGGCGGAATGTGTACCCGATATTGATCAGATCAACCTTGTTAGCGTCCAGGTTCAGTTTATTAATATTCCCGTTCAGTAAGACGTATAATTTATCGTTTACCTCGGTAACATTAAAATTGAAACTCAGGTCCGTACCGGCGATTTTTTCTGTTTTGTTTTGTTCAAAAGGCTCGATCACTGTTTTCCATAATGCATTTCTGCCTTCACCGTGGTTGCTCGTGTACAGCACACTGGTTTTCTCTCCTTTCTGGTACACATACTGGAGAAACTGGGCGCCGAAAGATGGGCTCACCTGTTCTAATCTTTCCATAATCCTGTCCAGGTCGATGGTAATAGGTTTGCTGTCACTGTTTGCAGCAGCTGTTACTTTTTTAGAAGTGTCTTTTTTCTCTTCTTTAAACAGCTCGTTGAATTTGTCTATCCGGAACGGCTCATCCAGTTTATCCAATGGCATGCGGTACACTTTTGCATTGGCCATACCAAACGGGTAGGATGGTTTTAAACGCTGTGACGTGAAGAAAATATATTTCCCATCACCCGACCAGAACGGATCAGATTCCGTAACACCTGTATTGGTAATGTTGATGGTCTTATTTTCTTTCAGGTTATGAATAAAGATATCCTGTTCAAAATTCCGCATGGCGGTAAAGAGTACATATTCATCATTGGGCGAAAAACCGGGGTCGCTGTATTGAAAACCCCATATCTCATCCTTTGCCACTGTTTTACTTTGTAGTGTTTTCAGGTCCATCACCCTTACTTCCCCGCGACCGCTTAAGTAAACAGCCTTGTCCCTTTTTTTATTGAAGCTGATGGCCCTGTTATTCATTTTATCGCCGGTTAGTTGCTTCAGGGCGCCGGTTCCGTCCGCCGCTATCGTGTACCAGTTGGTATACCCTTCGAGTGTCTGGTTAAAGAGTAAGGTTTTATTATCACTCATCCATTTGATCTCCCTTGCCCTTTCTGCTGAACCGCGGTTGATCATTTTAATGAATTTCCCTTCGATATCACTGACAAATACCTCACCCCTTGACACAAATGCCAGTTTCTTTCCATCCGGCGAAACATCAAAAGCGGTGATATTGCTCTTTACATCAAAATCTTTTTCCTGCGGCAAAATATTATTACGTATGATCGCAATATCCAGTTTGGTCTCTTTATCCGATTTCACATCATAGAGCCACAACTGGTAATCTTTTTCAAATATGATCTTGCCGCCATTGGCATTGACCACCGGTGTTTTTATGGAAGAAGAAAAGCGGGTCAGCGCTTTTTTCCTGCCATTGTCTATCGTATAAAGATTATACTCCCCGTTGGCCTCGTCCGAAATAAAATAGATATTACCGTTCTTATCAATCGTGGTTGCAAAGTCCTTTCCTTCCCAGTCCGTATATTTCTTATACTGCTTTGTTTTCAGGTTATACGATTGTATATCCGGGTTAAACGGTCCTTTATACCTTTTTCGCTGTACCTGGTTACTGCTTTCCCAGGTATCATTAAAAAATATTTCGCCACTACTGGGATGCTCCACGAGGTTATGATCGTACTGGAAAAAATAGTTCCCGAATACACGAACCGGCGTGCCGCCATCTGCACTCACTTTAAAACCGGCCACCTGTCCCATCCGTCCGCTGTTGAAGTAAATATATTTTGAATCCCAGCTCCAGCTGGTTACTTCATCATTGCTGCTGTGCCAGGTTATTTGTTTTACTTCGCCACCGCTGACCGGCACCACAAACACATCTGCATTACCATATTGTCTTCCCGTAAAAGCGATCCATTTTCCGTCAGGAGAAACCCGGGGATTGCTTTCATAACCCTGCATGGCCGTCAGCCTTGTGGCCTGTTTATCTTTTACGGATGCGGTCCACAGGTCACCTTCAAAACTAAAGATGACGGTTTGGCCATCAGGCGTAAGAGAGGGAGTGGATAAGAAATAAGCTGTTTTTTCCTGCGCCGGCAGCCATAAAGAAGCTGTAATGGCGAGAACAGAGATTATATACTTCATGAAAAGTGGTTTAGAGTTTTCAAATTACACACTAAACCATTGCCGGCATTCACCGCTGGTAAAAAAGCTGGCCGTTGTGACAACCGGGGTGTCTGTTAGCCGTCATTTCAGGTGCAGCTCATAAGAGCCGGTAATATCTTTATTGGTTCTTTTGTCCCAAACCCGGAACTCCACGAGGAAATGATCATAGATTTTATCGATCCTTGAGATTACTACTGTTAAGGATATTTGCCTGGCATCCTCCGCACTCACACCATCCGTATAGGATTCAAAAAGATCATCCCGGTTCAAAAAAGTTTCTCCTTCATTGGTGGACACTTTTTCGGATGCACCCAACAGCACTTTCCCATTCTCTTCCTGCCAGCCGCTGATCTCCAGTTTCAGCCGCACTTTCTTGTCCACATCGGTGATATTATCATTCGAAACCAGCGACCCGTCCTCATCATACACGAGATAAGCTTCCGACACTTTCAGCCCGTTTTCTTTAATGGCAATCCCGTTCCGGAATTTACCGGCTTTCTTTTCAGTTTCTCCTGTTTTGATCTTTACCTCGCAGGATGAAAAAAGAAAGCACAGCGCCAGCAGGGAGTATACAACCGGTTTCATATACGACAGTTTTATTACTACTAATTATATCACCACATTCACCATCTTCCCTTTCACAAAAATGAATTTTTTAACCGGCTTGCCTTCAATCCATTTCTGCACCACTTCATTAGCCAGTACTAATTTCTCCACTTCTTCCTGCGTGGCATCCAGTGCTATATCCATCGTGGTCCTTGTTTTGCCATTGATGGACACCGGGTATTCCTTGCTGCTTTCCGTTACATACTTTGCTTCAAATTTCGGGTAGCCGGCATCCAGGATGCTGCCGCTGTTGCCCAACTGCGACCAGAGTTCTTCTGCAATATGCGGCGCATACGGTGTAAGCAGGATGAGCAATTGTTCCAGTACTTCTTTTTTATGGCATTTCAGATCGGTGAGCTCATTTACGGCGATCATAAAACCACTGACACCAGTATTGAAACTGAAGCGTTCGGTTACTTCTTCAATCTGTTTGATGGTTTTGTGCAATACTTTCAACTCGGCATCCGTAGGAGCCTCTCCCCCCGCCCTCTCCGCAGGAGAGGGAGCTGTGGTCGTCCAGATTGGCCCTTTCACTTCATCATTGAACAAACGCCAGAGTTTTTTCAAAAAGCGGTGCACCCCTTCAATACCCTTGGTATCCCAGGGCTTGCTCATTTCCACCGGGCCGAGGAACATTTCATACATGCGGAAGGTGTCGGCGCCGTATTTAGCCACTAATACATCCGGATTAACCGTGTTGTATTTTGACTTGGACATTTTTTCTACTTCGGAGCCGCAGATATATTTACCGTCTTCCAAAATAAATTCTGCGTTTTCATACTCAGATCTTGATTTTCTAAACGCTTGTATATCTAACTCAAATCCATCGACAATATTTACATCAACATGAATTGGAGCAAATGACCATTGTGTTATTCGAGAATTCTCTTTAAGCAATGGAAATCTTTCAGGATAATTAGCAATAATCAAGGCTTTAATCTCATTATAAGTAGATATATCTTCATTTATATTAATTCTCTCATACCAATACTTTGAAATAAATACTGTTGCTAACAAAGTATTTTCTTCATAAAAAATATCTCCACTTAATCCTTTTGAATACATAAGAAGTCGATACACAAACCGACTACTCCCCTGTATCATCCCCTGGTTCACCAATCGTTTATAAGGTTCCTCATGCCCGATATAACCGAGATCAAACAATACTTTGGTCCACATGCGGCTGTATAACAAATGGCCTACGGCATGTTCGGTGCCGCCGATATACAGGTCCACCTGGTTCCAGTAATCCGATAATTTCCGGTCGCAAAATGTTTCGGCATTATGCGGGTCCATATACCGTAAAAAATACCAGGAAGAACCGGCATAGCCGGGCATGGTGCTGGTTTCAAGCCCGCCAATATCTGCCCCAAACTGGTTGATCCAGTCCGGGATATTGGCTAAAGGCCCCTGGCCTTCGGGCCCGGGTTTATAGCTTTCCACATGCGGTAACTGTAACGGCAATTCTTTTTCATCTAACGGACACGCAATTCCATTTTTCCAGGCAATCGGGAAAGGCTCACCCCAGTAACGCTGGCGGCTGAAACCGGCATCCCGCATTTTATAATTCACCTGCCGCTTGCCGATACCCAGTTCTTCAATTTTATTAATGGCCACACCAATCGCATCTTTCATCAGCAGGCCATTTAAAAAACCGCTGTTTTGCAGGGTCGCTTCCTTGGTGGGGTTGGCTTCTTCGCCATTGAAATGTTCACCAATGATATTGGTGACGGGTATATTAAAATGCTGGGCGAAGGCAAAGTCACGTTGGTCACCACAGGGCACGGCCATGATAGCCCCGGTGCCATAACCGGCGAGTACATATTCAGCGATCCAGATAGGTATCTGCCGGCCATCAAAAGGATTAACAGCATAGGAACCGGTAAAACAACCGGTGATCTGTTTTACTTCGGACTGGCGTTCCCGGTCGCTCCTGCTTTTTACATAGTGCAGGTATTGATCAATCGCTTCTTTTTGTTCAGGCGTTGTTATTTCGGTCACCAATTCATGTTCCGGCGCCACTACCATAAAATCAACACCAAAAATGGTATCGGGCCTCGTGGTATACACCGTGAGTTTTTTGGCATGGCCTTTTATTTCAAAGTCCATTTCGGCTCCCTGGCTTTTACCGATCCAGTTGCGCTGCATTTCCTTCATGCTGTCGCTGAAGTCAACCGTTTCCAGCCCTTCCAGCAAACGGTCTGCATAGGCCGTAATGCGCAGATACCATTGCCGCATTTTCTTTTTCTCCACCGGGAAACCACCTCTTTCACTTACGCCGTTCACCACTTCATCATTCGCCAGTACCGTACCCAGCGCTTCGCACCAGTTTACTTCACCGTATTTGCTGAAAGCAAGGCGATGGTTCATTAAAATATCCTGTTGTGTTTTTTCGTCATACTGCTTCCATTCGTCAGCCGTAAATGGAGAATGGAGAATGGAGAATGGGGATGAACCCTCCGTTTCAAACTGTTTTACTAACTCTGCAATCGGTTTTGCCTTATTCTCCTTCTTATCATAATAGCTGTTGAACAGTTGCAAAAATATCCATTGCGTCCATTTGTAATAGTTAGGATCGCTGGTTTGCACTTCGCGGCTCCAGTCGTAGCAAAAGCCGATATTATCCAATTGTGATTTGAAGGTGGCAATATTTTTCTTCGTGGTCTCAGCCGGGTGCTGGCCCGTATCAAGTGCGTATTGTTCGGCAGGCAAACCAAAACTGTCGAAGCCCATCGGGTGCAGCACATTAAATCCTTTCAGTCTTTTGTAGCGGCTGTAAATATCCGAAGCGATATAGCCCAGCGGGTGGCCCACATGCAGCCCGGCCCCGCTCGGGTACGGGAACATATCGAGCACATAGTATTTGGGCCTGCTGAAATCGTTGGTCACCTTATAGGCACCGGATGTTTTCCATTGTTCCTGCCATTTCTTTTCAATATCCCTGAATTGGTATTCCATGCCCCCAACCCCCGCCTGTCCGGCAGGCAGGCCTGAAGGGGTGCTGCTAACATTTCCTTTTTTACCTTCTGTACTCATTTTATGATATGCTGTTATTATGCGTTACCAGGTTACTGTTCGTTGCTCATCTTCGTTGCGTCGCACCCTTCACCGGCTGGTTCGCTACTCATCTTTTATTTTACCAGCTGAGTAGCAAGAATACCATTATCGTATCCGGCGATGAGCAGGGTTACCGGAGCTGGCTAAAAATTCTTTAACAATATCTTTCCCACAGCTGGCAATATGAGCCTGTGGCAATCGTTTAACCTACCTGCGGCAGGCAAGATGGGCGGCAAAAATACTGATTGTAGCCCTTAAACTGCTATTTTTGCTGCAACCCGTAAAATTCAAAATTCTATCGCATGTCTCAATCAGGAAAGGCTTCTATCAAACGTGGTAAACCCTCCTATTTTATGTCCATCCTGGGGGTAACGCTGGTGCTGTTCTTCTTAGGCGTGATCGGGTGGCTGGTGATCAATGCCAATAAGATCGTCAAGAATTTAAAGGATGATGTAACCGTGAGTGCCTACCTGCGGGGCGACCTGAACCCCAAGGACAGTGTGGCACTGGTGACCTACCTCGGCGCCCAACCCTATATCAAAAACTATGTGTATGTGACCAAGGAGATGGCAAAAGAAAAATACCTGAAAGACGGTAACGAAGGCTGGGACAAGATCCTGACCGAAAACCCCCTCCCCAACAGCATTGACTTTAAAGTAATGGAAGAGTACCTGAATACTGATTCACTGAAGGCTATCCGGACCGACCTGGAGCAGCAGACTTATGTGAGTGAAGTAGCCTACCCCGAAGCTGTGGTGGGCAAGATGAATGAGAATCTTAAAACAGCAAGCATCATTTTCCTGGCCATTGCAATTCTTATGACGATTGTGGTAATCGTCCTGATCGATAATACCATCAAACTGGCCATGTTCAGTAACCGTTTCCTGATAAAAACCATGCAGATGGTGGGAGCCACCCGCTGGTTCATTGCCAAACCCATGAATGTGAGAGCCATTATTAACGGGGCCATCAGCGGTGTAATTGCCGTAGTGGCCATCTGGTTCCTGGTGATGGTGGCTGAAAAATACATTCCCTGGATGAAAGCTGCCCATGATAATACCAGCCTGTTCATTCTTTTCGCCGGCCTTATTTTTATCGGTATCTGCATCACAGTATTCAGTACCCACCGCAGTGTGCTGAAGTATTTGCGGATGAAGCTGGATGATTTGTATTAGAGAAGACCACGGACGACAGACGATGGACCACAGACAGCAGTAGTGAACGCCTATGGACTATTGACCATCGGCTATGGACTTTTTCCTATATCGCTAACTCAAAAACAGACCACGAGACGATAGACCGCAGACAGCAGTAGTGAACGCCTATGGACTATTGATCATCGACTATGGACTTTTTCCTATATCGCTAACTCAAAAAAAAGGCCACGAGACGATAGACCGCAGACAGCAGTAGTGAACGCCTATGGACTATTGACTATCGACTATGGACTTTTCCTTATATTGCAGACCCAAAAACGCATGAAATGAGTGATAAGCAGGCAACGCCTTCCATGTTTACCAAAGAAAATTATTTATGGATGCTGGTCGGCATCGTGATGATCGCCATCGGCATGTTCCTGATGTCGGGCGGAAAGAGTACTGACCCGGCTGTATTTAATGAAAAAGAAGTGTACAGCAGCACCCGCATCACCGTGGCCCCGATCCTGATCCTGGCGGGGCTGGTGATCGAGATTTTTGCGATCTTCAAAAAACCGAAAGCAGCTAATTAATGATACGGTTACAAACCTGTTGAAAAGCGATGGATCCTTCATCGCTTTTTTATTATCAAATAGTTCCTAACTTGTTTACCTGTTTAAATTATATCCATGGGCATCGTTGAAGCAGTCGTCATCGCCATCGTAGAAGGGTTAACAGAGTTTCTTCCCGTTTCCTCCACGGGTCATATGATCATCACCAGTTCACTGCTGGGTATTCACAAAGATGAATTCACCAAGCTGTTCGAGGTGGCTATTCAGTTTGGAGCTATCCTGGCTGTGGTGGTGTTGTACTGGAGAAAATTTATTGAGTTCCACCGCTGGCAGTTTTATGTGAAGCTGATCGTGGGTGTGATCCCTGCCCTGGCCCTGGGTTTTTTATTTTCTGATAAGATTGATGCCTTGCTGGAGAGCCCGGCCACGGTTGCGGTTTCCCTGCTGGTGGGTGGTATTGTATTACTATTCGTTGATAAGATATTCAATAAACACTCCATAGAATCTGATGACCAGGTCACTTATCCAAAAGCATTTATGGTGGGTCTCTGGCAAACCATTGCCATGGTACCCGGCGTCAGCCGCAGCGCTGCCACCATCATCGGGGGTATGCAGCAGAAATTTACCCGGCATTTAGCGGCCGAGTTTTCCTTTTTCCTTGCTGTGCCAACCATGTTTGCCGCAACTGCTTATTCCCTGGTTCTAAAAAAATGGGAAGCAGGGGGTGTGGTCCGGAAAGGCTACGAGATCATTTTGTCAACCCGGGAGAATACGATTGCTTTCATCATTGGTAATGTTGTCGCTTTTGTGGTGGCCATGCTGGCCATCCGTTTCTTCATCAATTACCTGAAAGTATATGGTTTTAAAGTGTTTGGTATTTACCGCATCATCGCCGGCATCCTCCTGCTGATCCTGCTGGCCATGGGTGTTATTGAGGGTTAAATGATTAATTCGTTGCTTATCCTTAATTTCAGTCACTTAATTATTGCGTATGCAAACGGCTCCGAAAAAAGTAGTGAATGCCTGGGCCATGTACGACTGGGCCAATTCGGCGTATAACCTTGTTATTACTTCCACCATCTTCCCGGCTTATTTTGAAGCCATTGCTGTTGATGATAAAGCAACATCCAAAACAGCGGTCACCTTCCTGGGGCGGCATTTTGAAAACACCGCACTTTATAATTATGCCCTTGCATTTGCCATGCTGATCGTGGCCGTTATATCCCCGCTGCTTTCTTCTATTGCCGATTATAAAGGCAATAAGAAAAATTTTATGCAGTTTTTTATGACGATCGGAAGCATCGCCTGCGCCTCCATGTTCTTTTTTGAAAAAAATACACTGCTGGTAGGAGTATTATCGATGATCGTTGCCTGTGTGGGTTTCTGGGGCAGTCTTGTTTTTTATAATTCTTTTCTCCCTGAAATAGCAGCACCCGAGGACCGTGACCGTATCAGCGCCAAAGGATTTACTTATGGTTATATCGGCAGTGTTCTGCTGCAGATCATTTGTTTCATTTTTGTTTTCTTTCCCGGTATCCTTGGCGGCGATAAAGATTCCACCATCCAGTTCCGGACTTCTTTTCTCCTCGTTGGCATCTGGTGGTGGGGCTTTGGCCAATATTCATTACGCCGTTTGCCCAAGCCTGTTCCGGCAGGCAGTGGCGACCTGCAGCACCAGATCCTGTCAAAAGGGTATAAGGAATTACGGAAAGTGTGGAACCAGCTTACCCACCTGCCACCGTTAAAACGCTTTCTTGCCGCCTTCTTCTTTTATAATATGGGTGTGCAAACCGTGATGCTGGTGGCGGCTTTATATGGTAAAAGTGAATTAGAGATACCGACGGATAACGTGATTATCGCTATCATCCTGATACAACTGATCGCTATACCCGGCGCCTATACAATTTCCTGGCTATCGTCTAAGATCGGGAATATCAAAACACTGATATCAATCGTGCTACTCTGGATACTGCTTTGTTATATCGGTTATTTATTACCTGTGGGCGGTATCTATGAATTCTATGGACTGGCGGCTTCCGTTGGTTTTGTTATGGGTGGTATACAGTCACTCAGCCGTTCCACCTATGCCAAGCTAATGCCGGAAACAAAAGACACGGCTTCCTTTTTCAGCTTTTATGATGTGACCGAAAAAGTGGCTGCGGTGATCGGTATTTTCAGCTTTGGTTTTATCAATGAGCTCACCGGTTCGCAGCGAAGCTCTGTACTGGCCCTGATGACATTTTTTATTATTGGTTTATTGTTGCTGCTTTACGCAGCAGCCTTAAAAAAGAAACCTGCATGAAACTCTATACGATCAACACCGGCTATTTCAAATTAGACGGCGGCGCCATGTTTGGCGTGGTACCCAAAACCATCTGGAACAAGATCAACCCGGCTGATGAAAATAATTTATGCTCCTGGGCCCTTCGTTGTTTACTGATCGAAGAAGGTAACCGTCTTATACTCGTGGATAATGGCAACGGCGATAAACAGGATGCAAAATTCTTCAGTCATTATCACCTGCATGGGGATGACAGTTTAGATAAATCATTAGCGAAATATGGTTTTCACCGCGATGATATCACGGATGTTTTTTTAACCCATTTGCATTTTGATCATTGTGGCGGTTCTATTGTCCGGGAGAGAGACAAACTGGTGCCGGCTTTTAAGAACGCTCAATTCTGGAGTAATAAAGAACACTGGGACTGGGCTGTCTACCCCAATGAAAGAGAGAAAGCCTCGTTCCTGAAGGAAAATATTTTACCGATTGAAGAAAGCGGTCGGCTGAAATTTGTTGAGACTGCAGGAATGAAAGATGGGAAACTCGGTGAGACCCCGTTTGCAGAAAATACCAGCATTCGTTTTGTCAGTGGTCATACACAGGCGATGATGCTGCCACAGGTACAGTATAAAAACAGGACCATCGTATTTATGGCCGACCTGTTACCCTCCCAGGGGCATATCCCCTTGCCCTATATCATGGGCTATGATATGTTTCCGCTGACGACCTTGAATGAAAAGAAATCATTCCTGAAAGAAGCGTTGGAAAATGATTATGTACTTTTCTTTGAACATGACCCGGTCTATGAATGCTGCACCCTGCAACAAACGGAGAGGGGGATAAGGCCGAAGGATTTTTTTAAGCTGGAGGAAATTTGAATAGCCTTTTTATGCTGGTTCGGAAAACCATTTGCACATATTAAACTGTCTGGTTTTCAGGGATACTTACAAAGACAGGCACCACGTTTCAGAACGACAATGGATATGATACAACACCGATATAAAGTACTTATTTTTTGCTTAGCTCTTTTAAGCTCGGTAATAGTTTACGGACAGACAACCTTTACCATTATTGGAACTGGTGATAAAATACGTAATGGTGACACATTATATCTTTCCTATAAAGAGAAGGATAAATATATTTTGGAAAGGACAGCCGCCATCGACAAGAAATTTACTTTCAGCGGTTCAGTTAAAGAGCCTTTAAAAGCACAGATTTACCGTAACGAAAATCCAGAGAAAGTAAATATTATTACTGAAAGTGTTGATATATATTTAGAACCAGGTGTAATTAAAATAAACAGCCCAGATACTCTGACAGGAGCGGTTATTAGCGGAACTGGTTTAAATGACACTCTGCAATTATTACAAAGTCAGCTTACAAGCCTGATAAAAAAGAGAAGGGGAATTAAAGACCCCGATTC
>APMI01001889.1_pt1 | contig 12653 bp, 11 predicted proteins | sample 667938 | NCBI WGS metagenome assembly APMI01 (sample SAMN01084076, study PRJNA167559) | wastewater metagenome | biome: Wastewater | place: Denmark: Ejby Moelle, Odense | collected 2011-11-28 | reverse complement strand
CGGATTTGACCTTGCGGGGTCTCGCCCTCATGTGGGAGCGGACACGCAACTGACGTGGCCCCTGCGTGGCGGGGGCGGATATTTATGAAGACCCCGGCGTGTTCCGGGGCGATAACATTGGAATTAATTTGACTACCCCGAAAAAAGAATTGCTTTTCCTCGCCTTGGGCGGGTCCGACGAGATCGGCATGAACGTCAACCTGTACGGGTGCGACGGCAAATGGCTGATGGTCGACCTGGGCCTGACCTTTGCAGGCGCCGACTATCCCGGCATCGACCTGGTACTACCCGACCTCGAATTCATCGAAGACCGGGCGAAGGACCTGGTCGGGATCGTGCTGACGCACGGCCATGAAGACCATATCGGCGCAATCCCCTATCTCGCCGCCGACCTTGGCGTGCCGCTCTATGCCAATCCGTTCACCGCGACGCTGATCCGGGGCAAGCTGGAGGAAGAGGGCCTCGCCAAGGAAGTTAAGGTCAACACCGTAAAGCCGGGCCAAAAGCTGCAACTCGGGCCGTTCGGCGTCGAACTGGTTCGGCTCGCCCACTCGATCCCGGACATGGACGCCGCGCTGATCGAGACGCCCTATGGCCGCATATTTCATACCGGCGACTGGAAACTCGACGACGACCAGGTGCTCGGCCAGAGCGCCACTGCGGACCAGATGCGCGCGATCGGCGACAAGGGCGTGCTTGCGCTCGTTTGCGATTCCACCAATGCCTTCAACGAGGACGCATCAGGCACGGAAGGCAGCGTGCGCGACGGCCTGCTCAAGGCCGTAAAGGCCGCCAAGGGCCGCGTCGTCGTCACCAGCTTCGCTTCGAACGCGGCACGCCTGTCGACGCTCGGCTGGGTCGCGCAACAGACCGGACGCCAGGTTTGCGTTGCGGGCCGTTCGCTCGACCGGATACTGACGGCCGCGCGGTCCAACGGTTATCTCAAGGACTTCCCGCCCACGGTGGATTTCGAGACGGCAATGAACCTGCCGGCCAACAAGTGCCTCGTCATCGCAACGGGCGGGCAGGGCGAAGATCGTGCGGCGCTCGCGCGCATCGCGTCGGGCCAGCACCAGATCAAGGTCGGGGAGGGCGACACGGTCATCTTCTCGTCGAAACAGATCCCGGGCAACGAAGTCGCTATCGGCCGCATCCAGAATTCGCTCGCACGCCAGAACGTCATCATGGTCACCGAGAAACAGGCGCATGTGCACGTCTCGGGCCATCCGGGGCGGCCCGAACTTGCGTCGATGTACGACTGGATTCGTCCGGAAATCCTGGTTCCGGTGCATGGCGAGCGACGTCATATGGCCGAACAGGCACGCTTCGGCCTGTCGCAGGGCATCCCGCGCGCCATCGTGCAGTCGAACGGCGATGTCGTGCGCTTGGCGCCCAAGGGGCCGGACATTATCGGCCGTGAGCGCACGGGCCGCCTGATCCTCGACGGCGATGTCATTCTGCCGGCCGATGGTGCCACGATTCAGGAACGCCGGCGTATCTCGCTTCACGGACAGCTGTCGGTCGCGATCGCGATCGATGAGGGAACGGCGAACCTGGTCGGCGAGCCGGACGTTCGGATGCAGGGCATACCGGTCGAGGACGACCGCGACGATTTCATCGCCGAATTGCGCGAAGCCGCTGCAGAAGCGACCGGCAAGGAGCGCGATTTCGATAAGCTGCGCGAAAAGGTTCGCCTTGCGGTGCGGCGCGTAGCGACCGACTGGACCGGAAAGAAACCGATCGTCGATGTATTGGTGGTGCGTATATGAAGTGGCAGTCCGCGCTCGCGATCTACGCGCTGTTCTGGGTAATGAGTGCCTTCGTCGTCATGCCGTTCGGTGTGCGGACGCATGACGAGGCGGGCGCGCCGAAGATCCCGGGACAGGCGGACAGTGCGCCCCATAATTTTCGGCCGTGGCGGATCGTCGGCTGGACGACGGTCGTATCGACGGCGCTGTTCACGCTGTTCCTGCTCAACTGGAATTACAGCTGGGTGACGCCGGCCAAGCTGGACATCTTCACGCCCGCCGATATCCGCGCGGGCGAGCAGAAAGAGGCGGGGCGCTAGGCGCGCAGGCGGCAGGCGTTCGATCGCCTGGGCGAGCGCGACGTAGAGCTTGCCCATATCCGACGACAGCAGCGTCACGCCCAGTGCCGACCCTGCGCGTGTCGCCAGCACGTTCCGCAGCATCCCTTCGAAATCGTGGACGTAACGGTTCACCTGGTCGCCGAATTCCGGGTCGTTGTTGTAATGCCGCAGGATTTCGCGCGCTTCGCCCGCGTCGAGCAGACGGACCGCCCGGCGGGTAAACACGCCGCGGTCGCCCTTTAGATAGGCGTTCCAGTCGCTGTCCGTCACGTCGTTCGACAACAGCTTGGTCACGTCGATGGCGGTCGAGTTCAATGATTCGATCAGGAGCGCTACGCGCCGTGTGAAATTCTCGCGGTCGGCTTCCTCGATCTCGGCATGAGCTTCGACGATGCGCGCCTCGACCTGGGCACTCGTTTCCGCGATCGTCAGCATCTGGCGCATCAGGCGGTCGGATGCGGCATTTGCGGCCGCAACCGATTTTTCCGCAGTATCGGCCAGTTCGGCGATCTGCGACCCGACCTGTTCGGTGATAGCGGTGCCAAAGGCTTCCTTGACCGCAGTTGACAGCCGCTCGGCGCTATCCGGGACGATCGATGCGAGCGCTTCACGCGCACGTTCGGCGGCCGCCATGGCGCTTTCACGCACGCGGACCATCGCATCGACCAGCGACGTTCCTGCGCCGTCGGCCAATGCCCGTGCACGGTTGTCCGCGCCCTCGACGGTCGTGACCAGATCCTTCGCGGCATTCTTGGCCTGGGTAAGCCGTGCATCGAGTGCCGTGCCGAGTCCGTCGAGCGCGGCGCGCTGGTCGGACAGGAGTTTTTCGGCGGCAAGCAGCCGGTCGAGCGCAGCACTCGCCTCGCGTTCGATGTTCGCGATTTCCGGCGCAACCAGAGTGATCTTGGCGCTGCTCCGTTCGACGGTACCATCGAGCCGTCCGAACGCCGCAGGCAAGGTCTCATCGATCTCGCGCACCGTCGCATCGAGCGCGGTCATCAGCGTTTCGGTCTTGGCGATCATCGTATCGGCGGACGCGCCACCACGATCGAGCGCCGCTGCCAGCGTATCCGCATGCGCGGCAAGGCTTCCGAGCGCACTGGAAAGGCGTTCGTTTCGGGCGTCTGCGCCACCATCGATCGTTGCGAACCGGTCGTCGATCTTGTCGATACCCGACGCAATGTCGGACACCAGTTTGGTGCTTGTCGCCTCGTGATCGACCAGCATCGCACCAAGTGCTTCCAGCCGTTCGGTCACTTCGTCGATCCGCTTGGCAATGGCCTCGCTCGCGTCAGCGCCGGTGCGGGAAAGGGCGGCTTCGCTCTGGTCCACAAGCGCGCGCATGGCGGCGGCCTGTGCTTCCATGCCCTGGCGCGCGGCATCGCTGGCCTCTGCCGCACGGCCGAGGGCGCCATCGATGGCGGATGTCATCGTCTCGGCCGCCTCGACCAGACGTGCGCCGGCTGTCTCGCTGACGCCTTCAACCCGCGCCAGATGGGCCGCCAGCTTCTGTGCTGCACCGCCGGCAACTTCGTCTGCTTCACGTCCGCGGGCGACGAGCGCTGAAATCTGGGCATCAAGGGCGCCAGCGCGTTCGTGCGCGGTCAGCCCCGCAGATTCCAGTTCGGAAATCATTTCGACCGTCTGCGCGCGTGCGCGCGGAAGGTCTGCGAGCAGCGCCGTCATGTCGCTGCGTGCCGCTTGCGACGATCCGCGCAGCGCTTCTGCATCGCGCGCCGCATGGTCGATATCGCCCTTCAGCTTTTCGGCCACCGCGTGCAGCCGCCCGGCGGCGTCCTCGCCGATTCGCATCAGCCGGTCGGTCTGCTCGGCAATCGCCAGCCGTTCGTCATCGATCCGGGTGCTGACGCTGATCAGGGTGGCGTCCAGCCGGGCCTGTTCGGCGCGCAGATCCTCGGACACCCGCGCTAGGCGCGCAGCCTCGCTGCGGCTTGCGCGTACTGCCAGAAGGTAGGCGACAGCGATCAGGATGAGCGGCGGGCTGGCATCGCGAATGAGCGCAGTGACATCCGCCAGTTGAATGCCATTGCCGAAAGAACGCGCGGCATTGACTCCGACGATCGTCAGCCAGGCAAAGGCCGCGAAGACGGCAAGCATGGCCGCGATGCGAGGCCAGGTATCGCGTGGCGCGGCGTTTTCGTCCTCCGCCGTTTCGATATCCAAAAGCTGATACGACGGCTGCGCGTGCCGTTCATCCGCCGCGTCCGACCATTGGTCGGCGACCTGTGGTGCCCCGTTCATGGGTTTTGTTTACCATGACTATCAACCAATATGAAAGTCCGTCGAAACGCCGTCTTAAGGCATGACCGCCTACGGACACCGGATGGCATATGATCCAGGAGCGTTGGAAGCTGCACTTGCAGCGGTTGCGGGCTCGGCACCCGATTTGATGGATGACCTGCGGGCCGCGTTTTTCGACAGCGCGTCGGCGCACGTTACGGCGATGCGTGCAGCCGATACGGTCGAAAGCTGGCAAGCGGCCGCGCTGCGGTTGCGCAGCCTAGCTGCAAGTTTCGGTGCGCATCGCATCATGGACGCGGCAAAATTCGCCCATGACGCGCCGCTTTGCGATCCCAAAGCGCTGACTCGTATCGACCGGTCGCTGTCGTCGCTCTCCATGCCCGTCTAGACCTTCAGTCCATCGTCCTTTGCAGTCGGCGCGCCGATTGCGTATCGCGCGCTCCCTTGGGTGGGGGAAGAGATCGGGCGTGACACGCGCAGCGCTGATTTTATTCGACGATGACGATCCGGCAGCGCCCATATTGGGTGTGTCGTGGCCGGAATTCCGTGTCCGCCAGGCCGTACGCGCAGGTGCTGTGCATCTCGTGGTCGTCGCGGGGCGGATCACGCCGCAACTCGTCGCGGCGATCGATTGGGCGAAGGGCGCCGGTGTGTCCGCCATACTCGCGCGGACAGCGATCGAGATCGCCGACCTGCTCCATCCCGATGAAACCGTCCTGCTGATGAGCGGTCCGGCGATCGTCGATGAGCAACGAACGGTCGCGCTGATGAATGCGGAGAAGCCGACATTGCTCTGCGTGTCGGCTGACGCGGATTCGACATGGGAATTGATCGATGCGCGGGCACGCTGGACAGGATTTGCCCGGCTGGATGGCGCGCAAGTCCGGTCGACCGCGGCGATGGTCGGTGACTGGGACCTGGGATCGACATTGTTGCGGCAGGCTGTCGGGGCAAATGCCGAGCGAATGATCCTGGATGCCGGTGATCCGCTGTGGCGGGGCGACGACGAGCATGACAGGGTGCTTGCAGCGCGCGAAATTACCAATGACGCCCTGGCCGAAAGCCGTGGTTGGGCATCACGCTGGATCGTGATCCCGACCGTTCGGCTAGCGGGGAATGTCGTTGCCGACCATCTTGCTGCGATTGCACGCTTTTCCCCATGGATCGCAGCTGTTCCGCTGACGGCCGCGATCGGCTTTGCGTGGTGCAAGTCGCCGGTCCTGGCTGCCTTGCTGCTGCTGATCGGGTTCATCGCCGATGCCTTTGGCCAACTGTCCGAGCGGGCAACGGGGCAAGCGCCGAAACTCGCTATCTGGCGCGGCCGCGTTCTGTACGCCGCCGCCGGGGTTGCGCTGGCCGGCCTGCTCATCCCGCCGCTGGCCGATCGCGCACCGCTCGTGCTTGCCATCGTCCTCGTGATCGCAACGGTGCTTTTCCAGCGATTGCCGCATGCTGGCGATGATCCGTCCTGGCTGGCCGATGTGCCCGGCTATGTCGTTATCGTCGGAGTTGCATCGCTCTTCGGGTCTGCGGGATTTACGGCCGGGCTGGTGATCGCCGCGATCCATGCGTTCGTCAGCCTGGCTTGGCTGCAAAACAGGCTTAGCAGGGCCTTAACCCAAGCGCGTTAAGCGGCGAGTGTGCCGCAATGCCGTGACTCTCTCGCGTGACCGCGCAAACCGCGCCCGAACACGCCCGTACCGATGGTGCGGACAAGCTCGTTTCGGCGAGCGAGCGTCTTGGCGCGCTCAACGAACGTGCGGGCGGGCAGGTGGGTGCGGTCATCGCAGTCCCCCAACTGGCGACGCTGGCGCGCCTGGCGCGGACCCTGCGCATCCCGGTTTCGCGGACGATATTCGCCGCCGATGGGGACGAGGATATCGAACTCTACGTTCAGGCGAAGCCGGTGGATGACGGGGTTTGCCTGGCAGTGGCAGGATGGACGACGCGTATTCCGCGGAAGTCCTGGCTTGTCGCGCAGCCCATCGCGACCGTGGAAGCCACGACCATCGGCGATTGGTCATGGTCGACGGACGCGCGGCTTGTCCTTACCGATGTCGCCTTCGCCCCTTCCGACACGACCGATCTGCGCCCGTTCGACCTTGCCGGCCGGCCGCTGACACGACTCGTCCGCCTGATCGAAGACGGCGATGGCGACTTGCCGATCCTCGCCGCGCTGGCGGACAAGACGGCATTCCATGACCAGCGTGCGGTGCGTCGCGACGCGCCAGACATCGAATTCGTGCTCGCCGGGACGCCGCGCCTTTCCGAAACAGGTGAACTGCTGGGGTTTTCCGGCACGGCGACGCAACAGGACCGCTCGGCGGACGCCGCGGTTGAGGACTTCGTCACCGACCGCGATTTCGCACAGCGTCTCGGTACCGCGCTACGCGGGCCGCTCGACCGGATCGTGTCGCGTGCTGACAGCATCGGCGCCCAAGCCGATGGGCCATTGCGCCGCGATTATGCCGATTATGCCGGGGACATTGCCAGCGCCGGACGGCACCTGCTCGCGCTGGTCGACGACTTAGCCGACCTGGATGCCGTCGAGCAGCCGGGCTTTACCATTGCGCCGGAGCCTGTGGATCTGGCGGATGTCGCGCGCCGGGCGGCGGGCCTGATGGCAGTACGCGCCGCCAATGCCAGCGTGCGCATCGACGGGCCCGCGTTGGACGAGGAACTGGTCGCGCTGGGGGATTTTCACCGCGTGCTGCAGATCCTCGTGAACCTGCTGACCAACGCCATCCGTTATTCGCCGCCCGATGCGATGGTCTGGCTGCGGATCGAGAGCGACGACGACAATGCCGTGGTCATCGTCGCCGACCAGGGGCGCGGCATTGCGCCCGAAGACCATGAGCGCGTGTTCCGCAAGTTCGCGCGCGTCGACCCGTCGGAACCCGGCGGAAACGGCCTTGGCCTCTATATCTCGCGGCGGCTTGCGCGCGCGATGGGGGGCGACATCACGCTCGACAGCGCGCCGGGCCAGGGGGCCCGGTTCGCGCTGACGCTGCCTGTCGGCTAGCGCTTTTCGACGGGGACGTAATCGCGTTGCGTCGGGCCGGTGTAGAGCTGGCGCGGGCGGCCGATCTTCTGTTCCGGATCGCTGATCATTTCGTTCCACTGCGCAACCCAGCCGACGGTGCGGGCAAGTGCGAAGAGGGCGGTGAACATCGTCGTCGGAAAGCCGATCGCCGACAGGATGACGCCCGAATAGAAATCCACGTTCGGGTACAGCTTCTTCTCGACGAAATAGGGATCGTTGAGCGCGATCTGTTCGAGTTCGCGCGCGACGTCGAAGATCGGGTCGGTGACACCCAGTTCCTTGAGCACCGCGTCCGCCGTCGCCTTCATCACCTTCGCGCGCGGGTCGAAGTTCTTGTAAACGCGGTGGCCGAAGCCCATCAGACGAAACGGATCGTCCTTGTTCTTCGCGCGGGCGATATATTCCGGAATGCGGTCGGGCGTGCCGATCTCGCGAAGCATTTCCAGCGCCGCCTCGTTCGCGCCGCCATGCGCCGGGCCCCAGAGACAGGCGATGCCCGCCGCAATGCACGCGAACGGGTTTGCGCCCGACGAGCCGGCAAGGCGCACGGTCGAGGTCGATGCGTTCTGTTCGTGGTCGGCATGGAGGATGAAGATCTTGTCCATCGCCTTTTCGACGATCGGGTTCACTTCATAAGGCTCGGCGGGGTTACCGAAGGTCATGCGCAGGAAGTTGCCAGTGTAAGACAGGCTGTTCTGCGGATAAAGGAACGGGCGCCCTACGCTGTACTGGTACGCCATGGCCGCAATCGTCGGCATCTTGGCGATCAGACGATGCGACGCGATCATCCGCTGCTGCGGATCGGTAATGTCCGTCGAGTCGTGATAGAAGGCTGAGAGAGCGCCGACGGCGCCGCACATGATCGCCATCGGGTGGGCATCGCGCCGGAACCCGCGGTAGAACGTCGCCATCTGCTCATGGAGCATGGTGTGGCGCGTGATCGTGTTGGTGAACTTGGCCAGCGTGTCCCCATCCGGCAGTTCGCCGTTCAGCAACAGGTAGCTGACCTCCATGAAGCTCGACTTTTCGGCGAGCTGGTCGATCGGATAACCGCGGTGGAGCAGAATGCCCGCATCGCCGTCGATATAGGTGATCGCCGATTCGCAGCTCGCTGTGCTGGTAAAGCCGGGATCGTAAGTGAATGCGCCGGTCTGGGCGTAGAACTTTCGGATATCGACGACATCCGGCCCGACACTTCCCGAGAGAACCGGATAGTCGAGATCCTTGCCGCCGATGCTGAGCTTGGCCGTATCACCCATGTGCGTCATTCCTCGTTAGTTGGCACGCGCATTGCGCCCGGCGAGGGCGTCGTCAAGACGCCCAAGCGTCTCGTCGCGTCCGAGCAGGACAAGCACGTCGAAAATTCCCGGGGAGGTCGTTCGGCCGGTTAGCGCGGCGCGTAGCGGTTGGGCAACCTTGCCCAGGCCTAATCCGGCATCCTCGGCGACGCGCCGCACGGCTGCTTCCAGCGCCTCGGCAGTCCATTCGCCGCATTGCGCCACCGCATCGCGAACCTGCCCTGCGAGCGCAACTCCGTCGGTCGTAAGCAGGGCAGCGGCGCCGGCATCCAGTGGCAGCGGACGCTGCGCGAACAGGAAAGTTGCGCTGTCTGCAAGTTCGAGAGTCGATTTTGCACGCACTTTCAAGACCGGCATCGCTTTGGTCAGGAGCGCGACATCGCCCGTTCCCGCGAGCGGAGCGACGATTTCCGCGAGTCGGCTGTCATCGGCCTCGCGCAGGTAATGGCCATTGATGTTTTCGAGTTTCTTGATGTCGAACCGCGACGGCGAACGGCCTACCGCGTCGATGTCGAACCATTCGATCGCCTGTTCGCGCGTGATGATCTCGTCGTCCCCGTGCCCCCAGCCAAGACGCAGAAGATAATTGTTCAGCGCTTCCGGCAGGATGCCCATTTCGTCACGATACGCCTCGATGCCCAGCGCGCCGTGCCGCTTGGAAAGTTTCGCACCGTCGTTGCCGTGGATCAGCGGCACGTGCGCATAGGTCGGATCTTCCCATCCCATCGCGCGGATCAGCGCCAACTGACGGAAAGCATTGTTCAAATGGTCGTCGCCGCGAATGACGTGCGTCACGCCCATGTCGTGATCGTCGACCACCACAGACAGCATGTAGGTCGGCGTTCCGTCCGATCGCAGCAGGACGAAATCGTCGAGTTCGGCGTTTTGGACCGTCACCGGTCCCTGGACGCGATCGACGATCGTGACTTCGCCGGTCTGCGGTGCTTTCAGACGGATCACATAGGGCAAGTCGGGCGCGTCGGTCCGGTCGCGCCAGCGGCCGTCATAGCGAAGCGGTTGCTTGGCGGCGCGCTGGGCAGCGCGCATTTCTTCCAGTTCTTCCGCGGTCGCGTAGCAGCGATAGGCATGGCCGTTGGCAAGCAACTGGTGTGCGACCTCGGCGTGCCGCGCCGCACGGCTGAACTGATAGACTTCGGGGCCGTCCCAATCGAGGCCCAGCCAGCGCATCCCGTCGAGAATCGCCTCGATGGCGGCATCCGTGGAGCGCGCCCGGTCGGTATCCTCGATACGCAACAGGAAGGTGCCGCCATGGTGACGGGCATAGAGCCAGTTGAACAGCGCCGTGCGCGCCCCGCCGATGTGCAGGAATCCCGTCGGCGATGGCGCAAAACGGGTCACCGGGGGCTTGTGAGGGACAATTGCGTCCAAGGGGGTGTTGCTCCAGTCAATCGCGATGGACGCGACGTTTGCCGATGCCCCTAGCACCGATGCTGCACCGCGCAAATCTCGCGTGACGGATGGCGTCGAGGCCTGGCTGGAACATCAGCTGGATCTGCTTCCCCTGTGGCTTCCCGTTGCATTCGGAACGGGGGCTGCAATGTGGTTCGCGCTGCCAACGCGGGACGGCTGGCTGGGCTGGCTGATCGCGATGGCAGCGGTTGTCGCAGCCGGTTTGGCGCTACCCTTGGGAGGGCGCGGGCGACGGGCATTGGTGATTGCCGGGGTGGTAGGCGCACTCGGCTTGGGCGGCGCATGGATTCGGGCATCGTTGGTCGCGAGTCCAGTGCTTGCTCGCCCCGTCATCGCGACATTCACCGGCCGGGTCGAGGCCGTCGAGGTCCAGGCGGCGAAGGACCGGTACCGCGTGACGCTCGTACCCCGCGATGCTCCGGCACTAACCCCACGCGTGCGGGTCACGATTGCCACGGCCGACGCGCCGCAGAAACTGGCCGAAGGTGACATACTGTCGCTTCGCGCACGGCTTGTCGGACCGCCGACGGCCAGCATTCCCGGCGGTTATGATTTCGCGCGCACCGCCTGGTTCATGCAACTCGGTGCCACGGGAAAAGCGATGGGCAAAGTCGAGCGGCTGTCGGTCGCGCCCGATCAATCAGCATTCCGGGCACGGCTCACCGCGCACATTCGCGAACAGATTACCGGAAGCGCGGGTGGAATTGCCGCGGCGTTCGCAACGGGAGATCGTGGCGGCATCTCGACCGAAGACGAAGACGCTATGCGGAACTCCGGCCTGACGCATCTCCTCTCGGTCAGCGGGTTGCACATCACCGCTGTCGTCGGGGCCGCGATGTTCCTGACCTTGCGCGTGCTGGCGCTCAGCCCCTTTCTCGCGCTTCGCTTTCCGCTGGTCGCAATATCTGCCGGAGTCGGGGCGATGGCGGGGATCGGCTACACCCTGTTGACCGGTGCCGAGGTGCCGACGATCCGGTCGTGTGTTGCCGCCGTGTTGATCGTGATCGGCATTATTCTGGGGAGACAGGCATTTACGCTGCGCCTGGTGGCGACCGGCGCGCTCGTCGTCCTCATCTTCTGGCCGGAAGCGGTTGTCGGACCCAGCTTCCAGCTGAGTTTCGCGGCGATCACGTCGATTGTCGCGCTCCATGAATGGGGCTTGATGCACCGGTTCCTGGGCCCCCGCGACGAGGGGATGGTGATGAAACTCGGGCGCGGATTGGTGTCGCTGTTGGCGACGGGGCTGGTCGTGGAAGCGGCGCTCGCGCCGATCGCGCTTTATCACTTCCACAAACAGGGACTGTACGGAGCGCTCGCCAATATCGTCGCGATCCCGCTGACGACCTTCGTCACCATGCCGCTGGAGGCGCTGGCGTTGCTCTTCGATGCAGTGGGGCTTGGCGCGCCGTTCTGGTGGGCGACGGGGCTATCGCTCGACCTGCTGTTGTGGATTGCGCGTGTCGTTGCCGGCTGGCCTGGTGCGGTTGCGGCATTGCCATCCGTTCCGGTCGTCGCTTTTGCGTTGATGATCTACGGCGGACTGTGGCTCATGCTGTGGCGCGGCCGTGTGCGAGCCGCGGGAGTGGTGTCATTCGTGATCGGCGCCGTCTGGACGCTTGCCACGCCATCACCCGACCTGCTGGTGACCGGCGATGGCATGCATCTGGCCGTTCGTGGAGACGACGGGCGACTGGCGACGCTGCGTCCGCGCGCTGGTGACTATGTACGCTCGGTGATGAGCGAGCGGTTCGGCGATCTGGGCGAACTCGACGATCTCGATGCGCTGCACGGCGCGGTCTGCAGCGCAGATGTCTGTCGCGTGGATCTCGTTCGCGGTGGCCGGACATGGCGCGTGGTTGCGACGCGCAGCCACTACCTCCTTCCGCCGCAAAATCTGCGCGAGGAATGTGCTGCGGCCGACATTGTCGTGAGCGACCGCCGCCTGCCGCCGTGGTGCAATCCGCGATGGGTGAAGGCGGACCGGCCGTTCCTCGCGCGAACGGGCGGTATGGCGATTTCGCTGGCGGGGCCGTCGATCGAAACGGTTACGGAGGGCGAGGGTGAGCATCCGTGGGTAAGTGCGCGGAAGGCGGCAGAGAAAGTTGGTTCCGGCGCGTCAGCGTCGCGGCGAGCCGAGCGTTAACAGCCAGATATCGGGCGCGGCACCCAGGCGGAGCGGGAGCACGCTGGTTCCAAGCCCGGCACCGACCACCAGCGTTTTCCCGTTCTCACGGATCACGCCGCAGGCATAGCGCTTACCATAGCGTGACATGGTGGCGATCGGTCCGATCACGGGCAGCACGATCTGCCCGCAATGCGTATGCCCCGCGAGCATCAGGGATATCTCTGGCGGAACGTCGGGAAAGGGATCGGGACTGTGGCTGAGCAGCACAGGCGGGCCGCCGAGCACCCTCATGCGCGCCAGCGTCGTTGTCAGATCGTCATGGCCGGTAAAGGCGTCGTCGAGGCCGCCGAGTGTTATCGGTCCGGCGCGGATGGCGTCGTTGTCGAAGACATGCACATTTACCGC